>Ga0182015_10001598_pt1 | contig 29418 bp, 28 predicted proteins | sample 712P3MmetaG_FD_120478 | JGI IMG/M metagenome (GOLD analysis project Ga0182015, IMG submission 120478) | Permafrost microbial communities from Stordalen Mire, Sweden - 712P3M metaG | ecosystem: Environmental > Terrestrial > Soil > Wetlands > Permafrost | place: Sweden: Stordalen | collected... | reverse complement strand
TGGGGTTGTGCTAATCGCCGTTCGCTATGTCTCGCGCGAACGGGAGGGCAGCAACAACTCGGAGGATCTGCGATTAATCTGTGCAGAGTGCAACGCTGGGAGGGAGGATGGTCTCAAACTCCCTGAACCAGCATGGATCGGTGCCGTGATGGCTCACAGAAGTGTCCACATGCGGCTTGGAGAAACGCTGAAGGAGTTCCAAGGGCAGCCCGTTGCAGCAGCGACGCTCAAGTTCGTGGCTAATCAAGACGCTTGGCAGGCGCGGGTTCGGGAGCTTCGGTACCTGGGCTGGAACATCGCCACGTTCAACCGGAGGTTGCCTAGCGGACGCGTGTCGTCGTTCTATCGATTGAACAAATCAACGCCATGGCCGCCAGACCCAACCGGGACTATCAGACAGTATGAGAGAGAACGCGCGCGACGAAATAAATCAAGGAAATGATTAGGCTCAAATCACATCCGCGAAGCTTTTTCGCAGACGGTAGAACCACACGTGACCGAGGAAAAACAAAACCAACGCGATCACCCAGAGCTTGAGCAACGGATATAATTCCGGGGCGCGGCCTTCGAGAAAGACCTCGCGATACAATCGCACCAAAATGTACAGCGGATTCTGGCGCATCACCGCCGAGATTGCGGGCGATAGCTTGGCCGACTCGGGATAACAAATGGGAGTGATGAAGAACCACAGCGTAAGGACCAGCGCCATGATCTGGCCCAGATCGCGCATGTAGACACCGAGCGCCGCCAGAAACCAGCAGACTCCCAGCGTAAACAGAAGTTGCGGAATTACCAGCACGGGCAACCACAGTACGGTTGCCGGGACCGCGTGGCGGACAATCAGTAGCCCCGCGATGAACACCGCCGCGCCGAACAGCTCGGTCACCAATCCCGACACCACTTGATTCACCGGCAGCGTGTCCAGCGGGAATACCAATTTCTTGACGAAATTGCGATGATCCAGGATGACGTACGCCGCGCGGCCCACGGGCTCGGAAAATGCGAGCCAGGGCAGCATCCCCGCGAGAAAATAAAGCGCGAAGCTGGTGCGGCTCTGGTCGGGTCCGAAGCGCGTCTGCAAGACGATGCCGAAGACGAAAAAATAAGTCGCCATGAGCAGCAGAGGGTTCAGGACAGTCCAGAAGACGTCGCCGAACGAACCACGATAACGCGCCAGGATGTCGCGGCGCGCCATGGAGCGGATCAGGCGACGGTTTTGGACGACGGTGCGCACGGGACTGGCAACCAGTTTCGGAAGCGCCGCCCACATCCGCCGCCAGCGCAACGAGCGGACGGTTGTGATCTCGTGTGCCAGAATGCGAAGTTGGCCCTCACGTGCCTCTACGCCGACGCGCAAGAATCGCTCACCGCGCGCGTAGCCCCAGCCGTCGGGCTGCTGAATGGGGGAAAGATAAACTTCGTACTCGCCGGAATCGGGCAGAAACGGAATTGCTATGTCGAACCGGGCGCTGGCGCCCGGAGGAACATCGGCGGCGACGGGCGTCCAGGCGCCTTCTTCGATGAACACACTCGACCGCGGATCGTATAATTGCCAGCCGAGCGAAAAGTTGTCAGGCGTCCACGTATGGCGCGAATTGTTTTCGACGACGACCGAGATTTCCAGCACGGTCGCTTGCACGCGGAGCTGGACGTTCATTGATACAACCAGTCCGGATAGCGCTCGCGCACCGGCCCCCGCTTGCGGCCGACGGCGTAGATTCCGTCGCCGCGCAGGTCCGCCGGCATTTCATAACGAGCGATCATATGCTTCACCCACTCGTGTTCGGGCTTGGGCTCATCGCGGAAGGGTCCGGTTTCAAGCAGCGTCATCTCGAACCCGGCGTAATGGAACAAAAGCACAATCTCGCGAGCCGTATACTCGCGATTATGGCGCGCCTCGGGCTCCTCGCCGGCCACCCGCGGCCGAATGTAGGCAGGAAAAAAACCTGGATGATAGCCCGACAAAATAGCGGCGATCGCGCGCAGTGAACCGATGTTCGGCGTGGTGAGGACGAGGTGGCCATCCGGCCGCAGGATCCGGTTGATCTCGGACATCATATGCATGGGGTCTTCGGTGAGATGTTCCACCAGCTCGCAGCACAGGACCGTAGAAAAATAACCGTCGTCATAAGGGAAGCGGTCTTTTTCAGCGTCGAAGAGCTCCAGCGCGCAATCAAATTGCTCACTGTCGATGGATTGCACGCTGTGATTGTCAATCTGGCCGGCTGGTCCGTAGTAGCAGCCGCGCACTTCGCCATAGCCGAGACGCGTCTTCAGCGCGGGCGTGATCTGAAGGTACGAGCCCATTTCTAAAACGCGGTCTTCGGGTCCGCCGGGCGGCGTAATCGCGAGCGTCTTCTCGAAGCGGCTCAGGTGCGTTTCGATATAGCCTCGGGCGGCTTCATCGGGTGCCCAGGACAGAATGTATTCCGGCTCAACGCGGACCACGGCCGGCGGACTTTCGGGCTCGGTGCTTTTGCTTGGAGTGGAAAAATCAAACGCGCCGTTGTGAGCCACGTGTTCCAGGAACTCGGCATAACGCTGGGCGACCTGGGGCCACGTACATTCGGTCTGCACCCACTCGCGCGCGCGCGCTCCCAACGCTTTCCGGACTTCCGGACGGCTGACCAGGAGATTGAGGTACTCAAACAGGTGATCTTCCTCAGTGGCGTCCACCGGCGCCTTCAGGCAGATCGCCGCGGGCAATTCGGCGAACGATCCGACTTCGGAAACGACCACGGCCTTGCCCAATCCAAGGGCGCGCATCAACGTTCCGGAGTTCTCTCCAACCGTGGGATGGCGGAGATTGAGGATGATATCGCAGGCCGCCAGGTATCCGACAAACTCGTCGATCGGGCGAAAGCCAAGCACTCGCACGTGCGAGCCGAGCTCCAGCGATTGGATCAGCGAGTGCAACTGCAGCTCGGGATGCGGCTCGCCGACCAGAACCATCTTGGCCGCCGGATGGACACGCACTAGACGCCGGAACGCACGCAGCGACTCGGCGATGCGCTTGTACGGTTTCAGAAATCCGAAGACGCCGATGAGCGGGGTGGATTCGTCGATTCCCAGGCGATCGCGAAATTCGGAACGGCTGGCGTCGGGAATCCATGCGCCATGCGGGATGCGAGCCACGGGACCGGAAAATCCCGCGCCACGCAATTCGGCCTCGACGCAGCCACTGTGAACGATGGCCGCCTTGGAGCGATCCAGCAATTGCCGCAGCATCGGCAGACCCTCGTAATCCGGGCCAACTTCGAGCTCTCGCACCCGGCGCGCATATGCCAGCGCTTGGGGACCACCCTCGTGCTCCGCGGCCCGCATGTAAGCGTCCCAATCGTCACGCTTGATGGTGATGTCAGCGATCAAGTGGTGCAGGTTCGCTTCGTGCACAACGACCACGCCCGGATAATCCAGCGCCATCTCATAGCAGAAATCGTGATGGGCGTTGTTGCCTACCTGGTAGAGCGCGACATCGAAGTCCGCCGGATTGAACGAGGGCGGCTTGGACGCGAACACTCGCACGTCCACCAACCTTTGCAGCTCGTCCAACAATGCGGCGGAATAGTCGGCGATGCCACTGCGCGCCGGCGGAAGCGGGGAAAAAAAGGCGACCTTGAGTGGCACGTGGTCCGTTGGAGGGAGCTATTTCACCAGTTCCATCGAGAATGTGCCCAGAGCCAGCGGCACCCGCACGACCGCGAGCGTGCGAGCCGGGTCCTTCAGGAACAACATTTCAAAGCTGATGCTGGAGGATGGCCCGCTCACGGACGCGGTGATGCGTTCCGCGTCCACGGAAGCGCCTCCGATTTTGATGCTTTCGGTTCCCGCGGAATTCAGCCGCACTTCATAGGGCGCGCCAAAATACACGGTCTCCTCTTGAGGAATGCGTCCCTGACTCAATTCCTGGCGCAGGAAATACAGAAATGTCAGGGCGTCCTTGCTGCAGGTGGAGGCGTCCAATTCGGACTGCCCGGAGCCCGATCCGCGCGTGACCGCACCGGTCTTGGAATCGAATGTTTCTTTCTCGTCGGTTTTCTTCGACCCATGCGAGGTCGATTTATCAAACTCAGAGGAGCAGAAGCTGCCAGACGCATCGGAGCCGAAATGGTCGCTCACAGTAAACGCAGGCACGGCCGCATCCAAGTTGAATTGGAAATGCATGTGCGCAGCCGAGCTGGAGGCGCTCAACTGGGCTTCTCCCAAACTCACGCCGGTGGGCCAGTTGATGCTGTACCGCAAGGTTTCATTGGGAAGCGTGGACTCGGCGGCGATGGCGGTGAGCGCCAGCAGAAGGACAGAGGAAATGAGATTTAGCTTCGTCACCTTGAGTACATCACCGGGGAACAGCGGAAATGGACTTGCGCAGCACTCCGGGCGCGCTCTTGGCACGCCCACCAACAGCATAATACAAATCGAGCGTCATGGCGGCGGTCCTCTCCCAACTAAACAAAGCCGCGCGCTGCGCGCCCAAACGCTCCATGCGCAAGCGCAATTCGGGATTGAGCAACAAGTCGCGCATGGAAGTGACGAGATCCTGTTGGGAGCAGGGATCGAAAAGAATGGCCGCGGAATCGGCCACCTCCGGCATCGCCGAGGTGTTGGAGCAGGCCACCGCTCGTCCGCACGCCATGGCCTCCAGGATCGGCAATCCGAAACCTTCATAGAAGGACGGATAAACCATCAGGTCGCAAGCGCCATACAGGCGATGCAACTGATCGTCGTCCACGAAGCCGGCAAAGTGAATGCGATCGTGCACCAACGACTTCCTGGCAGCCGCGCGGATGGTGGACGCGTACCATGTTTCCTTGCCTACAATGACCAAGTGGTGCGGCAATTGCGGGTAACTCCGCACCAGCTCCTCAAAGGCGCGAATAAGCCCTAAGTGATTCTTGCGCGGCTGCAGATCGCCAACCGTCAGGATAAACGGAAATGGCACGTTGAATGACGCTGGCACGCTCCGCCGCGCAGCCTCCCGCGCCACCGGGCGAAAGGCCGAGCTGACGCCGTTCGGCAACGCGATCACTTTTTCCTCTTCGAGGCGGTAGGCCTCCAGAATTCGACGCTTGGAGAATTCGCTGGGCGTGAGTACGCAGGCGGCCGATCTGATCGTACGCTGCACGGTCAAGCGCAATTGCAAGGCGCGGAACGGAGTGAAGTACTCCGGATGTTCCAGAAAACTGACGTCATGCACGCTCACTACAATCGGCGCCGCGCACCGGATGGGGGCGGTATATTGCACATGCAAGAGGCTCGGCCGGTCTTCGGCGACGCGTCTCGGAAGATCATAGCCGAGCCGCACATACGGATTGATCGCGACGCGCTTCTTCTGAAACCGATCGGGAACCTGATCAAAAGCGTCCGGGCGCGAAATGTAAGCTACAAAGTCGGCTTGTCCATCCAAAACGGCGAAACAATTCATTAGATTTCTAATGTATGTTTCGTTCCCCGTCAAGTGTTGGCCGACTGCATGGGCGTCCACCGCAAAGCGCATCACCATCTCCAGTATAGAGCGTTTCCCGTCGCAGACGGGCTCTTTCACAAAACGTTTACAGGCTGTGAACGCGTTGCTCCATGGGTTAGACCGTTCTCACGGTTATCCGTTACCGGCGAGAGCGGAATCTAAAGCTTTCCAAGCAGCTTGCCAAGTATAGCGCTCTTCATAGAGGCGGCGTCCAGCGGCTCCGATGCGGGCGCGATCGTCCGGCAGCGCGAGCAGTTCGGATACCGCGGTGATGAAGCTTTCGGGATCATCAGCGAGAAGCAGGTGCTCGCGATCGCGGCATTCCAGCCCCTGGGCTCCGAGACTGGTGGAAACCACCGGCGTTCGCGCGGCCCAAGCCTCCAGAATCTTGATTCGGGTGCCGCTTCCAGCCAGCACTGGCACGATGGCCACCTGCGATTGCGCGATGACGGCAACGGCGTCTTCCACAAATCCGGTGATCTCGATGCTGGGATCATTGGCGGACAAATCGCGGAAGCCTCCCGGGTTCTTGCCCAATATCTTCCACCTCAGCCCAGGCCAGCGCGACTGCAGCGCGGGCCATACCTGGCGATGAAAGAATCGGACCGCGGCGATGTTAGGCGCATATTCGAGATTGCCGCTGAAAATGATTTCGAGGCGGTCCGAGCGGGGTGGGGGAACAATGAGGGGCAGCGCGTTGGGATAAACCGTCACGTTGGTATCCGTCGCAATTGCTCGCACGAGTTTTGCATCGCTGCACGAGGTGGTCAAAATGCAATCGAACCGGGGGAACCAGGAGCGCTCCAACTCCAGCGACGCTTGCGCGAATCGGCCGTAGCTCCAGGCCAGCAAGCCGCTGCTGGAATCAGCCATGCTGCGGTGCCACACCGAGTCGATATCGTAAAGATTCAGAAACACGCGCTCGGCGGCCGGACGCAGTTGCTGGACGTAGGGAGCGCACCAGAAATGCTCGATGAATGCGGCCTCGTAGCGCTGGCCGGATACGCAGCGCGCGATTTGTGCCTGGAATCCCGAGAAGCGATCGACCAGCGGCGGGCGATTGCGGGCCATTCGCGCAGTGTTGCGCAGTACGCGCGCGAGCGGACGCTTGGAGTGAAACGGCAGGCCGACCACGTCCACGCGATCCACCCGGCCGGGCGGAATGGCGGCCGCGGGATGGGGCGCTCCGGGTTCGCGGAAGAAAATGGCATGCACGGAAAATCGCTGTGCCAGGTATTCGAGCACGGAGGCCGCGCGAATGGGCCCTCCACCGGTCATCGGATAGGGGGCCTCGGGGGACAGGAACAGGGCCGCAGGCTTATTTGCGGAAGACCTATTTGCGAAATCTGTGGATGGCCTGTTCATACACGGCTTTCGTCAACTTGGCGGTTTTTGTCCACGAGAATTGCCCGGATCGAGTGACGGCGCGCTCGCGCCAGACACGCATTTCATTGGGCTGCGTGATGGCCGACCGAAGCGCCTCCAGCCAAGCGCTGCGATCTCGGACGTCCAGCAGAATCGCGCCGGCGCCGGCAACTTCCTGGATGGACGGATCGTTTGAGGCGATCACAACAGCTCCACACTGCATTGCTTCGAGCACTGGCAGACCGAACCCTTCATAGTAAGACGGATAAAGACAGGCGACGGCGCCGGAGTACAAACCCGGCAACTCTTCCTCGGGCGTGAGACCCATCAGGTGCAAGCCCGGCTCCGGCGGGATCTCGGGAAAATCCGCGCGGCGTCGGCCGGCCAGGATCAACTCGATGGGATGTTCGCGCCGCAGTTCGCGCCACAGGTCGAGCACCAGGCCGATGTTCTTTCTCGGTTCGAGAGTGCCGACATATAAGAGGTATGGCGGGTTGTGCTCTGGCGCTGGTATGGGACGAAACGAAGCGGCAGCGGCGTGCGGCACGGTAATCACGCGATCATGCTGCAAGTGAAAACGCCCGATGGCGGCGCGGCGCACGGCGTCGGAAGGCGTGATCACCATGGTGGCCAGACCTAACCGCAGTAACATCGGAGTTCGAGTGCGCACTCGATCGGATTGCGCGTGCCAGCCGGCCTCCATCCAGGGCGAAAGATCGTGCAGGGTCATGACGCTGGGGCGAAGCGGGAGGTACGGCACCGCGAAGTCGGTCCCATGAAAGATGTCAATGCCCAAGCGTGAGATCTCGCCCTGCAGGCCCCACGACCACCAGCGGCGTTCGAGCATGTTGCGGGGGCCCTGGCCGATTTTAACATTGGACCGCGAGAATGGCGGGGCGAAACTTTGATCGGATAACAGCCAGAACTGGTCGTCGGGGAAGGTTTGCGCCAAGGCCCGGCTCAACTCCTCGGTGTAGCGGCGCACTCCGCCGCTTGGAACCGTCAACGGGGTCGCGTCGAGCGCGATCTTCATCATTCGATGATACGGGAAGAAGTCAGAAGGCAGAATTCAGAATGCAGAATCCAGAACACTCAGAAACCAATTAGAATCAAACATGACCAAAGAAGAGATCCTGCTTGCTCAGAGCGAACACCTTTTCCCCTGCGTGTTCCATTACTATAAGCAGCCGCTGGTAATTTCGCACGCCAAGAACCAATACGTTTGGGACGCGGATGGCAATCAATACCTGGACTTTTTCGGCGGCATCGTGACCGTGAGCGTGGGCCACTGCAACGATGCGGTCAACAAGAAAGTGCACGCGCAGATGGATCGTTTACAGCACGTGTCCACGGTCTTCGCCAATGAACCCCAAGCGGCGCTGGCGAAGAAGCTGGCGCAAATCACGCCGGGCGGCAAGCTCACCAAGTCGTTCTTCACCAGCAGCGGCACGGAAGCCAACGAAACGGCAATCCTTGCGGCGCGTTGCTACACGGGGTCGACTGAAATCGTCGCGCTGCGTTATGCCTATCATGGCCGGTCGTCACTCGCCATGGGCCTGACTGCGCAATCTGCCTGGAGGCTGGGCCCGGTGACGCAAGCCGGAATCGTTCACGCGGTGAACGCTTATTGCTATCGCTGTCCCTATGGGCTTTCGTATCCCTCTTGTGAGGTGCGCTGCGCGCAGGACGTGGGAGAAGTGATCCGCACCACGACCTCCGGCCGCATTGCCGGATTCATCGCCGAACCGATTCAAGGCGTGGGCGGATTTATCACGCCTCCCAAAGAATACTTTCCGATCGTGGCGGAGACCGTCAAGAAACACGGCGGCGTGTTCATCAGCGACGAAGTGCAGACCGGCTGGGGACGCACGGGCGGCAAGTGGTTTGGTATCGAGCAATGGGGCGTGCAGCCGGACATCATTACCAGCGCCAAGGGATTAGCCAACGGCACCCCGATCGGCTTGACGATCGCGCGTCCGGAGATCGCGGACTCGGTGAAGGGCGCCACCATTTCAACGTTTGGCGGCAATCCGGTTGCGACCACCGCCGCCAAAGCCGTGATCGACTTCATCGAGGAGCAGAATCTGTCGATCAACGCGGCCGAGGTAGGCGCCTATTTCCGCGAAAAGCTGCTGGAGCTGCAGGCCAAGCATTCCATCATCGGCGACGTGCGCGGCATGGGATTGTTGCAGGCCGTCGAGCTGGTGGAGGATCCGATAAGTAAGACACCGGCGGCGGCGCAAACGACAGCCATCATGGAAGCGGCGCGCGAAAACGGAATTTTGCTCGGCAAGGGCGGACTGCACGGCAACGTGCTGCGCTTCTCGCCCCCGATGAACATCGGCAAATCCGATGTGGACGAATTTGCGCGGCTTCTGGACGCCAGTTTGGTGAGAGCGTCCTCGCTGGCCGCGGTCAGGTAAGGAAGAATCCATGGACGAAAAAGCATTTTACAAAGAATCCCGAACGACGAAGCCGATCACGTTGAACTGCCCCTTTTGCCGGAGCGCGGAGGCTTACGATCTGCCGTGGCTGGTACGAACCAAGGTGGACCGGCTGCCGGGGAACGCCGACGAGCGCGATCGCGCGAAGTTCAAGAAGGCCGCCAGCTACATGGTGCTGCTGGAAGACAAGGTGATGTGCAAGAACATGCGCTGCCGGAAACGGTTTGACGTTTCGGGGATTAAGACCACTGCGTTTATTTGAGATTGTTGTAGAAAGTGAGCCTTATGGACTTGGCGGACAAGCTTCTGGACGCTGTAAAGGCGATGGAGCCTCTCATTCGCGAACACGCCGCCGAGGCAGAAAGAGAGCGGCGTCTCTCCACGGTCGTGGTCAACGCGATGAGAGATGCGGGCCTGTACAAGATGTTCCGCGCCAAAGCCCGTGGCGGCCTTGAGGCCGACCCGGTGACCGGCTTCCGCGTGGTTGAGGAGGTCTCACGCATCGATAGCGCCGCAGGATGGAATCTGGGGCTGTCGATCGGGGTCGACATGTTTGGTCCGTGGTTCTCCGACAGTACGACCGAGCAGGTGTTCGGCCCTGAGGAGACCATATTAGGTGGAAGCTTCAATCCGCCACGAAAAGCGGTTCCCGTGCCGGGTGGATATCGCGTGACTGGCCGCACGTCGTTTGTGAGCGGAGCGCATAGCGATACGATGTTCGTTGGTTTGGCCAATATCTATGACGAAGCCGATGTAATGCGCAAGGGAGCAAACGGCGCGCCCATCACACTCATGACTGTGGTGCCGGCGGCGCAAGGGGAAATCATTGACAATTGGAACACGCTTGGCATGTCGGGCACTGGAAGCCATGACGTCGCTCTGAACGACGTCTTCGTCCCGGAGGAGCGCGCCGTGCCTTTTGTTCCTGTGAAGGCTCCGAGCGCGGCTTACAGCGGACCGCTGTATCGATTGACCGTTTGGCCCGCCGTCGCGACGGTCGCGCCGCCGGCACTTGGCATCGCCCGCGCCGCCATTGACGAGCTCATCGAGCTTGCAACGAAGAAGACCCCGGCCTACACCGTGAAGTCGCTTCGGGATCGTTCCGTGGTCCAGTCGCAGCTTGGGCACGCAGAAGCCAAGCTGGGTGCCGCGCGGGCCTACCTACATGACGTTTTCGACAGGGCCTATGCCGACGCCGTGGACGGCAAATCCATCACGATGGAGTACAAGTGCAAGGCTCAGCTCGCATCGACGCACGCCATTCTGGCCGCAGCCGAGGCGGTGGACCTTGTTCACGCCGCCGTCGGCGCGTCTGGGATTCGGCGCGAGTATCATTTCGAGAAATACTTCCGCGACGTGCACGTAATTACTCAGCACGCTTTTGCGAGCGCGAGCCGCCTCGAGTCGGTTGGACAAATCCTGATGGGCCTCGGGCCGGAGTGGCCGTTCTTCGCGTTTTAGTCATGCAGGGCGGAACGAGCTTCCCGCCGGGGTATTCGTCAGTCTCCGTGGGGAAGATATCGCTGTAACCGGTGGGACTGGCCAAGCGATCGGCGTTACGGTGAGTCTGTCAGACGAAACGGTTCCCTGACTCCCTGTGCATGACTCGCCCTTGACGATGCCGTCGCGAACGTGGCCGCGCGCCGGACGAGAGCGTCCGGCGCGGTCCGGGGGGACGGCCCCACTCTTTTCAAGGCTGTTTTTTGGGCGGCAGCTGGTCGGCATCCCCAAAGCGGACGCTTGAATCCGCCGTGAACTTGCTGTAATTGTCGTAGTCCACGTCGTTCTTGACCAGCACTTTGCCCTGGCGCGAGCGCAGCTCGAACGTGAGCGGCAAAAGATAATCGGCGTCGCCGATGCGCGTGTAGTCGTAGTCGAGCATGAGGCTTACGTCCTGAATCGGGTAGGTCCGCGGAATGCCGTCGGCGTGCATCGTGATCCGGTGCACGTAGTGCTTGCGGTCGTCGATGAAGATCAGACCGTGATAAGCCGGCACCAGATCCAAGGATTGCCCCGGCACCACGATGTGGTAATCCGAATGAGCCGCCGTAACACTGTAAGCGTACACGTGCATCTTTTGGCCCCGTAGCGTAAACCAAGTCTGCCAGTGGAATTCAGTCGCGGAAGCCGCGGAAAAAATTCCCTTCATGACGGACCCAAATTCGCCCGACGAAGAAGCGCCGCCCAATTGATCGTGCTCGAGGCCGGAAGGCAGGCCATTAATCTCGAGCACTTTATAGTCTTCGTGGTGTTCGAAGTAGGTGAGCCGTTCGACGATGATGTCCAGGGGATGCCATTCCTCGCGGCCGGAAAAATCCTCGAAACGCCGCGTGGTTTGGGTGCAGATGAAGTTCGGGAGGGCTCGTTCGTGATTGGTAGCGTAATCGGTGGCGTCGGCCAGTACCCTCTGTTGCTCAGCCGGCTCGGGCGTCTGCGCAATGGCGCCGCCCCAGGACGCCGCGGCCAGCAGGACAATAATGGTGAAGCGGGTCAACGTCGAATACGGCTCAGATATGAATATAGAGATTCGGACCCTCGGAGCGCAAGATGCCGAGGCGTTCTGGCGCGTGCGTCTGGAGGCTCTTGAAACCGAACCCCGCGCCTTTGGCTCATCCGCGGAGGAACATCGCGAGACATCCTTGGAAGTCTTCCGCGGACGCCTGGCGGCCGCGAGCGATGAAAACTTCGTGCTGGGCGCCTTTGCCAGCGGCGCCCTCGTGGGAACCACCGGTTTCGGGCGCAACACGCGCCTCAAGGAACGGCATAAGGGCAGAATCTGGGGAGTTTTTGTACAGGGAGAATATCGTGGCCAGGGAATCGCGCGGCGCTTGATGGCGGAAGTATTGCGGCGAGCGGGAACACTCGTTGGGCTCGAACAAATCATCCTCACAGTGGGCGATCAACAGGCCGCGGCCAAGAAGCTCTATGCGACGCTTGGGTTCACGGTCTTCGGGCGCGAACCGGCGGCGCTCAAGATCGGTGAAGTGACCGTCGATGAGGATCATATGTTGTACAGAGTCCCGAGGAATACATAGGGAGACGGGGAATACAAGGAATACGAGGGGAGGCGCCGGGTCCGGCAAATTTTTCCCGTCCAGAAATTCTTGCCCGGCGCGAGGATTCGCGGACCACTCCAATCCCCAGTCTGTAACCATAAGAATATAAACCTCTTCACTATCAGAGACCCGGAGAATCCAGTATGGTACTCCAACTGCAAATCTTATGAAACGAAAAGCCGAGAAGGCAATATTTCTCCAAGGGAGCTTAGCTGAAATGACCTGTGAAGAATACGGCAACGCATACAAAAAAGGCTACAACCTGACGGTCCGGTTTCTTGTATCGCGAGGCCTCACTTACGATGGCGCGCAAGAGACTGCGCAAGCCGCTTGGGTGAAAGGGTGGGAGCGGCTGGCCCAATTGCGCGACGCCAACATGGTGCTCACCTGGATGAATAGTATCGCGCTCAACATTCATCGGAGCTGCGTGCGCCGCGAGCCATTCCTGCAAACGCTTCCCGAACTCTCCACGCCGCCCAAGGTGAACCTGGCCGGGATCGATGTCCGCCGGATTCTCCAGACTTGCAAGAAGAACGACCGCTTGGTTCTGCAGCGGCATTATCTGGAAGGCTACAAAGTGCAAGAGATCGCGCGGGCACATGGCTGGACCGAAACCGCTGTCCGCATCCGATTACTGCGTGCACGCCGCGCCGCCGGCAAACGCTTCGCGGCATAGTTGCAATCGGCTCCCTACTGTCGCGGTTCTGCAACAGCGAAAACTTTCAGGCGAGTTTTAGCGTAGTTCAAATTACACTCAAACTCGCCTGATAATATTTTTTGCAATCCTAGCGCAATTTGATGTAGCATGGTGGGTCAACAGGACTCGAAAACTGGATGGCCCAGCTCTTCCACCGAAGCGCAAATAGCATTTCGAAGATCAGCCTCGCCGCCGCTGTTATCGGAGCCGGGGGATTGCTCGCTTTTGCCTACATGATGGACCGTGGTAACTACATCACGGACGTCAAGGTAGTCAAAGAGCAGCCCGTCCCCTTCAGCCACAAGCATCACGTCTCAGACGACGGCATCGATTGCCGGTACTGTCACACGTCGGTGGAAACGTCTTCGTTCGCCGGTATTCCGGCCACTGAGATTTGCATGAGTTGTCACTCGCAGATCTGGGCGAACGCGGAGATTCTGGAGCCGGTGCGCGCCAGTTTCCGCACGGGCGAATCGCTCCAATGGACGCGGGTAAACGCTCTACCCGATTTCGTATACTTCAACCACAGCATCCACATCTACAAGGGCGTGGGATGCGCCACCTGCCACGGGCACGTGGATCAGATGCCGCTGATGTACAAGGAAAACACGCTGTACATGAACTGGTGCGTGAACTGTCACCGCAACCCCGAGAAATATGTGCGTCCGCGCGATCAGGTGTTCAACATGGCCTATGAGGCGCCGAGTAATCAAGAAGAGCTCGGCCAAAAGCTCGTCCAGGAGTACCACATTCAAAGTTTGACGGATTGCTACACTTGCCACCGATGAACGAGAAGAAAGCCGCTCTTGACAACGAGAAACCCGCTCTCGATTTAGACAAGATTCGGGCTCGGCTGGAATCAGCCCAGGGACCACGGTACTGGAAGAGCCTCGAAGAGCTGGCGGAAACGAAAGAGTTTCAGGCTTTCGTCGACGATGAATTCGCCGACCGGACGCCGAATTGGCTGGACCCAGCCAATCGCCGCAATTTTCTGAAGCTGGCTGCCGCGTCGCTGGCGATGGCCGGTGTTACCGCGTGCACCAAGCTGCCCAAGGAGTTGATCGTTCCCTACGTTCGCCAGCCGGAAGAGTTCGTCCCCGGCGTTCCGTTGTATTTCGCCACAGCGATGCAGATGGGCGGCGTAGGCACGGGACTGCTGGTTACCAGCCACCTGGGCCGGCCCACCAAGATCGACGGCAATCCGGATCATCCCGGCAGCCTGGGCGCGTCGGACTACTTCCAGCAAGCATCGCTGCTGACGATGTACGATCCGGATCGGGCGCAGGCCGTTAGCCACAAGGAGCTGATCAGCAGTTGGGTCGCCTTCCAGGGCGCGCTGGCCGCGCGACGCGAACGGGCGCTGGTGAATAAGGGCGACGGGCTTCGGATTCTGACCGAAACGGTGACGTCGCCGACGCTGGCTGCGGGCATCAACGGTATCTTAAAAGAGATGCCGGGCGCCAAGTGGCATCAATATGAAGCTTGTGGGCGCCACAATGCGTACAAGGGTGCGGTGCTGGCGTTCGGCAAACCCGTCAACACCATCTACCATTTCGACCAAGCCGATGTCGTGGTATCGCTGGATGCCGATTTTCTAGCCTGCGGTCCCGGCAATCTGAGGCACGCGCGGAATTTTGCGGACAAACGCCGGGTGGCGACCAACGTCACGCACTCGCCGCAACCCAAGGAAAATTGGCAGGAGGGTTACCAGGAAGGGTCTATTCCACTCCGCACCAATCAATCCGCCCAATACGCGGCGGATAATCGCGGGCCGTTGCATTTGCCGGCACAGGTGCAAGCCGAAGGAAAGCCGGTCAGCGAAACGGTGCTGAATCGCTTGTACGTGGTGGAGCCGTCGCCATCACCGACCGCCAGCATGGCGGATCACCACTTTGTGCTCGGAGCGAGCGAGGTGGAAGGCTGGGCTCGGGATCTGGCAGCAGCGTTGGGGCTGGGCGGGCAATCCAGCGGCAAATACAAAGAAGTAGCGGCGATTGCGCGCGATTTGCAGGCGCACAAAGGCGCTTCGATCGTCATCGCGGGCGAGCATCAATCCGGGGAAATACACGCGCTCGCGCACGCCATCAACCAGGCGCTAGGTAACATCGGGAAGACCGTCACCTACACGGAGCCGGTGGAAGGAAATCCGGCGGATCAACCGGAATCGCTGCGACAACTGGTGGCCGATATGAACGCCGGCAAAGTGGGTACGCTGGTGATTCTCGGCGGCAATCCCGTTTACAATGCGCCAGTAGATTTAGATTTCGCCGGTGCATTGAGAAAAGTCGCTTGGAAAGCCTACCTGGGACTGTATTCTGACGAGACCGCCAGGCAATGCGTCTGGAGCGTGCCCGAGGCGCACTTCCTTGAATCCTGGGGCGACGTTCGCGCTTTTGACGGCACCGTAAGTTTCGTCCAACCTTTGATTGCTCCGCTCTATGGCGGCAAAACGGCTTTGGAAGTGATCGCGACATTGGGCGGACAGCCCGACAAATCGGATCATGACCTGGTGCAGGAATACTGGAGAAGCCGGGCCAAGGTTGCCAACTTCGACATCTTCTGGCAGAAGGCGCTGCACGATGGCGTAGTTCCGAACACCGCGCTCGCCGCGATCAACGTAACGGCGAAAACGCCCGCTGCATCGCCAGCCAAGTCGGCCCAGGGTCTCGAAATCATGTTGCGGCCCGATCCGACCATTTGGGATGGATCCTTCTCGAACAACGGCTGGTTGCAAGAGCTGCCCAAGCCGCAGAGCAAAATGACTTGGGACAATGCGGTCTGGATCAGCCCGGCCACGGCGCAACAGCACAATCTCAATACCGGCGACATGGCCGAGTTGAAGTACCAGGGCCGCAGCATCACGGGACCGGTGTGGATCATGCCGGGCCACGCCAATGACAGCGTGACGGTACATCTTGGTTTTGGCAGAACATACGCCGGGCACGTGGGCAATGAAGTCGGGTTCAATGCGTACTTGCTGCGCACCTCGGCGGAACCGGACGGCGGCTATGGCCTGGAGCTGAACAAAGCCGGCGGGAGCCACGAGTTCGCGACTACGCAGCACACGCAAACGATGGAAGAGGGCGAGCCGATTCGCATCGCCACGCTCGAGGAGTACAAGAAGACTCCGCAGTTCGCGGATCAGGAGGAATTGCAAAAGCCGCTTCCTCCGAAACTCACGTTGTATCCCGACTACCGCTACGAAGGCTACAAATGGGGCATGACTATCGACCTGAATGCCTGCGTGGGCTGCGGTTCGTGCATGACGGCATGCCAGGCGGAGAACAACATCGCGGTGGTCGGCAAGATCGAGGTGGCACGCGGACGGCACATGAATTGGCTGCGCGTGGACCGCTATTTCAAGGGCAATTGGGACAATCCCGAACTGTATTTCCAACCGGTGCCGTGCATGCAGTGCGAAAACGCCCCGTGCGAACTGGTTTGTCCCGTGGCCGCCACGGTGCATAGCGGCGACGGCCTCAACCAGATGGTTTACAACCGCTGCGTGGGTACACGTTACTGTTCCAACAACTGCCCATACAAAGTGCGGCGTTTCAATTTCTTCCTGTATTCCGATTGGGGCACGCCCAGCGAGTACGGCATGCGCAATCCGAACGTGACGGTCCGCAGCCGAGGCGTGATGGAAAAGTGCACCTATTGCATCCAGCGCATCAGCGCGGCGAAAATCGAATCCGAGAAGCAGAACCGGCGCATCGCGGACGGCGAAATCACGCCGGCTTGCGCTCAAGCATGTCCCACTCAGGCCATCGTTTTCGGCGACATCAACGATCCCAAGAGCCGCTTGGCGGGGCTCAAAGCGCAAGCGCGCAATTACAGCTTGCTGGAAGACTTGAACGTGCGGCCGCGCACCACCTATCTGGGCCGCCTGCGTAATCCGAACCCGGAGATCGGCAATGCCTAGCTTGAACACCGAGGAATTAGAGCCGAAAGTAATCGACCCCGGCCCGGACAAGATCATTGCGCCGGGATTCAATTACACTACCGTCACCGACAAGATCGCCAACGTCGTCCTGAAACCCATCGAGACGACGCCGAAGCCGTGGTTCATCAGCCTGTTTTTGGCTTTCGTCGCGATGCAAGGCTTGCTGGCGGGCGCCTTGTGGCTGTTCTACAAAGGCGTCGGCGTTTGGGGCATCGTTATCCCGGTGGCGTGGGGATTTGCGATCGTCAACTTCGTATGGTGGATCGGTATCGGCCACGCGGGAACGCTAATTTCGGCGATTCTGCTGCTGCTCAAGCAGGACTGGCGCACTTCGATCAACCGGTTCTCGGAAGCAATGACGCTGTTTGCCGTCGCGCAGGCCGGCATGTTCCCGATCCTGCATTTGGGCCGGCCGTGGCTGGGATACTGGTTGATTCCCTACCCCAGCTCCATGTGGCTGTGGCCCAACCCGCGCAGCCCGCTGGTCTGGGACGTATTCGCGGTTACCACTTACCTGACCGTCTCGCTGATTTTCTGGTTCATCGGCTTAGTGCCTGATCTGGCGACTATGCGCGATCGAGCCAAGCAGAAGTGGCAGAAGGTCATCTTCGGTATGCTCGGCATGGGCTGGCGCGGATCGGCTAAACATTGGGCGCGCTATCAGATGGCCTACCTATTGTTAGGCGGCCTGGCGACGCCGCTGGTTGTGTCCGTACACACCGTGGTCAGTTTCGATTTTGCGATCAGCTTGCTGCCCGGCTGGCACACCACGATCTTCCCGCCCTACTTCGTGGCCGGCGCAATTTATTCCGGCTTTGCCATGGTGGTCACGCTCGCGATCCCCGCAAGAAAATGGTTCCATCTGGAAGATCTGATCACCATGCGCCACCTGGATTGCATGGCCAAGCTGATGCTCGGCACGGGTCTGATTGTCGGCTACGGCTACATGATGGAAGCGTTCATGTCATGGTACAGCGGCAATCCGCACGAAATGTTCATGTACATGACGCGCGCCACGGGACCCTATCGCTATTTCTTCTGGAGCCTGATTCTCTGCAATATTCTCATTCCTCAGTCGCTCTGGTTGGCGAGCGTCCGGCAAAGCATCCCGCGCCTGTTTATTGTGGCGATCGTCGTGAACATCGGCATGTGGCTGGAGCGCTTTATTATCGTCATCACCAGCCTGGCTCGCGACTTTCTGCCATCCTCCTGGGGCATGTATTATCCGACGCAATGGGATTGGGCAGTGTGGGTCGGAACTCTTGGATTCTTCCTGGTGCTGATGATTCTGTTCGTTCGCGTGCTTCCGTCCATCTCGATCTTCGAGGTGCGCGAAGTCCTGCATCACCTGGCGCCGAACGTCGCCGATGATGGTCCAGCGCCGGCGCCGGCGCACGGAGACTAGTAATGACCGAGACCTTCGCAGATCGACACGGAACGTATGGGGTCATGGCGCAGTTTGAAACCCCCGAGCATCTGCTGGCAGCCGCAAACCGCGCCTATGCGGCGGGCTATCGCAACATGGACGCCTATTCGCCCATGCCCATCGACGGCCTAGCCGAGGCGGTCGGTTTCCGCCGCAACTGGGTGGCGCCCATCGTTCTCTTCATGGGGCTGTGTGGTTGCATAGGAGGCTTTTCGCTGTTGTGGTGGATCTCGGTGATCGCCTATCCGCACAATGTCGGCGGACGGCCGTTCGATAGCTGGCCGGCTTATATTCCAATCACCTTTGAGTGCACGGTCCTGCTGGCCGCGCTCAGCGCCGTCATCGGGATGCTGGCGCTCAACAAGCTGCCGATGCCCTATCATCCAGTGTTCAATGTGGAGAGCTTTTCCAAGCGCGCGTCCGTCGACCGTTTTTTCTTGTGCATTGAGGCGTCGGATCCTAAGTTCGAGATCGCGAAGACCAAGGCGTTCCTCCAGCAACTCAACCCCGAAGAGGTGGCCGAAGTTGAAAAATAGAATTTACTTCGGCGCGGGGGCGCTGGCTTTCCTTACGCTGACTGCGTGCCGCCAGGACATGCACACTGAGCCGCGCTACCAGCCATTGGCGGAAAGCGAGTTTTTTTCCGATCACCGCTCAGCGCGGCCGCAGGTGGAAGGAACCGTGGCGCGAGGGCATTTGCGCATCGACGAAGCGCGCTATACGGGCAAGATTGACGGCGAGGACATCGATCAATTTCCGATTCCAATCGCCAAGGAAGATATCGAGCGCGGCCAGAATCGCTTCAACATCTATTGCACGCCCTGCCACGGCCACTTGGGCGACGGTAACGGCATGGTGGTAATGCGAGGTTTTCGCCAGCCTCCATCGTATTACTCGGACAGACTGATGAATGCTCCGGTGGGGCATTTCTTCGACGCGGCCACCAACGGATTTGGCGCCATGCCGAGTTACGCCTCGCGCATCCAAACGGATGACCGCTGGCGCATAATTGCCTACATTCGCGCGTTGCAATTGAGCGAGTCGGCGAACTTAAACGACGTGCCCGCGGATCAGCGTCAAAATCTGCCTGTGGAGCCACCGCCGCGCGTCGCCGGACAGAGCTCGGGTACGGCCGCGCAAGGAGCCAACAACCAATGACGCCGAGCGCGACTACCCTCGGCCAACAAATGGAGCGCGTGCAGCGGAACGCCTTGTTCATAGGCTTGGTGGCTCTTCTGGTCAGTCTGATCGGGCTCTTCATGGACCCATCGCATTTCTGGCAATCCTATCTGTTCGCCTATATTTTCTGGGCCGGGCTGGCCCTGGGTTGCCTGGGCGTCTTTTTCCTGCACAACGTGGTTGGCGGTAACTGGGGCGTGGCGATCCGCCGCTTGATGGAGGCCGGCCTCCAGACGCTCTGGATGTTCGTGCTGTTCGCAATCCCGATCTTCTTCGCGCTCGGCTTCATATATAAATGGACGGACGCCAGCTATCGGGCCGAACATTTCGCCGTTGGCCACAAAGCCGCTTATCTGAACCCCACCTGGTTCATTATCCGAACCCTGCTGTATTTTGCGATCTGGCTCTTCTCCGGCCTCCGCATCCTGAAAATGGCTAACGAGCACGATCGCACCGGCGATCCGGCGCTCTTTAAGCGAATCAAGGCGCGTAGCGCTCCCGCGCTGCTGGTCTTTGTGATCACCACCACCTACGCGTTCATCGACTGGATCATGTCGCTGGAACCCGACTGGTACTCCACCATCTACGGCTGGATGTTCACGGTCGGCGAAGTGCTGTTGACGTTTTCGTTCCTGGTGGCCGTGCTGGTGCTGTTGTCGAAGCGGGAGCCGTTCGCTAGCTTCCTGACGCGGCAGCATTACCACGATATCGGCAACCTCATGCTGGCCTTCACCATGCTGTGGGCCTACATGTCGTTCGCGCAGTTCCTGATTATCTGGGCCGAGAATCTGCCGGATGAAATCCCCTGGTACGTTCGCCGCTTCAGCGGTGGATGGGGCTACATCGCGTGGACGATTTCGATCTTTCAGTTCTGCGTGCCCTTCTTCCTGCTCCTGTTGCGTTTCGTGAAGAAGAATCCCACCCGGCTGCGCACCCTGGCGATCTGGATCATCATCATGCGGATGCTGGATGTATTCTGGATAGTTGCACCGGCGTTTCGCCAACGGGGGCTGGAAGTTTACTGGACCGATCTGGTCGCGCTGATCGGCTTGGGCGGTATCTGGCTGGCTTACTTTATCAGGAATCTGAAGGCCCGTCCGTTGCTTGCGTCGAATGATCCCCGGGACACTTATTCCCTGCTCAAAGCGCACGGACACGGACACTGACATGGAACAGACGGTACATCACAGCCCGAACGGAGCCGGCCACGAGCAGAGCGAGGTCAGCGTACGGCTCATCGTGGTGTCGCTGGCCGGTCTCGCGGTTGTAGCGTTAATCGTTTTTGTATTGGTAGTCGGCATCTTCCGCTATTTCTACGACACCGATAAAACCGGCGAGGCTCTGAGGCAGGGTGTGATCCCGCCCGAGCCGCGCATAGAAGTGGCGCCCTATGAGCAACTACAGCAATTGCGGGTGCACGAAGATCACATTCTGAATAGCTACGCCTGGGTGGACAAAAACGCGGGCACCGTGCGCGTGCCCATCGACCGGGCCATCGACCTGCTGGCCGCTAAAGGCCTCCCATCGCACAATTATCTGGACGACATTCTGGCGGGCAAGAAGTCGCCCGCACCAGCCAAACAGCCGGAGGCGGGAGTAAAACAAGGAAGTAGCAATGCGAAGTAATAAATTCTTGAGACCAAGTCTTATAGGCGGCCTGATATCCGTGGCGTTTTCGAGCGTGGCCGCGGCGCAGACCTATGGTCTTCCCTCGGGCAGCGTGCCCCCGATGCTGCAGGGCATCGGCATCGATCAAAACCTGAACGCGCAGATCCCGCTGGAACTGACATTCAAGGACGAGACCGGACAGGCCGTTCGCCTGGGCCAGTATTTCCGCGACAAGCCGGTGGTGCTGGCGCTGGTCTACTACGAATGCCCCGGCCTGTGCGACCTGATCCTGAATGGCCTCACCCACGCCATGCAGCAGGTCTCGTTGAATGTAGGTTCGGACTATGACGTGGTCACGGTCAGCTTCAATCCCGAAGAAACCTGGCAACTCGCCGGAGCAAAAAAGAGCAACTACATCGAGAAGTACAATCGCCCGGGCGCCCAAGCAAGTGTCAAAGCCGGATGGCATTTTCTGACTGGCAAACCGGATGCGATCAAGAGCCTCGCCGACAGCGTGGGTTTCCATTACAAATACGACCCCATCAGCAAGCAGTTCGCCCACGCGAGCGCGATCATGATTCTGACGCCGGAGGGCAAGATCGCGCGCTACTTCTACGGAATCGAATACAAGCCACGAGACTTCCGTCTGGGTCTGGTTGAAGCTTCGGCTAATAAGATCGGCACCACCGCGGACCAAGTGATGCTGTTCTGTTATCACTACGATCCCATGACAGGAAAATACGGGGTCATCATCGCGCAGGTCACCCGGGTGCTGGGCACGGCGACAGTCCTGGCCTTGGGGGCGTTCGTATTCATCATGCTCCGGCGAGACCGGCATGCCGCCGCCGGGAGGTCAGCCTAGCCTATGCAGCTTCCACTTTGGCCCGAAGCAGCTTCCGCGGTCGCCGATGATATCGATCACTTGTACATCTATCTGACCTTGGTGAGCGTCGTGATGTCGGTGCTCATCTTCGGCACCATCTTCGTTTTTGCGATCAAGTACCGCCGCCGCTCCGAGGATGAAGTTCCGAAGCCCATCCACGGCTCCTGGCAACTGGAAGTCACTTGGTCTGTGATCCCGTTCCTGGTCATGCTCACCTTCTTTTGGTGGGGCGCCAAGATCTACTTCCTGAACGCCACTCCGCCGCCCGAGTCGATGGATGTCTACGCGGTGGGCAAACAATGGATGTGGAAGATCCAGTATCCGGAGGGCCAGCGCGAGATTAACGAACTCCACGTTCCGATTGGCCGTCCTGTCAAAATCACGCTGGCGTCGGAAGACGTGATCCACAGCTTCTTCATTCCCGCGCTGCGCATTAAGCACGATGTGGTGCCGGGCCATTACGACACCATGTGGTTCAACGCCACCAAGCCCGGCCGCTATCATCTTTTCTGCGCCGAGTATTGCGGAACCGAGCACTCGGGGATGGTCGGATGGGTCACCGTGATGGAACCGGCGGATTATGAGAACTGGCTCGCGGGCGGCGGGTCGACTGGCACCATGGCGCAGCAGGGCGAGCGCCTGTTCGAGCAGTTGGGTTGCTCCACCTGCCACCTGCTGGACCGCCAGGGCCGCTGCCCGACTCTGCGCGGCGTGTACGGGTCGCGCGTGCAACTGGCGGACGGCAAAACCGTGCTGGCCGATGACGCCTACATTCGCGAGTCGATCCTGAATCCCAATGCAAAAGTGGTGGCCGGATATAAACCGAACGTGATGCCGAGTTTCCAGGGCCAGATCAGCGAAGAAGGAATTTTGCAGTTGGTCATCTACATCAAGTCGCTCGGAATCATTAACGCGCCGGGCGCACCCACTGCGGCGCTAACCCAGCAAGATGGCGGTAAACAATGAGTACAGTTCTACAAGATCCTCAAACTACCGAAACCCCGAATTACTTGAACGCGGAGTACGGCTGGAAGTCGTGGCTGTTGACCACGGACCACAAGCGCATCGCCCTGCTCTATCTGATTTCCATCAGCGTGATGTTCGCCTTGGGTGGCGTATTTGCCATGCTGATACGGGTGGAGTTGCTGACGCCGGAGGGCGATCTAGTCAACTCCGACACCTACAACAAGTTGTTCACCATGCACGGCGTGGTGATGGTCTTCTTCTTCCTGGTCCCGTCGATTCCCGCCACGCTTGGAAACTTCCTGATACCGATGATGATCGGCGCCAAGGATCTCGCGTTCCCGCGCATCAACCTTCTGAGCTGGTACATCTACGTCGCCGGAGCGCTCTTCGCGATAGCCGCCATCGTGATGGGCGGCGTAGACACCGGCTGGACTTTCTACACTCCGTTCAGCTCCACCTATTCGAACACGTTTGTGATTACCGCTGCGGTGGGCGTGTTCATTTCGGGCTTCTCCTCGATTACGACGGGGCTGAACTTCATCGTTACCATCCACAAGATGCGCGCGCCCGGCATGACTTGGGGCCGCCTGCCTCTGTTCGTTTGGGCCAACTACGCCACCTCCCTGATTCAGGTGCTGGGCACGCCGGTGGTCGCCATTACGCTTGCGCTACTCGCTTTAGAGCGCGGCTTCCACATCGGCATCTTCGACCCCGCCATCGGCGGCGATCCCATTCTGTTCCAGCACATGTTCTGGTTCTATTCGCATCCCGCGGTCTACATCATGATTCTTCCGGGCATGGGCGTCATCAGCGAAGTGGTGCCCTGTTTCTCCCGCAAGGGCATCTTCGGATATTCGTTCATCGCTGCCTCCAGCCTGGGCATCGCCATCGTCGGCTTTCTGGTGTGGGGCCATCACCTGTTCGTCACCGGCATGTCGATGTATGCGGGTCTGTACTTCTCGTTGTTGTCGATGCTAGTGGCGGTTCCCTCCGCCATCAAGGTTTTCAACTGGACGGCCACCATGTACCGCGGCTCTATCAGCTACGCAACGCCGATGCTATATGCATTTGGATTTATTGGCCTGTTCACCATCGGCGGTTTGACGGGACTGTTTCTTGCCACGCTCGGCGTGGACGTCCATCTGACCGACACCTACTTCGTGATCGCGCACTTCCACTACGTCATGGTGGGCGGCATGGTGGTGGCTTACCTGGGCGGTTTGCATTTCTGGTGGCCCAAGATCACCGGCAGAATGTATCCGGAGGGTTGGGGCAAATTCTCCGCGCTGCTAGTGTTCGTGGGATTCAATGTGACCTTTTTTCCGCAGTTCATCACGGGCTATCTGGGCCAGCCGCGCCGCTATCACGCGTATGCGCCGGAGTTCCAGGTGCTGAACGTGATGTCTACCGCGGGCGCATCCATTCTGGCCCTTGGCTACATCATCCCGCTGATCTACTTCATTTGGTCGCTGCGCTATGGCAAGCCGGCCGGAAACAATCCCTGGGGCGCAACGGGGCTGGAATGGACCACCCAATCGCCGCCCACAACTTTCAATTTTGATGTGACCCCGATAGTCACCGAAGAAGCCTACGCATACGCAAAACACGAGGAGGCGCACGTTGGCTGACACGCACGCGGTAGCGACCGGACATTCGACCGATCATTCGCCGCACTTACGTCATCACTTCGATGACATGGACCAGCAGTTCGATTCGGCCACCTTTGGAATGTGGGTGTTCCTGCTGACGGAAATCATGTTCTTCGGCGGAATGTTTGGCGCCTATACCGTGTACCGCAACATGTACCCGGAGGCCTTCGCCAGCACCAGTGCTTACATGAACCCGCTCTACGGCGCCTTGAACACCGCGGTCCTGATCGTGAGCAGCTTGAGCATGGCGCTGGCGGTAAGGGCAGCCCATCTGGGCCAGCAGAAGGCCCTGCAAATCTGCCTGCTCATCACGATGTTCTTCGGCATCTGCTTCCTGGTGATCAAGGGTTTCGAATATCACGAGCACTGGGTGGACATGAAAGTTCCCTTGTTCGGCGGCCACTGGAACTACAGTGAAGCTCCGCAGTTCGCCCACCAGGCCCAGATTCTGTTTTGCTTTTATTTCTTTATGACCGGATTTCACGCCGTCCATATGTTGGTGGGCCTGGGAATCATGACTACGATTTTCATGATGGCGCGAAAGGGAACCTTCAGCCCCACCTATTACACGCCCGTCGAAGTATCCGGTCTCTATTGGCATTTCGTCGATATCGTGTGGATTTTCCTGTTTCCGTTGCTCTACTTGATCGGTCACACGAGGCACCTGGTCTAATATGCACTCCGTAACTCCGGTTCGCACGTATGTCTTGATCTGGGTCGTTCTGACGATCATGACCTTTGTCACCTACGGTGTCGCACAGATCGACTTAGGCCCCTTCAACATCGTGATCGCGCTCGCGATCGCAGCCTTCAAGATGACGCTGGTGATCTGGTTCTTCATGCACGTCAGGACCGACAGTCCGCTGACCAAGCTGTTTGTCTTCGCTGGATTTTTCTGGATGGCGATCCTGTTTGTGTTCACGCTGGGCGACTACGTCTCGCGCGCCTGGATGCCCGGCGGCAAGTTCTGGTAGCCTGAGGTTTGATGTCTCTGACAGCTGCGACCGGCGTGTTGCTGGGGGTGGCGGCTATTCCGTTCATTTACTATCTCCTGGTGCTCTACAGCTCTGTGCGATTCTTCCTGCACTCACCGCGCGCGGGCGCCGCAGAATCGGATTTCACTCCGCCAGTCAGCATCTTGAAGCCCGTCCGAGGGCTGGATCCCGAGGCGTACGAGAACTTCGCCAGCTTCTGCCGCCAAGACTACCCTGAATACGAGCTGATTTTCTGCCTGGGGACCGCGGATGACCCAGCCCTTCCAGTGATTCAACAGTTGCAGCGCGATTTTCCCGGCCGTCCTATCCGAGTGATTTACCGCTCCGACAGAAGCGCCGTGAATGATAAGGTAGCCAAACTCGACCGGCTGGTAAGCGCAGCTCATTACGAACACCTGGTGATTAACGATAGTGGCGTTCGAGTGGCGCCTGATTACATCCGGACTGTCATTGCTCCTCTAGCGCGGCCCACCGTCGGAGCCGCGACTTGCTTTTACGTTTCGGCGGGGGAGAAGAGCGTCGTGGATGGTCTTCAAACCATCGGGATGATCTCTGATTTCTACGCCGGCGTTATAGTCGCCCGGCAGCTGGATGGGGTCAAATTCGCGCTGGGAGAAACCATAGTGACCACGCGCGCCCGCCTGGCCCAGTTTGGTGGTTACCGTGCACTCGAGAACCGCCCGGCCGACGATCTACTGGTAGGCCGCCTGATCGCTGAGCAAGGCTATGAGGTTGAGCTTCTGCCGTACGCGGTGCGGTCGGTCGACGACTACGGCTCCTTGCGCGAGCTCTTCGTCAAACGCCTGCGATGGATGGTAGTGATGCGGCACATGCGCCCGTGGGGACACCTCGGCTTGCTCCTCACGCAGGGCTTACCTTGGTCGATCGCGGCCATTGCGATGCACCCATCGCTCCCGGTGGCGCTGAGTTATCTCGGCACGTATTTTGCGCTTCGGATCGCGATGACTTGGACCATAGGCATTTTGGGCCTGAAACAATCATCGCCATGGAAATATATGCCGCTTCTTCCGGTATGGGACGCCATGGCATTCGTCATATGGCTAGCTAGTTTTCTGCAGAACAGCATTCGCTGGCGCGGCGATGAATATAACATCCGAGATGGAATGCTAGTGCTGGCGTCACGCTCAACCGGCGAGTGATCGGGATATTCACGCCCCCATATGCGACGTAGACAATAAACCCGCCTGACGAGTCTGCCGCGCGAAGATTTCCTTCGCACGCCTGTAAAGTTCGACATCGGCTGGCCGATACTTTTCCACCGCTTTTCGAACGTCGTGGTCGATCGGATAATCCGCCCCCTGATGGTCCGGATTGACGTTGAGAAAGCTGTGGCCGCGCAGATTGCAGCCGAAAGTGGAATTGAAGAGATCCACGCTTCTGTAGAACTCTTCTGAAAGCCCGACCATCGCAAAGTCGTCGATGGAAACGCTGCCGAGATATTGGGATTGCTGATTGTGAAAGGCGTCCCACGCCAAGTAATCGTGCAGCGTCATCTTGGCGTCGTGGAGCATCTTCTCTTCGGGATGTTCGCGCTGGGGATTGCGCACCAGAAACCAGTAATGCGATAACGCCTGTTGATACGGGTCTCGAAAGAATGCGACGAAATCTTCAACCGGAAACAGCCCTAAATACTTATCCGCGATGAAATGACCGTGAATCGCGTCGTATTTGTCTGAAAGCTCGTCGCGGCGGCTGCGCATCTCTAGCGTACGGATGTTACGGCGCTGGTTGGCTGCGGGAACATCGAACCCAGCCCAATCGCCATAATCCAACATCAGCCGCTCGCCGAACTCGCCATCCATTAACGCGCGAAATGAGTTTCCGGCCGCCTTGGGAACGTGAATTGAGAGGATCACTGTATGTACGACTTGGACGATTAGGGCTTCTTCACCAATCGCATGATCTCTAAAGTGGAGCCGTCTGTCAAGACGGGTTCCAAACGCGCCGTTGCGCGATGCCCGGCGGCAGACCCCATGTCCACCGCGTATTACAGCTTCGCTTCGTATACCAGATTGAACGGCGTCTCCGTTGCCCGGCGGAACTTGGTGAAGCCTCCGTCCATTACCACCTTGCGCATGCGCGCTTCGCCAGACTGTGCGCCCAGGCACAGCCCGACCTCCTGCGCCCGCGAGGCCGGCGTGCAGATCATGGTGGACGCCGAATAGAAGACCCGCCCAACTGGCGTGAGGTTGTCTTCGAGCTTGTCGTTGGCGAACGGTTCCACGATCATCCAGGCGCCGTCCGGATTCAGCATTTCGTGCACGTGACGTGAGGCGCCCACCGGATCGCCCATGTCGTGCAGGCAATCGAAGAAGGCCACTAGATCGTACTTGGCCCCGTGGAAATCCTTGGCGGTGGCCACCTCGAAGGCCGCATTGTTCGCACCGGACTTGGCCGCCGCGCGACGTGCCGAATCTACCGAAGGACCGTGATAGTCGAACCCGACAAACTGAGAATTTGGATAGGCCTGCGCCATCAAGATGGTCGAAGCGCCGTGGCCGCATCCCACATCGGCCACTCGCGCGCCCCCCTTCAACTTCTCTTCAACGCCACTCAGCGACGGAATCCAGGAGCTGACCAGATTGGCCGCATAGTTCGGTCGGAAAAACTTTTCGGTGCCTTCGAAGAGCGACACATCATGTTGGTCCCAACCCACGCCTTGGCCCGTGCGAAAGGCTTCCACCAGCTTCGGCTCGTCCTTGAGCATCGAGCTCACGATGTGGAACGCGCCCGGAAGGTACGCCGGACTATCTTCCATGGCCAGCGCGAAGGCCTGCTCGTCGGGTAGCTGAAACTTCTGCTTGGCCGGATCGTATGTTACGTAGCCTCCAGCCGCCTGTGCCGAAAGCCATTCCCGCACGTACCGCTCGTCGGTATTAGTTTTCTTGGCGAGTTCCGAGGCCGTCATTGGCCCTGCGCCAGCCATTGCTTTGTACAATCCCAGCTTTTCGCCGATAAGCACCAGAGCGGCATTCATCGCCGCTCCAAGCTCACCGACTACCTGCCCTAAGAACCGTTCCAGTTTCGCTTGATCGATCTGCATGTGCTCGGAGTATACACCCAGACGCAGGGCAAGCGAGAGTGGCAGAGAACGGCAGGGCGGAGCTGATCGAATATCGCGCTAAGTTCGCAGATCGATCAGATCCGTGGCCAGCGCATCTCGATTGCACAAGCCGCCTCCCGGCGTTACCCTTAAGTGTATGGCTGATGCTCAAACCGATCCGATGGTTTCCAACAACGAGGAAGCCGAGGTGGACGCGGGAGTCGGTGCCGCCATCGAGCGGGGCATCCGCGCCGCCGATCAAGGCCAGGTTGTCTCAAGCGACCAGGTTCGCAAGCTAGTTCCCCAGTGGATTTCCAAGTTTTCTACACGGAACCAGCATTAGCTGACCTGGAAGAGGTCATGCATTGGTCCTGGCAGAACTACCCAGGGACGACTGAGCGCTTCGCCGATGGGCTTCTCAATCATGTTGATTTGTTGAGAGACTTCCTATATCTGGGCGCGCGCTATGCGTGGCTACCCAGGCGTCAGGCGCCTTCAGCATTCGCCATTGCATGTGTATTATAGGGTTCTGCCGGAGTCTAGAAAGGTCGAGATTTTGCACTTCTGGCATGAAGCCAGAACGCACCCCTCGTTTTGACCTATAGGGCGGAGGATAAAACTAGCGGGTGCCGCGCAATGTTCGTAGGTCGCTTAAATCCGTGTCTGACCCCCGGAGGCC
>Ga0182015_10001597_pt1 | contig 29428 bp, 28 predicted proteins | sample 712P3MmetaG_FD_120478 | JGI IMG/M metagenome (GOLD analysis project Ga0182015, IMG submission 120478) | Permafrost microbial communities from Stordalen Mire, Sweden - 712P3M metaG | ecosystem: Environmental > Terrestrial > Soil > Wetlands > Permafrost | place: Sweden: Stordalen | collected... | reverse complement strand
GTCGAGGTTGGAGTTGAGGTCGGGCACGGTCTGCTCGAGTGTGGCCAGGTCGCGGGCGAGGTCCTGGTGTTTGCGCTCTGCGAGGGCGTTGCGGCGGAAGAGATCGATGGCGCGGCGTTTTGCGGTGGCGGTGAGCCAGGCGCCGGGATTTTCGGGGACGCCGGATTGCGGCCACTGTTCGAGGGCGGCGACGAGGGCCTCCTGGGCGAGGTCTTCGGCCAGGCCGACGTCACGGGTGAAGTGCGTTAGTCCGGCGATGACGCGCGCTCGCTCGATGCGCCAGACGGCTTCGATGGTGCGATGGTGATCGGTAGCGGACACTGCTACCGATCACACCAGTTTCGATACCTCAATGCAAGTGGGGTTACTTTTTTGTCTGGCCGACTAGCTCAGCGCGGGCGTCTACTTTGTGCTGGATCTGCTCTTCGGTCAGGACGGGTGCGAAGTCTTCCATCTCAAAGACCCGGCGGATTTCGATTTCAGACTCGCCTGCGCAGGAGCTGAAGGGGCTGCGCTTGACCCACTCGATGGCCTCTTCAAGGGACTTGACCTGCCAGAGCCAGAAGCCGGCGATGAGCTCCTTGGCCTCGGTGAAGGGGCCGTCGATGACCGTACGGGACTTGCCTGAGAACTTGACGCGTGCGCCTTTTGAGCTGGGATGGAGGCCATCCATGGCGAGCACGACGCCGGCCTTGATCAGCTCCTCGTTGAACTTGCCCATGTCGAGCAAGAGTTGTGGATCGGGAGGTGCGCCTTCTTCGGATCCTTTCGATGCTTTGACGATGACCATGAATCGCATTGCGAAATCTCCTTTGGGTTGAGCGATGGTTGGGTGACTTGTTTTCGGGTTTAGCTATTTGTTGGCTACGCTACTCGATTCCTTGAATACAGAACACGGCGGATCCACCCGCCATACGCGAAGCCGCCGTTGTTATCTTCCTCTAGCCCGCCTGGGCCTTCTATGACACCATCCAGTGAGACAAATTCAAGTACATTGACTTTGCTCATGCCTGAGTTCCGTTCGAGTCCTCGTCTGTTTTGCCCGTCAGGCCGACAACGCCCGCAGTGTTGACCCTGCCGCTCAGTTGCTTGGGTTGGGGAGAAACGGGCGTCATGTCCGCGCCGCGAAAGCGCGACCAAGAGCCGCATTCCATCCTTCTGTAAAGGCCACGGATAGCGGGGCCTGCGGCGCAAAAAGGTCGAACCCGTGATACGCGCCAGGGACGAGGTGCAGCTCCGTGGACACACCCGCCTGCAAAAGCCGGCGCCCATACTCCACGTCCTCGTTCGCGAATAGATCGACGGATCCCACACCAATCCACGCAGCAGGCAGCCCGGCAAGATTCTCGACCCGTGCTGGAACAGAGCCTGCCGGCGGCTGCCCAGATCCAGCTACGGCCCCAGCCGGTTTGCCCAGAAGCGACGTCCAGGCAAATCGATTGGCTGCGGCAGTCCAAATGTAATGTCCGATATACGGCGGTACAGGCATAATCGAACCTGTGCGGTCATCCAGCGCGGGATAAAGCAATACCTGGAGGCAGAGTGGAACTTCTCCTCTGTCGCGCGCTGCAATGGCTAAAGCTGCGGCATGTGTTCCGCCGGCGCTCTCGCCTTTGATCGCGATCCGGCTACGGTCGATCCCTAGTTCCGCCGCATTGGTATACATCCAAAGCAGGGCCGCGTAGTTGTCTTCCAGCGAACCCGGGAAGGGGGTTTCGGGCGCGAGGCGGTAATCCACGGTGATGGCTACACAATCGTGATTCGCCGCCAACTCTTGAATGTCCCTTTGACTATAGGCCGCGGATCCTGCGATAAATCCGCCACCGTGGAAATGCAGCACCCCAGGCTTTGAAGCTCCTGCTGTAGCACCCGTTATATACAGCGGGACTTCGGGCGCGCCTTTTGGTCCAGGAATCATTCGTTTCACAACTGCCGGAGCGGGCAGGAGTGGCCGGGCAAGCGCCTTCGCTCCTTCGCGCATCGGTGCCAGCATCGCGGTCGTCCACTCCATGGGAGGTGAATCTGGCATCGATTGCACGAGGGCGCGAAATTGAGGGTTAACCAGCTGCATCGGGTCTATCGGGGATGCAGCGAACTGGGCCTGCCCCGCAACAGACTGGGCCACGAACGAACGGGGGACGGCAGTTGCGGCCATCAGCCCAATGCCCTGTCTGATCAATTCACGTCGACTCGTCATAGGTCCCTCACTACCGATCACACCAGCTTTCGATCCATGGATGCAAGAGCGGCTATTTGTTAGCAGTCTGATTTGGCAGCTGGGCTCGTTTCGCTACTTTGTGCTGGATCTGCTCTTCGGTCAGGACGGGTGCGAAGTCTTCCATCTCAAAGACCTGGCGGACTTCGACTTCGGAGTCGCCGTCGGGGTTGCAGTTGGGGGCACGCTTGACCCACTCGATGGCTTCTTCGAGGGACTTGACCTGCAAGATCGAGAAGCCGGCGATGATCTCCTTGGCCTCGGTGAAGGGGCCGTCGATGACGGTATGAGACCCGCCGGAGAATCTAACGCGTGCGCCTTTGGAGGTGGGTTGGAGACCATCGAGGGCCAGCAGGACGCCAGCCTTGCCGAGCTCTTCGTTGTACTTGCCCATCTCAAGCAAGAGCTCTGGATCGGGGAGGGCGGCTTGTTTATCTTGCTCCGGGGTTGCTTTGACAATGACCATGAATCTCATTTTCTTTGTCCTCTCTGAATTGGGATGAATGTGGAAGTGTCGCGGCTTATTTGGCGGCGAGGGCTGGCTGGGCTACTTTGCGGGCTGTTCGTAGAGCTGGTGGATCTCGATCTCTGGGATGGATGTGACGTCCTCGGCTTTGGCGCCCCTGGAGATGCACAGAAATCGCATTGGATCTCCTTGTCTGACGTTCAGAGCTTAATCGCTGCTCTACTGGTACGTCGAAGGAGGGTAGGGGGAATCGACAGGGGTGGAGATCTTTTTGATTATTTTTTGTGGGTGGAGTGGACGGGCACGGCCAGCGTCGCTGCGCTGACGTCGACGCCGCAGAATACCATGGTCTGGGCAAGGTGGGGTTGCTTGATCATCGGCCTTCTCGGTTTTAAGATGGGGTCTCGGCTTCCGTCCCTGTCCGCGCTTACGGACTTGCTCTTCGCGCCGGCCTTGAACATACAGACTCAAGAGGCCTCCGATTCTCCACGGCGTAAAAGAGAAGGACGGGGGCCGATCTGAGCGTCAGGCTCACCTCGCAGTGGCCTCAGGATGACTCGGCCTCGCCGCCGAAACGTAACCTATCGTTACCCCTCGGCCACCAACATGCAAGGATGACAGCTTTGTTGTAGTACGAACTTTAGACTCAGCACACAAGGGCCTGCTCACGCGCCTGGACGAGCGGGCTCGAATGTATACGTCCACGATCCGCGACTGACCGGCTTAGTGGACTTGAGCAGGATGCGATAGATCTCTGCGCCCCAACTGCTGCGCAGGCCAGGGTCGCTGAGAGGAATTGTCTCCACCACCGGCTCCAGTTGCAACCCGTCGAAATGAAGCGCGGACGGCCGCGCCGTTCCGCTGACGGGTTGAAGCTCGATCGAGCCCTGCCTATCGGCAGAGGGGCGACGCGGCGTCATAATGGACAGGCTCACCGGTACAGGCCGGTCCAACTCAAAGTCCTCAGCGATGGAGACGCGGCCGTGCACGCGGTCGAGTGTGACCGTGCGGACCCACCGCTTGACACCGGCTTCCGTGGGATAGGCGGCAGCAAGATCGAATGAGAGCGAGGCCCGATCGGCGCTGGTCTCGTACCTGAGGCCATTGGCGCGGTAGCGTAGGCCATCGTGCTGCATGACACCACCAATGGTGGGCAGATTGTGGAATGCAGACTGCATCGTCCAGATGGAGTAGCGCTCTGCACTGAAGGTTTTCGCAGTATAGGCTTCGACACCAACGTCGATGGCAAGCGGTTCGCCGTCCTGGTAGACGATAAAGCTGCCCGTGTCGTTATGGCTGTGGCTGCGGCCGTTGTTGGCGGCAAGAACGGCAACGTACATGCCCTCGACGGAGCCAGCCTTCTGGCGGGCGGTCATAAGCCCGAAGCTGGGATACCAGGCATCACCGAGGAGCGCGTCCTGGCGGGTTGCGGTGCGAATCTCGTCTGCGTTGAGGAGCGCGGGGAGCGAACGTGAAATGCTGGTCATGCTGCCATTGAGCGAACGGTTCAGCGCCGGGCCGGTAGCGGTGAGGCCTGCCTGTGCAGCACAGAATGCCCCGAACCCTGCCAACTCATCGTCGTGCACGGCTCTGCCAAACCGATAGAGAATCGCTCCCTCTGGCGCTGCATGAACGTGGGCGTCGCCGTAGTCGATGTAGTTGTCTCCGGCGATATGCGCGGCGAGGATGTAGCGGCCCATGGCGCGAAGAAATGGATGAGTAAGCACAGATGTTGAGTTGCCGGTGGCGGACTCAAGCAGGCTGACGCACTCAAAGTAGCAGAGCACGGAGACGCTGAAGTAGCCGGGGCCCTCTTCCTCGGCCGCGTCGGGCCAGTACTGGTTGAGGAATGCGTCGAGGCTTCGGAGAATGCGGACTGTTTCGCGAATGCGAACGGCGGGATCCTGCTCGTGAACGAGGTTCGCCACAAGTAGGTTGGAGTTGATCCACGGATTCCAGTTATTGAGGCGGCGGTTCTTGCCATCGAGACCCATCCAGGAGAAGTCGTCGCGCGCGCGGGCTGGTTCCAGGATGCGGCGTTCCGTCTCGAGCGCGATGCGGCGGGAGATGAGGGGCGATACATGATCGAGCTGGTCGCCAAGCAGGTAGCGCGTCCAGGCAAGAGCCTGTGCAGTGGCTGCGCCAAAGAGCTCGATAATTGGCTCGGTCACGTCGGGCAGACCAACGCCTGCGCGCTGATCGCCGAGGTGGGCGGGCACGCCCCAGAAGGACTCCTCGCAGATGAGCCAGACACCGTCGGCGATGGAATCCAGGAAGCGGCCCTGCCCTTCAAGACATTCGGCCAAAACGAGGCGGATGAGCTGGTCGCGGCGGCCGAAGCTCTGCGCCTCGTAGCGGGTGCGGTTGCCGTTCCGCTTGAAATCAAGAAAGGTCGAAGCGAGGAGGGTGCTCCATCCGGCCTTCTGGTCGGCCTGGGCACGCTCAAGCAGCGCCGCGCGAATGTCGGCAGGCACAGCCAGCCAGGCGGCACGATCGGACCAGCGCGGATAGGGACGCCACTGATTTGCGGATTGCAGATGCGCGGTGAGGAATGCCTCAGAATACGTCGAGGTGAGCAGATCTCGAGGCGGCGCGGACGCAAGAGCCGCTGGTTGAGCGGCAACGAGAGCATGGAGGGAGCGACGCAAGCTGGAACCGGTCAACATGGAACTTGGAAACGCTGGCTGAGCAGCCAGGGCCATGCTCCCCGCAAGAAAATTCCGGCGGTTCATAGAGGAGTCCTCGAAGCCGGAGGAATGTATCCGGCGCGCGCGAGATGAAAGCGCAGCTTCAAGGGTAAGCCAAGAGGTTGAGGTTGGGCAGCGAGTGGGCGGGCAAGGACTGACGCATAATGGTCCTAATCTCCCCTAAAAGTGGCGTAGTTTGCTGCTAACTCTGGAGCTAGAATCACATCCGATTCCCATTAGGCCTGAACGATGCGACGAGCATGGAAGATCGCGCTGCCTGTAACTTGTGCCGTCCTGATTGGCGGCGCGATGACCTTTGAGCTGGTGCATCGGCACCACATGGAGCAGCAGAAGCTGGCGCAGCAAGCGCAGGCTTACCGGGTGCGCGCGGAAAAGGGCGACGCGGAGGCGGAGTACCGGTTGGCCTCGACGTACAACAGAGGCCAGGGAGTCCCACAAAGCTATGCCGAAGCGTTCCGCTGGTATCGCAAGGCCGCAGATCAGAAACTTGCGGAAGCGCAGTATGACGTAGGGTATTCGTACTACTACGGATATGGCGTAGATGGAGACTTCACCTAAGCGCTCCGCTGGTTTCACCTTGCCGCGGACCAAAAGCTTCCAGCGGCAGAGAATCAAATTGGCATTGCGTACGAGGTAGGCAACGGTGTGGCATCCAATCCCGGCGAGGCAGTGCGTTGGTATCGACTTTCTGCCGATCAGGGATATGCCGCAGCACAGTACAACCTCGGCCGGCTTTACGCCCATGGCTACGGTGTCGGGCAGGATCGTGTGGAGGCGCGGAAGTGGATCACGAGGGCAGCCGATCAAGACTACCCGCATGCGAAGCAGATGCTTGGGCGAAGCTGGCCTGCGATCAGCACGTGCCAAAAGATTGAACTTCTTGGGGCTTTGGCGGCCGGAATCTTTTTCCTGTTTGCTTCCCGAGACCCCAGGCAGGAGCCCGGCTCGCGGATTAGAAGGACAACGAGATTTGTGGGACTCGGCCTCGTATTTTCCGCGGCGCTCGGTTTACTCAGCTTTACCTACGTAGGCATTCTTCAGCCGCCATTGTTAGTCGGAGCCCTCGGATTCGCGAGGAATTTTGTCTGGGGAAGCCTCGCGTGCATTCTGCTTCCGATCGTTTGGCATAACTCGGCGAAGTGGGCCCTGTGGGCCTCAGCGGTCTTGTTCATCGCAATCAACGGGGTCGTTTTAGCAATTTGCTTCAATCGTCTCAAAACCGAAGCGGCTATACGGCTGCTTGTTTCGGTGAATGGGTCGCCGCTCGGGCTTGGGATCACGTCTGCCGTCCTGCTACTGCGAGCGAAGCGAGGCGGCGAAACGAGCGCACCATCCGGCATTTCCTCGGGAATCGTTACTTGAGAATCAGCCCCGACGCTGCCGTGATAATGCCGGCTGCCGCTGCAGCGAGCCCTGCATACCAGTAGGCCTTGCGCTTGGTCAGCAGTGTGACCGAAGTGATCACAAGACCAATCTCGAGCAGCGTTTCAGAGAGATCGAAGCGGTCTCCGCGCGCTTCGGCTTGCTCCACTTTGTTTGTAAGCGTTTCGGCCTTTTCCTGTTCTTCCTTCAGCTCGTCGGCCCACTTATCCCGGTGTGTCTTGTAAACCTCAGCGATCTTGTCGGCTTCCTTCTTATCAGCGAGTTGAACCACCTTCAGCATGTCACCGGCCAACTGCGTATTGTAGGCACGTATCTTCTTGGCCTGATATTCATTCCACTGATCGGTAGCCCTATTCTGGTCAAGTATCGCTTCGGTGTGGGCGCGGTGCCCGAGCACACTGGCGATCGCCACCAGCACGGCCAGCACGCTCATGGTGAAAGCGACGGGGCGCATTGTTGATTCGTGGGCGCCGTGCTCGGCGTGTTCCTGCAACTCGTGGGCTTCGTTTGCTTCCATTTTTTTCACCCTCCTGGAAATGAGCCGGTATAGATCTGGCTATAAATCCGATACCGTCGTAGCAAGTCGCTTTAAACAAAGCGAAGGCCACCCAAAGCGGGCGGCCTGATTGCTTTTGTTGCGAATGATTTGCGCTACTGCGCCGTCGGAGTAGGGGTCTCGGCCGGGGCAGGCGTGGCCGCGGCTGGCGCGGCAGGCTTAGGCGCTGCGGGCTTGGGTCGTTCGGCCCGCTCAGGCGGCGCGGGGGTCTTGGGCTTGGGTGCGCCTTCCTTCTTTGACGGGGCGAGGATGGCGTGGAGGATGGTTCCTTCCATGCGCGGCATAAACTCCACAATGCCGTTCTCGCCGATGTCCTGAATGAGCCGGTTGATGATCGCGTACCCGAGCTCTCGGTGGGCCATCTGCCGTCCGCGGAAGCGAAGGCTGGCCTTTACCTTGTCGCCATCCACCAGGAACCTGATGGCCTGATTCTTCTTCGTCTGGTAGTCGTGCTCGTCGACCGTGACGGAGAACTTGACTTCCTTGACGACGATGACCTTTTGCTTCTTGCGGGCAGCGCGCTCGCTCTTTTCCTTCTCGTAGAGGAATCGGCCGTAATCCTGGATTCGGCAGACGGGCGGGACGGCGTTGGGAGAGACCTCGACGAGATCGAGTCCGCGTTCGCGGGCGATCCGGAGTGCTTCAAAGGGGGCCAGGATGCCCATTTGTTCGCCGTTCTCGTCGATTACGCGGATTTCGCGCGCGCGGATGCGGTCGTTGATGCGGATGAAAGACTTTGCTGAACGTTTGTCGAGTGCGATGGTGCTCCTCCAAAAGTCGTCGGTGCCTTTTGCGGCGGATGCTCGCCATCCGGCTCGGCGCGGGCACACGAACGCCCTTTGAGTATAGCACCGGTTTGCAAACGATTTCGCGGGGAGATGGAGGGCGCAGGGAGGGCCAGGTACAGGGAGGAAAAGGGTGCCTTTCCACGAAAATGGTCGGTTAAGAGCGTCCTGCAGAATGATTCCAGTTCAAGAGGAAACAGGTTCTGGCCAAAGCGACGACGTGGCACGGGTCGATGAAGTCGCGGTAATCTTGGTGCGCGAAGAGAGACGAGCGAGGGGGCTGCGATGCGGAACAAACGAATGCTGTCGGGGTATGTGATGAGCGTAGGGTTGACGGTGGGATTGGCAGCCGTGGCGGCTGGGTCGGGCGCGGTGGCGCAGGGTGTGCCGAGAATGGAGCGGGTGCTGGTCTACACGCGCAACTACACGCCGGACGGCAAAGGCTATGTGCATGACAACGTCGCCGCGAGCGTGGAAGCGATCAGGAAGATGGGCGCAGAGAGCGGGTTCGCGGTGGATGCGTCCGACGACCCGGCTGTCTTCACCGATGCGAACCTGAAGCAGTATGCGGGGCTGGTGTTTGCGAACAGCAACAACGAGGCGTTTGCAAACGACGAGCAGAGGGCGGCGTTCAAGCGGTTCATTGAGGCGGGCGGAGGGTTCGTTGGCATCCACTCGGCGTCGGGCTCGGAGCGGGCGTGGCCCTACTATTGGGCGGTGCTTGGTGGCAAATTCGTAGTGCACCCGAAGATGCAGACGTTCACGGTGAAAGTCGCGGAGCCGACGTTTGCTGCGGTCAAGGGTTTGCCGGCGCAGTTTGAGTGGACAGATGAGTGCTACTTTCTCGACCACTTGAGCGCCGACATTCATCCGGTTCTGACGACGGACCGGACGAAGCCGACAGACCTGGAGACAGTCAGCGCAAAGGCAGACGTGGCCAGCTTTCAGAATCCCCTGCCGCTCGCCTGGTATCACGAATTCGATGGCGGGCGCGAGTTCTACGTTGCGTTGGGGCACAACAAGGAGGAGTACGCGAAGCCGACCCTCTACGGGATCATCCGGCAGGGCATTTTGTGGAGCATCCGGGCGCAGTAACGAGGGACCAGGGACTAGGGAATAGTAGAGACTAGGACCATGGACCGGGGACCATGGACCACGATTCTGCGATGGGCTCGAATCCGCGGGATCGTCCCGAAAAGGCATTGAGAGTGGACCCTCTCGCGCATGGCACGGGTTTTTAAGTGGTCGGACCTTCGCTATACTTGAGATAGTTCGTGCAATCCATCAGATTCCCTTCGCCATCATGTCCGCATCTCTCGCTCCTGCATTCCGCGCCGAACCTTTGACCGACGAAGGCCCGGGCGCGCTCCGCCTGATAAGCTTCGTCTACTTCACCTTTGTCTGTTACCTGTCGATCGGACTGCCTCTGGCGGTGCTGCCGCCGTATGTGCACTACAGGATGGGATATAGCGCGGCGCTGGCCGGCCTCGCGGTAAGCATCCAGTACATTGCTACGCTGGCGAGCCGTCCGTGGGCTGGGCGCATCAGCGATCACTCGGGCGCGAAGGTGTCGGTACTGTGGGGGATGGGGCTCTGCTCCGCGAGCGGAGCGGTGCTGGTGGGGACCGCGGCACTGCAAGCAACGGCGTGGATGAGCCTGGGCACACTCATCCTGAGCCGGCTGGTGCTGGGCGTTGGCGAGAGCCTCGGTTCGACCGGGTCGACGCTGTGGGGCATTACCAGCGCCGGGCCACGGCACACGGCGCGGGTAATTTCATACAACGGGGTTGCGACGTATGGCGGGTTGGCGCTGGGCGCGCCGCTGGGTGTAGTGCTCGATCAGCGGTGGGGCCTGGGGTCGATTGGCCTTTTGACGATGGCGCTGGGCGCGCTGAGCCTGGCGATTGCCTTTCGCAAAGACCCAGTGCCCGTGACGCCTGGCGAGCATTTGCCGTTCAAGCATGTGCTTGGGCGCGTTGCTCCGCATGGGATGGCGCTGGCGCTGGGCGGAATCGGCTATAGCGTGCTGGCGACGTTCGTCACGCTCTACTACGCGAGCATGCACTGGAATTCGAATGGAGCGGCGCTGTGCCTCACTGCCTTTGGGGCGGCCTTTATTGCGGCGCGGCTGCTTTTCATTCACAGCATCGACAGGTTTGGCGGGCTGCGGGTGGCGATTGTTTGCCTGACCGTTGAGTCGGTAGGAGTGCTGCTGATCTGGGCGGCGCATTCGCCGTGGATGGCTAGCGCAGGGGCTGCGCTCGCGGGGTTCGGGTACTCGCTGGTGTTTCCCGCGGTCGGCGTGGAGGCGGTGAAACGCGTGCCGATGCGGAGCCGTGGGACTGCGTTGGGGGTGTACACGGCGTTCGCGGATGTTTCGTTTTTCCTTACCGGGCCGCTGGCGGGCGCGGTTATCGGCTTCTGGGGCTACAGGAGCGTGTTTCTGTATGCGCTCAGCATGGTGCTGGCGTCACTGGGGATTGTGATTGTGCTGCGCCAACTGCAGAAAGACTGAGCTTTCAGGCAGTCTGCAGAAACTCTCCACTGAGGTACGAGCTGAAGATGTCCTCTCGCGACGCCCGCACTTCATGCTTGTGCTTGAGCAGTTCTCTGATGCCATCGAAGAGCTCTCTGAAATCGTTCCCAAAGGTTGCGTCCGCAAACGACTCACATTCGCTGGGCCGATCGCCCATGCAGACCACGTGAGTTTGAGAGCCGGATGCTCTGATCAGGAATGCCAACCGCTCCCTCTTCTCGAGCGAGATGGAATCGTCCAGCAGGGCAATGTCAAAGTCGCCTGCATGGACGTGAGCAATGGCTTCCTGAATGGTTTGCGCCGCTATGAAGAAGTAACCTTTGGATCTCCAGAGTGTGCTCTCCGCTTCAAGCATCTCGGAATCCACGCCAACTGCAAGAACGACCGTCACTCGCACAGATGCCTCCCCTACGACGCCTTCTCCGGTGGCGCCATCGAATTTGGGCCTCAATACTGCCCCGATGCTGAAAAGGTAGCGTTCTTTTGACTCACAGAATGTGATTTAGATCACGCGGCTGGCCGTTAGCCGGCATTTCTCACACATCGCCTTAAGCCGTAGCGCCGATCTCCAGATCGGCTGTCCTGAGGGCCTCCTGGCCCTCAGAGACCCCACAATACCCTGAATTTTGGGTTGTCGCGCCGTCTGTGAGAAATGCGGGTTAGGACAGCTCTTGAGGGGAAGTGGAAGCGCTGAGCTGGGGGATGTTCCTGTGAAGTCGCCGCAAGAACGCGGAGACAGTGGCTTCGCGAACTCGCGCCCTTTCAAAGCAAGGGACGGTGCAATTCTTATTTTCGCCTTTTCGATTTCGAGACTGAGACTACTCTCTTCGGTTTCTGGGTCGGGGCTCCCTCGACAAAGCCGGGCAGGTCGACACGGCGTGCAACGTGATCGTGGATCCAGTGCGCGTCCCACCACTCTTTTGGGTCAATCTGGACACCATCGAGCTGCATGGCGAAGTGGACGTGGTCGCCGCCGGCCATGCCGGTCATGCCGCTCAGGCCCATAATCTGGCCGCGCTTCACCATGTCTCCCTCGTGCACATCGATGCGGCTGAGGTGGCCGTAGATGGTTTGCAAGCCATAACCGTGGTCGACGACGATGCAGTTGCCGTAGATGCCGAGGGGTGCGGCCCAAACGACGCGCCCATCATTTGAGGCCTCGACCCCGACGTGCTGAGTGACCGCAAGATCGTAGCCCAGATGTACCTGCTCATCGATCTTTTTCCCCTGGTAGATATAGCTGCGCTTATCGGCAAAAGTGGACTCGGCTTGTGAGTGCGACTGCCGCGTGAAGGGCTGCGACCAGAGAAAATGGTCGGCGGTCTTCAAACGCAGGTCGGAAAGCGTCTTGTTGTTGGCTTTGCGCATTTCAGTATTGATCCTGACAAATCGCGCCACAGGATCTCCGCTGCCGTTGGGATCTAGCTCGCCCAGAACCTTCTGCATAAACTGGTCGGTAACCTGGATCTCGTGCTGCGTGTAAACGGGCTGCTCTTTCTTCGGGAAAATTACAGTAAGCGGCGTGGTCACATCGTTGCCCGCGCCATTCGAGGCGTAGGCCAACGGGACGGTACCCGCAGGCATGTTCCAGGCAAAGGCGAACAAGGAAAATAATCCGGAGCTGCCGCCGGGCAACGGCCACGCACGAAAAGTCTCGTCACCAACGCGCACGCCGGCCGACGTGTAAGAGCCGGTAACGTTCATTGTGGCGAGATCGGCCATGCCGAGATACAGGTAGTGCTGTTCGGAATCGGCACTGACCGTTGGCGGCTGGGAGATCACCTTGACATCGCGCTCCAGGCGGACAGTGCTGCCAAACAAGCCGGCAGATGTGGCTTCAATCGTCAGGTGGGCAGGACCGTCGCGCAATTGGGGCGTCGTCTTGACGCCCATGGTGAAGGTCCACGTTCGGTCGGCCCCCTTTGTCGCGTCGGAAGACTGCCAGACTTGCTGAGTCCTGGTGCTATTTTGCTCGAGAGTGGCAGTAATTTTGCTCACGCCGTGGGTATCGTGGACGTGAACGGTTACAGGCGTCGACTGGCCGATGGTGGACAGTGAATTGGGTATATCGACAGACGGTTTGCTGCAACCGGCTAACGCGAGCAAAAGCAATGACAAGAGGAGGATCTTGGAAGCAACAGCCGGTATCCGCACAAGTCAATTCTAGCGCGAGATCACGGGCTTGCCGGGATTAGGAAACTAGTTCAGTGTGGCTCGCGTTGGAATGCGCCCTTCGTGCACTACTTGAACTGGAACCAGTTCACGTTGGAGATGCTGGCCGTGGATCCGTTAAAGACCACGAAGAGCTTGTGTGCACCCGTCGCGCCGGTCGCGGACGCGTTGACGGTCATCCAGGTTTGCCAGCCGCCGGTGACAGGAAGATTGACGGTGGCGATGGGACTGCTGGTCATGTTGTCGAGGTAGAAGGTGGCGGTTCCTCCGCTGCCATCGCTGGCGGTGCGCACATTTACCTGGCTAACAGATGCGCCAAAATCGACGTTGTCGTAAACGGCGTAGGAGCCTTGCGACAGATAGCCGAGATCGTATTCGCCGGTGCTGTCGCCGGTGGATTCGGTTTCCAATCCCGATTCACTGGAGAAACTGGAGCCCTGAATCTGCGCTGTGGCCGCGACCGCAGGGGTGCTGTTGGTTTCCGCGCCCGTCCAGGTAAATGTGGCGATGGATGTGGCGGGAAGCGTGTAAGAGAACGACTCCGTGCCCCACTGCACCTGAAACGTTTGACTCGAGACAGTGGCGTTGGATGCGACCAGGGCCATCGAGCCGTCGGTGTTCTGGAACGCAACGCTGGCGATCGCCGGCGTGTTGCTCGAGTAGACCCGCACCGCGCCCGGCAATACGTATTTGCTGTAGTGGCCGAGCGTATAGAACTCGATGTCCTTTGTCACTGCGCCCGTGGTGCTGTTGACGGTAACGATCGGCGTACAAGTGTTGCATCCGCCCAGGCCGGGAACTTTCTCCGAAAGATTTGGGCCAAGGGTCTGATCCAATGCAAGGCTCCACTTCACAAAAGACTTGCCGGAATTACGCAGCACCTGCGTGATCTCGAGGATATCGACATTGAACTGATCAGGAGTGGACTGCCAAAGGCCGCCCGAGTGTTCCGTCTCCCAGTTGCCCAGGGCCGGGAACTGGTTTTGCAGCAGTTGCTGTGCCCCTGTTGCGCCGCCGTAACCGTGCCATGCGGTGCCGGCCATTTGGTTCAGTTGCGGCTGCGTCAATCCGCCCAGAACCGTTTGCGGGTAAGTCGGAGTATCCCAGTTATGGTCGTAGGCAAATATCTTGGCGGTTATGTTGTTGGTGGTAAATGCGGGCAGCACATAGCCCTGCAGCAGTGCAAGCTGCGCATTGGCGCTCATGCCCATGCTGGGATAAGACGTGGTGATATTCAGCGGCTCATTCTGCAGCGAAATGTAGTCGATAGGCACGCCGGCGGCCTGATAGGCCTGAATGAACTTGACGAAGTAATTGGCAAAAGCCGTTTCATTCGGCGGAGTCATCAGCAGCGTTCCACCCAGCATGGAGACTGGGCTCATCGAAGTTGGGTCCTTCATCCATCCCGGAGGGCTCCACGGATTGGCCATCAGTTTCATCTGCGGGTTGAGAGCCTTGGCCTGCTTGATGAGCGGCACAATGTAGGCCTGATCGTGGGCGATGGAGAAGTTGGCAAGGGAAAGATCGGTTGTTCCTACCGGCTCATCGTCGTAAGAGTAGACCGACAACGCGATATCGCTTGCGCCCATCGGAATGCGCATGAAGCTGAGGCCAATGCCGCCGCCATTGGTGGTGAAGAGGTCGTTTAGAGTTCCGGGGAGCGACGCGGCCGGCACCACATTCATGAGCAGATCGGCGGCCGAATCGGTGAAGGCCGCGCCGAAGCCTTCAATCGACTGATAGGTCTGTGTGGGATCGACGACGATGGTGTTGGTTCCCGCGTCGGCCGTGCTGCCGAGAGAGAAGTTGATGGTGGGCTGGGCGGCCATCAGCTGTGTTTTGTCGTCGGTGCTGAGGACCACAGATACGGCAGGCCCGTTGAGTGTATACGTGCCCGTGGCAATCCCGCTGTTGGTGTCGCCGGTGGCCGTTGCAATTGCATTGATGGTGGTGGTTGCTGTAACTGCGATCGGCGTCCCTGCCGTGAAGAGGGTCGACTTGCTGGTGGGCGTGGTTCCGTCGATGGTGTAGTAAATGGAGGCGCCGTTGGTGGCGTCGGAGAGGCTTACCGACTGCGCTGAGTTATAAGTTCCAGGCGCCGGCGAAAAAGTCGGCGTGGCCGTGACGGGAAGATTGATGGTGTAAGTGCCAGTGGCAATTGCGCTGTTGGTGTCGCCTGTGGCCGTTGCAATTGCATTGATGGTGGTGGTTGCACTGACCGTAATCGGCGTCCCCGCCGTGAAGAGGGTCGACTTGCTGGTGGGCGTCGATCCATCGATCGTGTAGTAGATAGAGGCGCCGTTGGTGGCGTCGGATAGGCTCACCGACTGCGCGGACGTGTAGGTTCCAGGCGCGGGCGAGAAGGCCGGCGTAGCGGTGACGGGAAGATTGATGGTGTAAGTGGCCGTGCCAACGCTGCTGTTCAGATAGCCTGAAGCCGCGGCTATCGCATTGATGGTGGTAGTGGCTGAAACCTGGATGGGAGCCGCCGCCGAATAGAGAGTCGACGCGTTGGTGGGCGTTGACCCGTCGATGGTGTAGTAAATTGACGCGCCAGCGGTAGTGGAGGACAGAGTCACCGATTGCGCCGCTGTGTAAGTGCCGCCGGCCGGAGTGAAGGTAGGCGTTGCAGCTTGTTGTTCCGGAGGCGGATTATTTCCGCCGCTTCCACCGCTGCCGCCGCAGCCTGCGATACCCAACGCTACTAAACCGATTGCAAGAATACTTCCGCGCATCCTCATATTGACCCTTCCGGTTGTGCCATCCTGACCCAGATACAAACCGGCGAACAACCCCGTACAACCGGCCGAATTGTCCCGATTTTGAGCACTGATCAAAGTACCACAAACCTGCGAGGGATGACCGTGCGTTGCGGCCATCAATTCACGCCGGAATTCCCTTCGTCAAAAGAACATCAGGCCCGCGCCGCTCAAACGCGACCGACGCCATCCGCCCGATTCAATCGGTGGTTCTACGGAATCAATTTCAGGAAGGTCACGCCGTACCCGCCCATATTCAGCGTGATTTGCGGGGAAGGATTCACGTTCACGGCCGCCGGCCCGGTGGCCACGTTCGTGTTTGCGTCGATGGTCAGCTCGCTCGCCGATGAAAAGGCGCCAAGTTGGGAAAGATCGAGCACCACAGTGCGCGGCGCTCCGGGACCGTTGTTGTCATTGGGGCCGTTGACAGCATGGTCGGCTGCCATCACCACAACAGACCCGTCGGTGCGGCGAGTGGCGAATATCTCCACGGTTTGCGCGCCCGCGGGTTCGCTCGATGAAACGGTCAAGATGCTCGATGGAATTGCGGAGCAGGTAGGAGGCTCGTCGGGCGCGCAGTAGGGAAAATAGCGCTGCAGATAATAGTCGACCCAGTAGCTGATGTATGGCTGATCGGTTGCGTAGGTCACCTCGCCGTACATCCGGGTGAGCACCGGTTCCTGGTTGAAGTCAGAGTGCGAGAGCATGTGCGAACCGGCCTGCGCCCACTGCGAAAAAACATAGGGTCTCCAGCCGGCGAAAAAGGGGCTCGTTCCCCGCAGATCGAGCTCGAATGGATTAGTGCACACGCCCTGGCCGTTGCTGGTATTGTAGTCTGCGTCCACGTTGTTTTCGGTCTCCCACGCTACAGCGTTCCTGAGCTTGGGAGTGGTAGCAACAATCTGCGCCAGGTGCTGAGCGTAAGTGCCAAACGCGGACGGCACTCCCTGCATGACTTCATCGTCGGAATAGAACCAGCCGCAGACGGAGTATTGCTGCGCCGAAAGGACGTCGATCGGCGCGGTCTCGGCAGCCAGGAATTGCGGAAAATAATCGCTGGGATCGGTGCCGCCGCTCAATTCACCAGCCACGAACTTGAGCGGGACCTCAGAGCCCGCCGCCTGCATCGCCGTCACCGTTTCGTCGTAGACTTGCGCGTACTGCGTTGGCGACAGGGGCTCCAGGTCAGGACCCTCAAGAATGCTCCAATAGGTGATGGGGGTGAAGTGGGTGTGGACGTGCTGCACTCCGTTCGCGTCGGTGAATCCGGTGGTGGTGTTGAAGTACTGCACCATCTGCGCCGCGAATTTGGCGAAGTCCTGAAAGTGCGCCGGAAGCAGGTTGCCGTTGGCGTCGTTCATCGATGGCGGTCCTTGCGTCAGTACAAAGCTGATGCTCTTGTCGCCCACGCCGATCACCGGATCGACGGTGGTATCGAGCACGGTGAAATCCCAGTTCCCGTTCGAATCCAGCGGGATACCCTGGCTCGACGCGTATACGCGTATGTGCTGAGGGTTCAGGCTGGCCAGCGTTTGTGTCGCTTGCGGATTCGTGGGGAAGAAGGACTCGTCCCACTCGGCTGCATAGACCTGCGTAGTCATGAAGGTTTGCATCTGGCCGCCGAAGCCGACGCTGGTGTTGACGGTAGGACTGACGCTGATGTTGACCGTCACCGGAGCGGACAAGACGGTGAGAGAAAGAGGCGCGCTCGCGACGGCGGGTCCTCCTTCGCCTGCAGTAACCGTCACGGAGTATGTGCCGGGCGTGGCCGCGCTTACTGGGCTAAAGGCAATGCTGCCTGTGTTCCCCGTTCCCGGCGATGTGAACTGTGCCGCTACACCTTCCGGAACCCCGCTCAAACCAAGGTTCACCGGGTTCGTATCTTCTGGAGCCCTTTGCACCGTCACTGTGATCGTCGGAGTCGCGCTGTTCAGTGGCACAGTCGTGGCACTCGACGAAAGGGAAATCGTGATCGGATAGTACACAGGGACTGAAGAGCCCCCGCACCCACTGAACTGTAGCGATGCAAGGGAACCAAAAGCGATGAGTATTGCCGTCTTTCGAGACATTCTGGATGTCTCCTTCTACGGATATCCCACGGAGAGTGACACGGCCCATTTGCGCGCCAGCCGCCTCAATCATGGCGGAATTATAGATTCACGGCCGTCCGATTGGAACAGAAGAGCCTGGACAACCGTGAAGCACCAGCGCCGTAATCGGAACCTCGCCTCTTTCTGATGGACGCTCTCTGCCATTGCCGCTCGAAGCGAAAGACTAGGAGACGAAACGGCCCGGCACCGGCGGCCATCCCATATTCGCTCCAAACGCACAACGGCCAACACGAAGGCTGGCCGCAGCTCGAAAAGAGCGGACAAATCAGGTTGTAGTCGACGATCGCCCGGTCATCGACGGATTCGGACTAGGTCTTGAGCTTGCGACGGATCATGACCGCGAGACCCGCCAGCCCGCTGCCCAAGAGCAGTAAGCTGGAGGGCTCCGGCGTGTCGGTGCCGAGGACCTGGAACGTATTCGAGTCTGTGCCAGGCAAGTAATAACCGTTTACATTTCCGATCCCGCTCTCGAATGCGGTCGATGGCCCGTTCGAGACATCCCAGCCAGCCTCGTTGCCAGAGACTGTCGATCCGTCCTGGAGCGTGAACCAATAGGTTCCGGCGGCGAGCGAAATATCCGGTATGGAGATTGACTCAAACTCCAATACGTAAAGCCCGTAAAATTCCAGTTGCCCCTGCCCAGTGGTCGCAGGGACTGCCCCTCCCGTACCCAGAGATCCGTCGTATGGGTTGGTCCCAATCGACCATTCGATGCTCGTGAACTGGTCTGGAACCTGATTGTCAGAAAGCCAGGCGTCAAAGGTTGCGCCGGTGATGATCGAAGGGGCGGCCAGAGTGAATGAATCAGAGACAGCGTTCGGGGACGTGATGACCAGAGCGTCCAAACTGCCTGTGTTCGCCGGAACGGTGTTGTCGTAGAGAGCGATGGAGTCGGCAAACGCTGGAACCGCTCCGTTTGCGGCCAACAGCCCCGCGAGCCCAAGAACTAAGGTAGAAACTGTCGCAACTCTCTTCATAATCTCCCTACTATACGAAGATCCCGATTCCCAGCCTGCGCAATTTGAGACACATCACCGATGAAATAGCACGAGTCCTCAGAATGCCCTGTCATTGGGTGGGGAAGGCATCAGATTCTGCCAACTGTCAGTCCCCCGCAGGAATTTCAATCTCCAATTGTGTTGATTCACACCGGATCAAACTCGGACTCGAGATGCGTGGCTCCCGAAAGCGTTGGCTGAAAAAGCCTTCCGCCCTTTCGGCATCGAAACTGAAAAAGATGGAGCACGTAAATTATTTTGATTCGAGAAAACTAAACCAAATTAAATCCTGCGCCAAACGCACAACGGCCAGCCCGAAGGCTGGCCGTTGTAGTTTGAGTTTGAAAAGGAGCGATGAATCGCGCGGGCCTGAATCGCTCGCGCCGGTTTAGCTCTCGTTTTCGCGCTCGCTCTTCCAGTTGATAAGGTCGCCGAGCGTGGTGGTCGAGCTGGAGACCGGAGCCTTGTGGCTGCCGCCGCGAGCTTCGCCTTTTCCGCGGGGCTCGCGCTCCGCCTTGTAGTCCTGAACCTCTGCTCGGCTGGCTTCCTGGCCGCTGACCGCGCGAAGGCTGAGACCCACCTTCTTCTCTTCGACGTTGATCTTGATGATCTTGAAGTCGTGCTCCATTCCCGTTTCGAGGCTGGAGTGGCCTGCGTCGCCCTCACCTGCTTCGGAGACGTGGCAAAGACCCTCAACGCCCTCGGCGATTTCAACGAACGCGCCAAACTGAGCGGTGCGCAGAACCTTGCCGTGAACGATGTCGCCCAGGCGATGCGAGGCGAAGAAGCTCTCCCAAACATCGGGCTGCAGCTGCTTGATGCCGAGCGAAAGACGGCGATTCTGCGGCTCCACGCCGAGAACAACTGCCTTCACCTTTTCGCCCTTCTTGACGACTTCAGATGGGTGCTTCACGCGCTTGGTCCAGCTCAGGTTTGAAACGTGAACCAGGCCGTCGATTCCGTCTTCGATCTCGATAAACGCCCCGAAGTCGGTTAGGTTGCGAACGCGGCCCTCAACAACGGTGCCTGCCGGATAGCGCTCAGTGAGGTTCTCCCAGGGATTCTCGAGAAGCTGCTTCATGCCGAGCGAGATGCGGCGGTCTGCGGGATTAACGCTGAGGACAACCGTCTCGACCTCGTCGCCGGGCTTGACCAGCTTGGAGGGGTGCTTGAGGCGCTTGGACCAGGTCATTTCAGAGAGATGAACCAGGCCTTCGATGCCCTGCTCGAGCTCAACGAACGCGCCGTAATCCGTAACCGAAAGAACGCGGCCCTTGACGCGTGCGTTCACCGGATAGCGCTCTGCGGCGTCGAGCCACGGGTCAGGCGTAAGCTGCTTGAACCCGAGCGAGACGCGCTGCTTTTCTTTGTCGAACTTGAGCACCTTCACCTGGATCTCGTCACCTACATTAACCAGATCGCGAGGGTGGGTAAGGCGCCCCCAGCTCATGTCGGTAATGTGGAGCAGGCCATCGATTCCGCCAAGGTCGACAAACGCACCGTAGTCGGTAAGGTTCTTGACCGTGCCGGTGAGGATAGCGTCTTCGCCGAGTTGCTCGAGGGTTGTCGACCGCTTGGAGTTCTGCTCTTCTTCGAGAATCTCCTTGCGGCTGACCACAACGTTGCCGCGCTTCTTGTTGAGCTTGATAACGCGGACTTCGATCTTCTGGCCCAAATAGCCGTCGAGGTTCCGGACGGGGCGAATCTCAAGCTGCGAGCCGGGCAGGAACGCCTTGAGGCCGATGTCGACGGTGAGTCCGCCCTTGACACGGCTGACCACGGTGCCGATGACGGGCGTCTTGTCGTTGGCGGCCTTCTCAATGTCGTCCCACACGCGCAGGCGCTGTGCCTTCTCGTAGCTGGCCAGGTAGCCGCCTTCCGGCTCCTCGCGCTCGATAACCACGTCGATCACGTCGCCGGCATTGAACTTGACGGCGCCTGTGTGATCGAGAACCTGATCCAGGGGAATCAGCCCCTCGGACTTGAGGCCCACGTCGACGACGAGGTGCTTATCGGTTGCCTTGATGACCGTTGCGGAAACGATCTTGTCTCCGTATGCTTCGACGGCGGCGGCCTCAGCGGCCTGCTCGCGCTCGAAGGCGGCCAGCGCGGCGGAGAAGTCATCCATGGATTCGAGTCCATGGGCCTCCTGTGCATGCTCTTCGGCTACAGGCTCTTCGGCTACGGGCTCTTCGGCTACGGTTGTGGTATCGGCGTCCAGTTCAGCAGGCGCAGTTGCGGCGGCAAGCTCAACTTCGTTGGGGTTGGACGTGGATTCGGGCGACGGCTGCACTTGCTCCGTCGCAGTCTCAAGCGTGGGTAGTTCGAGTTCAGTGTTCAGGGTTGGGCTCTCTGTTTCGGGATTGAGGACGTTTGCCATTGGCTGCTCCGGATTTACTTGCTCCCGCGGCATCTGACACGCCGCTAGGATCGGCTCATGCGCTCTCTCCCGAAGCGGAGTGAGAAGCAAAAAGCCTTTGAACCGCGTCTCCCATCCTGCGCTATTTCAGTGCCATGAGAGTGATCGCCAGAGACAGTGCTCCCAGCCTCTTGGACTGGAAGAATCGCGACTGATCTCGTTGGGATACACCCGGCAGGCGACTACATGCTGGAGGGCGGCCGCAGCCGACAAGCAAAAATTATGCGGTCGACTACGCTCACGAGTGTAGCAACCTCGGCTTTCCCACGTCAATCCAACAGCTTGGCGATAAGGCGACTCTCGCTGTTGCAACCTGAAATTCACACACTCCAACAAGAAGCAAGCTGCGAAAGCAATGGACTTAGATCGACGGCGGCGCGAATGCGCTGTGGAAGTCCGTAACTTTGGTTTCGAAGATGGGCGCACGCAATTTGGGGTGAAAGCTGATGTCGCAGGGATGGTAGCTGCGACGGAAATCAGGCGCGCTGGTATAGTCGATTGCTCTCGGTTTTCGCTTGCCCTCTATAATTCCTTCCCATGGATCATCTTTGGACTCCCTGGCGCTATGCCTACGTGACTGGGGCGGTCGACCGCAAGCGCGGAGGCGTAGCAAAGAAGCTCGATGCATGGCCGGGGGACAAGGGATGTGTCTTCTGCAACCTGATCGCGTCGGTGGACTACGCGATTGCAAACGGCATGAGCGTAGATGAGGCCGAGGGCGCAGCGGGATTGATCTTTCGCGGCAAAGCGTGCTTTGTGTGCCTGAATGCGTATCCCTATACGAGTGGGCACGTGATGGTGATGCCCTATGCGCATCTTGACCGGCTCGCGGCCCTGCCTGTGGAGACAGCACACGAGCTCATGGATCTTTCGCAGCTTACGGAACGCGTGCTTGAGGCGGCCTACAAGCCGCATGGGTTCAACTTTGGGCTCAACGTGGGCAAGGCCGGCGGCGCGGGCGTCGCAGGGCATCTCCACCTGCATGCCATGCCGCGCTGGACCGGCGACACAAACTTCATGACGACCGTAGGCGAAACCCGCGTCCTGCCAGAGGATCTGGAAACCACGTGGAAGCGGCTGAGGGCGGGGTTTGCGGCGGGTTAGTGGGCGGAGGGCGTAGGAGCCGTAAGCACGGCATTCACGGAGGGAGCAAGGGCGTTCGCGGAGGGAGCAGGGGCATTTCCCCCATGGTCTACTCCGCTTCAGTGTCTCCCGATTCGGCAGCTAACTCCAAAGCGGGCTCCTCTGCATCCGCAGCATCGAGCAGATTCCTGGGCAGCGACTTGCCCGTCCGCACCCCCAGTTCCCTTAGCATCTCCACCTGGCGAATCAGGTTGCCTCGCCCTTCGCTCAGCTTCTTCATCGCGTTGCCATAGCTGGCATCGGCGCTGCGCAGGCTTTTGCCAACGGCCTCAAGGTCGGCAACGAAGTTGACGAATTTGTCGTAGAGCTCGGCCCCGCGATTCATTACGTCGCGGACGCTGCGCGCCTGTAACTCCTGCTGCCACAGGTTGTCGACGATGCGAATGACGAACAGCAGCGTCGTCGGGCCAACAAGCAGAACTTCTTTTTCGTAGGCGTACCGCCAAAGTCCTTCATCCTCGTGCAGAGCGGTGAGAAACGCTGGCTCGATGGGGATGAACATGACGACGAAATCCGGCGTCTCCAGCGCGCCAAGCTTGTGGTAGCGGCGTTGGGCAAGCTCGTCGATGTGGCCGCGGATGCTGCCCAGATGCCGTTTGAGCGCAGCCTCACGCTCGGGCTCGGTCGCGGCGTTGACTGAATCCGTATAGGCGATGAGCGAAACCTTGGAATCGATGATGAGGTGACGATTGCCCGGCAGATTCACGATGACGTCCGGGCGCGATTTTCGCTGCCGATCGTCCCCATCGCCGGCGGTGTCAAAGGTCTCCTGTACGCGGAACTGCTCGCCCTCGCGCAGGCCGGCCTTCTCCAGGAGATTACGCACGATCAACTCACCCCAGTCGCCTTGCGCCTTCGACGATCCGCGCAGCGCAGTGGTCAGGTTGTGCGCTTCCGCAGTCAACTGCTGGTTCAAATTTCCCAGCGAGCCGATCAGCGTCTCCAGTTTGGTGACGCCTTTATTGGAGTCGGTCTGCGCCTGCTCAACCTTGTCGCGGAACTCCTTGATTTGAGTCTTGAGCGGATCGAGGAGCGTTCCCAGGTCCTTCTGGCTGGCGGCAGAGAAAGTCTTCGACTTCTCATCGAGAATCTTGCCGGCCAGGGCTTCGAATTGATTGGCGAGAGCCTGCTTGGCGCTGTCGAGCAGGGCCAGCTTTTCAGCAAGGCTCCTGCGCTCGCTGGCCAGTTCCGCTTCCAGTCGGGCGATGGTCGCAGCCTGCGTGCGATCCGCTTCGCCTCTCGTTTGTGTTTCTGAGCGCAGGCGTTCGCGTTCGTTGGCCAGTTCTGCGATCAGCTCCAAACTTCGCTGCGCCAACTGTGCCTTTTCCGATTTGGCAGACGCCGACCGAAGCCAGAATCCGACTGCAACTCCGGCAAAAGCGGCAACAATTGCGCCAATCAAACCCTGCATCCGATTCCCTTTCCCTGCTTCGCCTAATGTACGCCTGCGGGTTGTGCAAAAGGGTGGCATTTGCCGGGCCGGTTCCGAGGTATGAAACCATCCAGCGGCGCTTCACCGCCCATGCTGACTGGTGACTGGATGAACGTGGAACAAGCGCTTGTCGTACTTGATCCAGCTGCATTCCGCAACGATTACCTTCCTGGCATCCGGATGGTGAGGGTTCAGGAGGATATTCATCGACCGCGGTGACGGAAATGATGGCACAGAGGCCAGCGCAGAGGACTTACTTTGCAGCCAATCATCGCCTGCCCGGCGGCAAGCGTTAATTGGCGCCCTATGGGCATACGCGTTGCCTTTGCCGTCGAACAGGGCAATCATTGCCGAAAAGACATCATCCTCGACTTGGGCTTCCATGAGCTGATACTTATCAGGAAATAGCGCTGGGTTTCCTTTGAGATTGGCAAGGGCTTCGAGGAGGGCAACGGCTGGATGCTCGGAGAGATACACGATCCGTTTCCCGGCAGCGGCACTATGCCAGCGGCCATCCGATTTTTCTCCGCCCAGGCCGGTCAGGTCACAATGGTTGCTTATCCTCCAGAGTGCCTTCAAGAATAGATTCCCTCGTCGACCTGCCAAAGCAAGTTCTCGATAAGACGCCCGCCCGGTTCGTTGACAAGCATCTGCATTGGGGTCCGGCGATTCAGCCGATCATCGGGTGAGCGCAGCCAAAGCAGAGCTTTCTCTCGCGAACCGAACACTTGCTTTGCCAATTCGACGATTCGTGCTACTCGCACCACCCTCTCAGTCTCAACACTTGAAAGCGGTTCCCTGCGGGCTTTGCGATGCTTCAATGTCCGAGGGGAAATTACAACATCGGCAATCTCCGTAAATGAAAGGCCGTGCCTCTTGAGGCGATCTATAGACGCCAAGGGAAGCCCTTTTTCTGTCATTGTGGCCAATTCAAGATCAGACATAGGCTTGACGCCAATGAATGAGTAGACCCTGGGATCAGTCGCCATAGAAGCTCCTATCGACATTATGCCATAACACCAACAGGCATAGTGTCCAAGCGGGATTTTGGCTTCCCTCCCATGGACTTTAATCGCAATGGCGGCCTTATTAGCCCCACTCTGGACCGGGGATATAGGAAAGAGGTCTTTCCTTCCTGCGGGTTCTCCTGCGGTTGTTTAGAGCGGTGCCTGCATCGCCCCACCCTCTGATAGACTTGGAGTTTCGGGGCCGCGCACGTTTTTTCCTGCGCAGTGGTTGTGCTCCTGTGCCGTGGGCAGGTATCGTAGGCTGGCGGATCGGAAATTTGTATCGCACCCCTGGACGAAAAATTCAAGATTTAGAGACGAAGAGGAGAAGCACGCATGGCAGTGGAAGAGAAGGTTAAGCAGATCATCGTTGAGCAGTTGCAGGTGGACGAAGCGGAAGTTACGCCCGGGGCGAGCTTTCAGGAAGACCTGGGCGCGGACTCGCTCGACGTGGTCGAGCTGGTGATGCAGTTCGAAGAAGCGTTCGACCTTGAGATTCCCGACGAAGACGCGGAGAAGATCAAGACCGTCAAGGACGCCATCGACTACATCGAGAAGAACGCGAAAGGCAAGTAACCCTTGACCCAGGCATCGCCCCGCAGAGTCGTCATCACCGGCCTTGGCCTGGTGTGCGGTGTGGGCAACACCGCCCCCGACGTGTGGCAGCAACTCCTGGCCGGCGCCAGCGGCATGGCGCCCATTCAGGGGTTTGACACCACGGGCTTCCCGGTCACTTTCGGGGCCGAGGTGAAGAACTTCGATCCGCTGAACTTTGTGGACAAGAAAGAGTCCCGCAAGATGGGGCGCTTTATCCATTTTGCGTTTGCGGCCACACAAGAGGCTATGACGCAATCCGGGCTTGAGATCACGCCGGATATTGCGGAGCGGGTGGGCGTTTTCATCGGCTCCGGCATTGGCGGCTTTGAGATCATCGAGCGCGAACACTCCAACCTGCTGCAAGGAGGACCGCGCAAGATCTCGCCTTTCTTTATTCCCTCCGTCATCGTCAACATGGCGGCCGGCAATATCAGCATTCGTTACGGCGCCAAAGGGCCCATCTCGGCCACCGCAACGGCTTGCGCCACAAGCGCCAACTCGATTGGCGACTCGGTGCGCATGATCATGCATGGAGACGCCGACGTGATGATTGCCGGCGGCGCTGAGGCCTCAGTCACTGCTCTCTCGGTGGGTGGATTTGCCGCGATGCGAGCTCTGAGCACTCGCAACGACGAGCCGACCAGGGCGAGCCGGCCGTTCGACAAAGATCGCGACGGGTTTGTGATCGGCGAAGGCGCAGGCATTCTGGTTCTTGAAGAGCTGCAGTTCGCCAAAGCTCGTGGCGCAAAGATTCTGGCGGAAATTATCGGCTACGGCATGAGCGCGGACGCCTACCACATGACTGGCATTGCGCCGGAAGGCGCGGGCGCACAGCGCAGCATGAGAGCTGCGCTGAAAGATGCGGGCATTCAGCCGGAAGCGGTGGGCTACATCAACGCGCACGCCACTTCAACGCCGGCCGGCGACGGCAATGAGTCCAGGGCGATTGAGCTGGTGTTTGGCGAGCATGCAATGAGCCACAGGCTGAAGATCTCGGGCACCAAGTCCATGACCGGGCATTTGCTGGGCGGCGCGGGCGGCCTTGAGGCGGGCATCAGCGTGTTGGCTTTGCAGCACCAGATGCTTCCGCCAACGATCAACCTCGATAATCCTGACCCCGAGTGCAGGCTTGACTACGTTGCGAACAAAGCGATGGCGCACAGCTTCGATGTGGCGCTATCAAACTCGTTCGGCTTCGGCGGAATCAACGCAACCCTGATCATGCGCCGCTGGAACGAGTAAGAGCCGAACCAATCTGCCCCAGAAACAAATGGCGTGAATCCAGCCGTGACGCGGCCTCTCTTTTCCCTTGATTACTGCGGATTCGCGAATCAGCTTTCTCGATTGACGGTCGCAGTTCACAGGTGAGATATTGCATATCCCACCTGTGGTAAGATCGAAAGGTGCGTAAGGGTGACCTCGGCACGAAAGTCGCGAAGCAAGTTTGAGAAGGTCACCGACGAGAGTTCGGTCATCCGCTGCATGGCCGGAGACGGACTGATCCGTATCGAGGAATGGAAGGACGGGAGTGGGAAGGTTGTTCGGTTCAATCTGGCCTTCATCAACTTCCACCTGTTTCCGAGAGACAACGGCCGGGTGCTCGGGTACGATACGGCACACGGGCGCCTGCATCGCCATTTTGCTGGGGCTGTCGAGTTGATCGAACACGCTGAATATGATGTGGTCTTTGAACGCTTTATCGAAGAAGTCCAGGAACTTAAAATACGGAGGCGCTTGTGAAACTAAAGATCTACACCGATGGATTCGATGGATTTGTCAAACGTGGAAGAGAGCGAGCCCGGGCAATTACCGAAGGCCGTCCATTTCCCCCGTCGCGCGGAATAACGTTTGAAAGCCCTGCTGAGATGGTTCGCCTGCTGACGCCGGCCCGGCTGGGTATCCTCGATGCGGTCAAGAAGCAGACTTTCTCTATTCGGGAATTGGCGGCGGTACTGGGTCGCGACGTGAGCGCCGTGCGCCGTGACGTGAGTGCGCTGCAAAAATTCGGCATCGTCCAATCGCAACACGTCGTAAATCCCGGCCACGGCCGTGTGCGCATGGTCTCTGCCCCGGCACGCATCTCAATTTCGGCAGAGCTCTAAGCCGCGAAAGCACACGGTTAGCAACTTGAATGCAAAACGGCGCGAATCCCATAGGAATTCGCGCGGTTTGCGTTTGAAGCGTGAGCGATGGGTCAGCCCTGAACGAGGGCCGCGCCCACGCCAATAAGGACAACGATGGCCCACCAGCCGAAGACGGCGATGTAGCCGGAGCTGCGCTTGACGCCTGCCACAGTTGCCAGACCGATACCCATCAGCACCATGCACCAGATGCTTACAGCATCCAGAGAAGTTGCCAGCGCATAGACGGCGTGATTGGTTTCCATAACTGGCAAGAAAGCACCGACGTTGGTGGGGGCAAAGTTCCTGATGTTGAAAGTTTCCGGCGTATTGCTGATGTAGATAACGATTATTCCCAAGAGCGTTTTGAGATTTGTCGGCAGATTCGCGAAGAACCACATGGCGAACACAGTGCCAAACTTGGCTTTGCCGCCGAAGACGAAATTGATCGTGCCCCAAAGCACCAGCGAAACGATCGCATCGATGAGCAACACGAAGACTGGGCCGGCAATGAAGATTCCCTCAGTGATGTAGAGCTGAATCTTGATACCCATCTCGCGCTGCTCTGGTGGTGCCTTGGCCAACTGCTCCTGCTGCGCCTCACTGGCCAAGTGCATCTGGTTGTCGACAACGGTCTGCATAGTCACCTTGGTGACGACAACCGCGAAAAACAGGTAGCCGAAAATGGCCATGATCAACCAGGGCATCCACCAACTGGTTTTACCCGCTTTGATCTCTTCAAATGTTTTGGATGGCGCAGAAAACATGCTAATGACGCGCTGCATCTGAGACATGCCTGGCGCCGCCGTCGCAGGTTGAACTTCAAAATCGCTCATGATTCCGCCTCTCGAATTCAAGTTCCGATTCAACACATTTTCGCTGGATGGTTAGTGGGGTTTTGAAGTCAAACGGTTGCATTTTCTTGGTGGATCAGGCCAGGTACACCAGCATTCCGGGCCGCCAGAAGAAGCAAGTGATCTTGCCCGAGATTGTACCCCTGATGGGCTCGAAACGCGCAATCAATTTCCGGTTGCAGGGCCGGGCGACGGGGAGCCGTTCGGTCCGATGAAAATCAGGCGGGAAGAGCCCGGGCGGGCCGGGCAATGGCGCGCCGCGAGCGGCGGGCAGCGGCGTGCGTTCTTCCCGTTGTCTGAGAGCTTGCCGGAACATTCGCCGGGGCACCGGATCTGCCATCCGGGGATGCGGACCCATCGGCTGTGTCGACCACCTCGGCCAGCGGTGCAGCAGCAGGAGTCTGAGCGGCGTAGCTCTTGTAAACCGTGATATGGAAGCAGCTTTGGCGGAACTCTTCTTCGACGTCGAGTTTGCCGGCCTGTTCGAGCGCGAGGAGCGAGGTGCGCATCCATGCGATCTCGTCCCGGGTCATGTTGGACTTGGGGATGTCGATTGCGGCGCCCGTCAAGTGAGGACTGGCGACGTCGCCCTCGGCGGCGGTGGCGTTTCCGTTGGTCAGTTGAAGTTTCTTCTGGTAATCGACGGTGCGAACGGCGGAGCTGACTTCCAGAGAGCTATGAAAGCGGACAGCGTGCAGGCGGGCAAGGTCGGTGAGAAACTGGGCAGTCCAGGGGCGGCAATAGCGGTGCGACTCGGGGAGCTTCTGGTTGACGGTGAGGTCGGCGGAAGTTGGAACGGGGACGAGGAAGTTGTGCGCGATGCGGTCCTGCAGGTCGTCCTCATCCTGAATGCGCTCAAGGCCGTCTTCACCCTCGGATATTTCGTCCTGGCGCTCGAGCGAGGCAAAAGAGCCACGCAGCGGTGCCGGAAGTCCGAGGTCGCGGCGATGCAGCGAGACCACCTCGGTGGCAGGCGCGCGAGTGATGGGCAGTTCCGAGTCCCGGTTACGAAGGCTGGCGCGAAGACGGCGGCTGGTAAGCACGGCGGCGCGGGCCTGGACTTTACGGCGGCCAAAACGGGCGTTTCCAGCACCGGCGATTGCTGACTGGCTGCTTCCATACCGGCCATTTGTTGCCCGACCGCGAGACGGCCCCGGCGCAACTCGG
>Ga0182015_10001596_pt1 | contig 29428 bp, 25 predicted proteins | sample 712P3MmetaG_FD_120478 | JGI IMG/M metagenome (GOLD analysis project Ga0182015, IMG submission 120478) | Permafrost microbial communities from Stordalen Mire, Sweden - 712P3M metaG | ecosystem: Environmental > Terrestrial > Soil > Wetlands > Permafrost | place: Sweden: Stordalen | collected... | reverse complement strand
TCGTCCCCGGCGGGAAGATGCGCAGGAGCGTCTGCGAAATGGCCGTGACCTGGGCCAGCGCCATGTCGATCTGGACGTTCGGTTGGAAGTAAACGCGCACCACGGCGACGCCGGAGTACGACTGCGACTCGATATGCTCGATATCGTTGACCGTGGTGGTCATGGACCGCTCGAAGATGGTGACCATGCGCTTTTCCATCTCCTCCGGCGACAGGCCCTGGTAGGACCACACGATGCTGACCACCGGGATATCGATATACGGGAAGATATCGATGGGCATGGTGACGATGGCCGACCCGCCGAGGATGGCGATGAGCAGGGCCATCACGACAAAGGTATAGGGGCGCCGTAGCGCCAGTCTTACAATCCACATAGGGAAAAGGAGGACACCTGGTGTTTATGAGATGACGAACGGATGCTGGAGGATGTTACCCTTTTCCCCCTCGTGGCGCCCGCACTCGTGCGTGCCGGTCACCCTCATATTATACTGGAGTCATGTCCACGTCCGAAGACCGGATCGCCAGGACGCCCGGCGTCTGCGGCGGGAAAGCCTGCATCGCAGGCCACCGAGTCCGTGTGCTCGATATCGTGGTGTGGCATGCGCATCAGGGCATGTCCCCCGACGAGATCGTATCTCACGTTCCGACGATCACTCTCGCCGACGTCCACGCCGCCCTCGCTTACTATTTCGATCACATTGAGGAAGTCCAGCAGGAGATGCGAGCCGAGCGTGCGTCTGCCGAAGAGATTCGCCGTGTTTATCCATCGCTGATCGAGGCGAGGCTGCGCCAGGAACGCTTGGAAGACGCGTCGTAAACGGTGCGCATCCGCTTTCATCTTGACGAGCGCATTTCCTCCTAATATCGCGGCTGGTCTGCGGCGCCGCAATATCGACGTAACGACCACCGCGGATGCGGGCTTGATCGGTGCGGCCGATATGGCGCACTTTGAATTCGCCGCATCCTCCGGACGTGTTCTGGTGACCCAGGACGATGATTTTCTCCGGCTGCACGCGCAAGGAATAGCCCACGCCGGCATAGCCTATTGCCAGCAGCAATCGATGTCCATTGGGGAAATGCTTCGTCGCGTTATTCTGGTCCATGACCTACTGTTGCCCGAGGAGATGGCCGGCAGAATCGAATTCTTGTGAAATGGCTGCCGGCTGAAAATGGGCTTAGCCCCCCAGCCGACTGAACTTTAGCCGCACCCACTCCGGCTCATCCGGTTCGCCCTTATTCGGCATACCCCTGGTCATCGACCATCGGTGGATCCATGAGAATCCCCCAGGTCCCACGTAGTTCTCAGGCAACCGGTAAGCGCTGTCCTGCAGCGCCTCGCCGAGTGCCACAAACCGGTAGCCGCGCCGCCGGAACATCCCCAGAATATCCGGCATCATCCGGGAATTCATCTCGTTCGCATGCAACAACATGATCTGCGGAAACTCGCGCCCCACCACCTCCACGGATCGCCGCTCGAAGAATGCCACCACCGATTCCAGATAGGGGACATATTCCCGCATCACGCGGGCGCGCAGTTCCGGGCGGGTGTAGGCCGCCGCAAACATGTAGTCGGAATTATCGAATGTCACTGGCGCATTCCGGTAGCCGTGGGCCGCCAGAAAATCCGCAACGGCGCGCTTGGTCTCCGCCGTGCGTCCCGTATGCAGCATCGGGTAGCGGAAGAATTCCAGCTTCTTGCCGCGCGCCGCGACCACCGGCGTCAGAGCCGCCTCCGCTTTGAGGATGTCTTGTTCGTAGTCGGCCACCGTCGTGCGGTTCAAATCCGCGTGCGACCAGGTGTGATTTCCCAAATCGGCCCCCGCGTCCAGCCACAGTTCGAGGATGCGCCGCAGATCGGGCGCGGCCAGTTCGGTGCGGCCTGGATGCACAAACCCGGTGACCGGAATTTTCTGTTCGCGCAAGGGCGCCAGCAGCCGCTCGGTCAAGCCGCGAATTTCAGCGAATGTGCCGCTCCCTTTATCGGCGACGTCGCCACCGCGTGGCAGATCGTCGATGGTGATGGCCACTTCGCGGCCAGCCGCGGCCGCAGCCATCTGCAAAAGAAGCAACGCGAGTACGACCCGCATCACACACCCATCGCCCCGCCCACAATCCGCTCAAACCAACTGTACGGCAGCCAGCGTTTCAACGGCAGCACCATGCGCTGATCCCACATGCCGGCGCTGTAACGCAGGGCCGGGCGCGGATCGCGCAGGATGCGCTCGACCAGCACCGCCACCGCATCCGGCGGAGGCGCTTTAGCCTCATCCTGCGCCTGTTTGGCCTGGAAACGGTCGAAGATTTCCTGGTAGGCGCTGGCGTGCCGGACCGGCTGGACCGTGCGCCGGCGCAAGGGGAGCTGGCTGCGCGTGTCGGCAGGCTCGATCAAAACCACGCGCACTCCGAAACGGCGCGTTTCCAGGCGCAGACTCTCGCTCAACCCCTCGACCGCGAATTTGCTGGCGCTGTAGATGCCCGAGAAAGGCATACCAAAGATGCCGCCCAGCGAGCTGATGTTGACGATGTAGCCGGCGCGCCGCTCGCGCATGACCGGCAGCACGGCGCGGCAAACGCGCAGCACGCCGAAGAAGTTGGTCTCCATTTGGGCGCGCGCGTCGGCGATGGGCGTGTCTTCGATAGGTCCCATCAAGGCCCAGCCGGCATTGTTCACGACCGCGTCGAGACGGCCGGTTTTTTCCACAATGGCGGCCACTGCGCGCTCCACGGAGTCATCGTCGTCTACGTCCATGCGGAGCATGTCGATGCCGTCGAAATCGTTGGCTTGGTTGCGGCTGGTGCCGAATACGCGCCACCCGCGCGCGGCGAGATGGCGGGCGATGGCCTGCCCGATGCCGGAAGAAGCTCCGGTGACCAGGACGACCTTTATGTTAGCGGGCAAATTCGCTGGTGCGCTCATAGGGTTATTATCACAATGTGAAGACTTCCCGCATCGCTCTTTCCTTCGTCATTCTGGTCGCCGCCGGAGTGGCGGCCTACTTCATCTTTCCCCCGGTCCGGCTATGGGCGTTGGTGGTCGCCGGCCATAGCCCCGTTTGCCCGATGTCGCACGCCGTGCAATCTAGGGCTAACGTGGAAGAGAAAACGCACATCAAGGACCGCATCCTGGCGGGCAGCCACGTGGTGAAACAGGACAGCGGTCTGGAATTGTGGAGCACACCCAAGGGACAGTTTTGGATCCCCAAGGGCAACCGTTACGTGTTGCCGTTCAATCTGGCTGAGATGGAGCAGCACATTTATGGCTCGGGCGAGCATTTCATACACGCTGGAGACGTCGTGCTGGATTGCGGCGCGAGCGACGGCGATTTCACGCGCATCGCTCTGGAGGCGGGGGCGCAGACGGTGGTCGCGATCGAAATTTCGCCCTCCAGCGCGGAATGCATCCGGCGCAATCTGGCCACGGAAGCGGCCGCTGGGCGCGTGATTGTGTATCCGAAAGGCGTGTGGGACAAAGACGACACCCTCACGCTGAACGTGGACGACACCAACTTCGCGGCGAACAGCGTGGTCATGCGTCCCGATTCATCCCATCCCAGCGTTCTGGTGCCGCTGACCACCATCGATAAGCTGGTGGCGGAGTTGAAACTGCCGCGCGTGGACTTTATCAAGATGGACATCGAAGGCGCGGAAATCCCGGCGCTGGCGGGCGCGCACGAAACGATTGCGCGCTTTAAGCCGCGCCTGGCGATCGCCACCGAGCACAAGCCGGATGACGAGTACACCATCCCGTCGGCCGTGCGCAAGATTCGCGCCGATTATCAGATGGAGTGCGGCCCATGCTTGGAGGCCAAGGGGCACGTACGGCCGGATGTGCTGTACTTCTGGTAGCCCGGTGGGGCAGACGCTTTCGCCTGCCATAGCCGATTTTCCGGACGTCCTGGACAACGGGGACCAGGACAGGCGCGTGCTGCTGGGTGCCGGCGGCGCGCCAAGTCGTTCGCCGCATGGATGCCGCGCTGCCCGTGTATGACGTGAAGACTCTCGATGCGCAGATCGGCGAGACCCACTTCCTGGACCGCCTGCTGGCATGGCTGTCGGTGGCATTCGGGCTTCTGGCCACGCTACTCGCCTCCATCGGTCTCTATGGCATCACGGCGTTCAATGTCACGCGGCGAACTCAGGAGATCGGTATCCGCATGGCTCTTGGGGCGGCGCACGGCAATGTGCTGAAGCTGGTTATGCGGGAAGTGCTCATCCTGGCTGTAGCCGGGCTAACTATTGGCGTGCCGGCGACGCTGGCTCTTGGACGGCTTGTGGAAAGCCAACTCTTTGAAGGCCGCAGACCCGGTGGTCATTGCGGGCGCGACGACCGTAGTGCTGCTGGTTTCAATTCTCGCAGGCTACCTTCCCGCGCGCCGCGCCACGCGCATCGATCCGACGCAGGCGTTGCGGTGGGAGTGAGGCGCGGTATCATGCTCTTGTGATCCGCCGCTTTTACGTCCATAATTTCCGCTGTCTCGAAAACTTCGAGTTGCCGGTTTCGGGCCAGCCGTCGGTCCTACTCATTGGCAAGAACGGCTCGGGCAAGACAACCGTCGGGCTGGCGCTCTGGCTCCTCCGGAAGATTGCCGGCGGAACGAACCGGGTTGACAAGCTGGTAAAGCCAAAGGACCTTGCTTCCGGACGCAAAGACGTGCCCGTGCGATTCGAAATCCAGGCCGAGTTGGAGGGAAGGTTTACGAGTACATCATCGCCTTCGAGCTACCGGAGAGCTTCAAAGAGCTGCGCGTCCTCGAAGAGAAGCTCGCCGTCGACGAAGTACCCGTTTACACGCGAGAGCATGCGCAAGTGCGCCTTGTTAGAGCGGGCCGCGGACACCAGAGCGAGCCGACGTTCCGTGTTGACTGGCACTTGGTGGCTCTACCCATAGTCCAGGAACTCTCACACACGGACCCCCTATCCATTCTCAAGCAGTGGCTCGCCCGCATGCTCATCCTACGGCCGACACCGAGCTTAATTGGCGGGGACTCCGACTACGAGGCACGCGTGCCACTTCCCTCTGTGAAGAATTTTGCCGCGTGGTTTTCAGGCCGTCTGTCGGACGCGCCTGCCACCTATGCCAGAATCGACGAGTATCTCAAGCAAGTAATGCCCGACCTGAGGAATATCAAGAATCCGTTGATTGGCACGGAGTCGCGAAGACTGGAAGTTGAATTTGCAGACGCCCAGGGCAGGCTAACGATTCCCTTCAAGGATCTGGCCGATGGAGAGAAGTGCTTCATGATTTGCGCTCTGGTGCATGCGGCGCGCCAAGCCTATGGCCCGACGGTTTGTTTCTGGGACGAGCCGGAAAACTACCTTGCACCGGACGAAGTTGGGAACGTTGTGTTGACCCTTCGCAAAGCGTTCGAGGCAGGAGGCCAGTTCATCGCGACCTCGCACAACCCGGAGGCCATTCGCAGCTTCTCCAACGAGAATACACTTCATCTATATCGGACGAGCCATCTCGAACCTACCATCGTTCGACGCCTCGAAGACTTGAAGGTCAACGGGATCTTGTGTCGGCGCTCATTCGCGGCGATCTGGAGCCATGAGTGGTAAACAGGAACCTGCCACACGTTCTAGTGGTGCCTGAAGACGACGCCAACCGCCAACTAGTCAACGGCTTTCTGCTGGAGTTCAACGTACCCCGGCAGATCCAGCGATTGGAGGAGGCTGGAGGTTGGAAAAAGGCGCTGGAACGATTCAGGTCACGTGAGGTCGGCGAAACGGAAAAATACCCCGAGAGGCTGATGGTCTTGTTGCTCGATTTCGACGGCAGAGCCAACAGATTTGGCGAGGCGAAGGCTGCTATCCCTCGGCATTTAAGCGATAGAGTCTTCGTTCTTGGCGCCTGGGCCGAACCTGAGGATTTGAAGGCTGACCTCGGCCCCTTCGAAACCATCGGCAGGTCTCTGGCGAAGGATTGTCGCCACAACACCGATACGACTTGGGGGCACGCACTCCTTCGACACAACCACGAACGAGGTCGCGCGCTTCTGCGAGCGGGCTCGCCCGATCCTGTTTCCCTGAAATAGCCTAATCTCCGAACGAGCCGACTTCTTCCCGCTCTTCCACCTGCGCCAGGGGAGCGGGTTTCGCCGCCGGTTTCGGCGCAAGCTGAATCGATCCCAGCGGCACCAGATCCGGCGTGGGCTGTTCCTTCAACACGTGCTGCCGATACAACTTCGCCATGCGCGCGTTCTCTTCGTCCTGCTTGATCTTGGTGGCGCGCGCGCGCAGCTTCTCTTCGCCGGAGTTCTTGGCGATCCCCAGCTTGTCCAGATCGTGCTGCACTTCGGTGGTGATGATGCCATCCCGCAGCACCATGGAGTGGTCCGCGCTCTGCATGGCGACGCTCTTGCCGCCGGCGAAAATCTCGTGCCGGCCGTGCTCGTCATACCACTTGGTCAGCGTGGCGGTCATGTGCATCTTCTCGATGATGTTGCGCCAGCCGATACCCGTATTGTACGCGCAGAACGAAATTTCGCCTTCCTGCGTGGCATACGGGATGATGCACTGCTCGGTGCGTCGGAAATCGTAGTTAAACAGATCCTGGAACCACATGCCCGCAATCAGCAGGAAATTCCATCGGTCCTGACGGCGCTTTTCGATATCCCCCATGGTGCGGTCCGAACCCACTTTGCCGTAATTCTTGCCGGTGGCGCCGAAGGTTTTGTCAAGCTTCTTCATCAGGTCGGTCAGCTTGAAGTGCGTGGGCGACTTGAAAGGATCGTAGTTGCGGGCCGTAGCCAGCGCCATGCCGATAATCGACAGCCATTTGCCGCGCGCCGCATCGTTCACGCGCGCTACGTCCTTGGCCAACTGGTCGGCGTTCCAGAACGAGGTGACGGGCGCCGATTCGCCGGTCTGCTTATCCACCATCACCGCCATGCCTACGCCGCAGTTGGGATGGCATCCGCAACTCAACTGGCCCCATTGGTGCTCCGGCCCGTGCACCAGGTCGGACCAGTCGGAGAAGGTGCTGATGAAGGATAGCGGGAACCAGTCGCGGGCGGGCTCGCCCAAACCGGTCTGGTTCTTCACGTCGTGCGCCAGGTGCGCCAGCGTATAGCGCTGCGCCATGCGCCGTTCGTCGGTGACGGCCTCGTCGCGGCCGGTAAACGAAACCGGCTGGAACGACAGGAACGGAATACGCTTGGGATTGTCGAGGGCGAACTGGATGACGCGGCCCACCTGCTCGTTATTGATGCCGTTAATCAGCGTGATCACGGGCACGATATCCACACCGTTCGTATACAGATTTTCAATCGCGCGCAGCTTCACGTCGAACAGGTTGCCGACCTTGCGGTGGGAGTTGGCGGCGTTGCCGATGCCGTCGAACTGCAAGTACGCATAACGCAGACCCGCGTCGGCGGCCTTGCGGCAGAATTCGGGGCTTTTCGCAAACTCGATACCGTTGGTAGCGGCTTGCACGCTGGTGTATCCCACCTTGCGGGCGTACGACACCGCATCCAGGAAGTACGGCGAAATGGTGGGCTCGCCGCCGGAGAACTGCACCGACATCTGGCGCTTGGGCTTGATGGAGATGGCGTTGTCGAGCAGCGTCTGAATGTCTTCCCAACTGAGTTCGTGTACGAAGCCGACCTGGTTGGCATCCATGAAACACGGATCGCACATCATGTTGCAGCGGTTGGTCAGGTCGATCGTCAGCACCGAGCCGCGGCCATGCGTGATGGTGCTGGTGCCGTGATGATGCAGATGAGAATCGTTGTGCGCACGGATGTCGCGGCCGGGGAAGCACTCTTCCAGGTGCTTGAAGAACACCGTATCGATCGACATCACGTCCTCGAAGTGGCCGTGGATGGGGCAATCCTTCACCATCAGGATCTTGCCGTCGCGCTCGATCACCTTGGCTTTGATCTCGCCCACTTTTTCGTTCATCAGCATGGACAACGGCTTCTTGCCGCTCAGGATCTCCTCGCGGGCCTCGGGGACGCAGCGCGGGCATAGCGAGTCGGTCTCGCGCGGCCACCCTAGAGGGGGCTTGGTCTTCTGATACGACTTCAGCAGCGGCTTTTCCGACCAGTTAGGGGTAAACGACGGGTTCTGCTTGATTTGATTGGCTTTATCGAAAACGGTCCACGCCGCTTGCGCCGCGTAGGTCAAGACTTTCTCTACGTACTTGATAGGCTTGTGCATCCGTTTTGAACTCCTCTTGTTGGGTTGCCGGCACAGCCCTGCAACCACCGGTTTAGGATAAACGCGCTCGCGCGGCACGTCTTCGCCGCGTGCTCGATTCCCCCCAGTATAGTTACGGACGGTTAACCAATACCACCGGCGGCCATCAAACTGTTGATTTCCTTGGTTGTATGGCAAGTTCGGGTGTTGAACGGAGGATATTTGGCAATTGGCCTTATATTGACGGTAGGTCATTGAAACCGCTAGGGTTAATCCGTTCTTGCGAGAAGCTCGCCACATTTGCGGACGGCCAGCTTGAATCGGTGCGGGGCGGCCCCTATCGGCTGGCGGGCGGCACGATGCCGTTCATGCGCAGATACTCCACCATTTGACCGTAGTGATTAGAAGAGTGCGCCAGCGCATCCATGAGCAGATAGGGACACGTATACTCCTTCCCATTGACCGCGACCACCTCGGTGAGGCTGTGTTCATTGACTGCGGCGGCAGCCCTGTGCAGTACTGCGAAGGAGCCTTTCAGATAGGCGATGATGTCGGCCTTGTTGCGCACGGAGTCTGGCGCCCTTTCGTTCTGGGTCCCCGCGGGTGCTTTCTCGCCCGCGGCCGGCGCGCCAAGTTCATAGTTGTTGGCGGCTAGGTGTTTCACCTGTTCCGCGAACGTCCGCACGCCCTTGAATCCGCCCCCGCCCGGCGCGAAGGAATAGAGGGAATCCGGCATCGCCTCGGCGGCCGGTACGACAAGCGACTCGATCCTCGATACCCAGAACTCGAACGCCCGGCCCGTGGCGCGGGATTCGGCCGTTCCGGCGATCTGCGCAGCCGCGAGGCTACCACTCAGAAGAAGGAAGGCAAGGCTGGCGCCGGCACGAACTGGAACCATCATTGTGGAAACCACCCCGCAATGTCGGCTCTGACGAATTGCTTGACGCCATCCCTGCCCGTCAGGCGCAGCCAGAGTGCGCCGCCTTCCCGCTCCAGCCGCAGATCGATGTCGAAGAAGGGACAACACAGGTGCGCGCCGGCGGCCCATTCCGCCACCAGCCGGAACGTTGCCGTGTCGGCCGGAAACGCGAACTCAAACCCGTCGGACAGTTCCCGGATCCGCTGGTGCGCGGCGCGTAGCGCCGGACCCAGTTCGTCGAAGTGCCGGTTTCTGGCCTCGGGGGTGAGCGCCGCGCGCTCGCAGGCGAATGCGGACTCGCGCCCCGGTTTCCGCGCACCCTCGCCGTTTGACTTCCGATCGTCGCTGCGCTGCGCCAGGCATGGGCACGCGATTCCGATCGCCAGCGCGAAAAGCAGGAATTTCAAGTTCTGACCTCTACTCTGCGGGCGGCAGAACGGCCCACAATCAGATCGTACATCTTCAAGTCGACTTTAAGGCAAGCGTTAATTTACGAGTGTTTCCTTACTCTTGCGCAAAGGCGTCGACGCCGGCGTCCTATAATCGACGGATGGGACTATTGCCGATATCGGAAGTCGCACGGCGGGCTGGGCTGCGTCCCTCCGCCATTCGCTACTACGAACAAATCGGCATATTGCCTCCCGCTCGGCGCGTGAGCGGCCAGCGCCGATACGCTGGCGGAACCGACCACCGGCTCGCCGTCGTGCGGCGGGCACAGGAAGTCGGATTCACGCTCGATGAAGTCCGGGAGCTTTTTTGCGGTCTGGGCCGCCGCAAATCTATCTCGGAGCTGTGGCGGAAAATGGCCGAGCGAAAACTCACGGAACTCGATGCTGCGATGGAACGAATCCGGAGCATGAAAGAGGTGCTCCATCGCCTGCGGACCAGTTGCCGGTGCGACACCGTGGACCAATGCGGCGCCGCGATTCTGCACAGCCTGCTTCCGGCGCCCGGCGCCGGAACACCGCCATTGAGCACCAGATCGCCGCACTCACGCAGTATATCTGGCTAGGGTGGCTTCAAACACCGGTGCTGTACTTGCGTTGAAGCAGCAAGTGCTTGCCGTACACTGACTTCGGCTCCGGCAATCGCCGCAGTCATTAAGAAACAAAAATAATACTTGCACTCCCGGCACTGACTAAGCTAGAATTTAATTGCGTGAGACCAGTTATCCATTTCGGTACTAAACCGCAAGCCATGCGGCAGGGGCGCGTCAATACGGACGCGTGGGAGGCTACCTAACCGGAACTTGGAATAACATTCCGATTTTCGGAAAAAGGGGGTGGCCACCAGGTGGTCACCCCCTTTTTAGTTTTTCGGGGACTTGGGAAACGGCTTAACCCGCTTGCCCTGGAAGCAAGAGACTCCCGGTTCGAATCCGGGGTCCCCGACCAGTTCTTTGACAACTTGACTTGAGTTCCGAGCGGGCGTGGTATATAGGGTGTGCCCTGGGCCTCCAACCCAGAGAAGAGATTTCGATTATCTCCGTCCGCTCCAATAGCTTCGCGGGTGTGGCTCATTGGTTGAGCGCCGGATTGCCAGTCCGGCCAACGGAGTTCGATTCTCCGCACTCGCTCCAGCCGGAGTAGTTCAATGGGAAGAACGGGGCGCTCGTAACGCCCAGACCGCAGTTCGAATCCGCGCTTCGGCTCCAGCCGGTGTAGCTCAATGGCAGAGCAGCCGATGGTAGGCGGCCGATCCTGGGTTCGATTCCCGATGCTGGCTCCAAGTGTGTCCGCCGGGTAAGCATGCGGCGGCGATGCGCCGGTTTTGTAAACCGAAGAAGTCAGTTCGACTCTGACACCCGGCTCCATTCCGGCAAGGCCGGAAGCAATTTTGACGAGTTTCGATGCGGAGTAGACTGGAGACGGTTCCAGCTTGGTCTCATAAGCCAAAGACGTGCGGTCGAATCGCACCTCCGCAACCATTTTGTAAGCGTGTGTCAAGACGGGCAAGTCGTTCAACGGGAGGATTACTGGCCTGCACCCAGTAGATGAGGGTTCAATTCCCTTCTTGTCCACCATGTCAGCGCAAGTTACTGGCGGGATAGCCTAGGTGGTCACGGCGTCTGGCTGAAGCCCAGATCATCTCCGTTCGATTCGGAGTCCCGCCACCAGTTATGTTGGCCGTGGCCGAGTGGCTCAGGCGCAGGGCTGTGACCCCTGCCACGAGAGTTCGATTCTCTCCGGTCAACCCAGTTTGCGTGTGGTGTTATTGGGAGGTCGGTTAGTGGCAAGCCGTCAGTCTTTGAAGCTGACTTCGGGCCTTCGGTTCGCTTTCTCCCAGCCACAGCCGGGTCGCGGGGTGCCCTCTGGGCCGGGCAGGACGCTGCTCTCTGACAGCAGATGTCGATGGTTCGAGGCCATCCCCGGTGCCAAATTTTAGGCGGGTATCGTTCAAGGGACAGGATCGAACGCTACGAACGTTCAGATTGCCGTTCGAGTCGGCATACCCGTACCAATCCGGCTTTCGTTCAATGCGGAGAGGACGCAGCGCTCCGAACGCTGAAATTCCGGTTCGAATCCGGAGGGCTGGACCAAGATTGTGGGGCAGGATGGCATCCTGCGCGCCGATTGGCAATCGGCGCTGGGCCGATTAACAAGTTAGAAAGCGGTGGTGGCCGAGCGGCAAAGGAGCCCGATTGTCTATCGGGACCAGAAGGTTCGACTCCCTTCCATCGCGCCATAAATGGGGCAGACGATGGTCTTCTGTCGTCTGCCTTATGCTGCGGCCGGAGTGGCAGACCACAAAGAGCGATGGTCTGCCCCACGGAGTGGCTTACCAGTTTTCTTGCGAGCGGTTCGCCTTCTTTGTGGGCCGGCGATGCCGGGCGCGGGCGGAGAAACAGCTCGAATGATCCACTGTGGAGTATACTGTGGAGTAGGATCCACATATGGAAACGATCCAGGTCGTCCTCGATTCCAAGCTATTGCGCGCCACGGAAGTGGCGGCGCGACGAACGAAGTTGAATCGCTCCGCGCTGATTCGGGAGGCCCTTCGAGCGCACCTGAAGCGCCTCGAAATCGGGGAACGGGAACTACGCGACCGCAAGGGCTATGAAGCCGGCCCGAGAGACGCAGGGGAACTGTCCGGCTGGGAAGCGGAGGCAATTTGGCCGGAGGAATAGCCAGGGGCGACATTCGGCTTTACCGTTTTGCTCCTCCGGACAAGGCCAGACCAGTCGTAGTGCTGACCCGCGACAGCGCCATTCGATACTTGTCTACGGCGGCGGTCGCGCCGATCACGTCCAGCGTGCGTGGGGTTCCCTCGGAAGTGAGGTTGGACGAGGAAGATGGGATGAAGAGCCCTTGCGCGGTGAATCTCCACAACGCGATAACCGTGTCGCAACAACGCTTGGGTAGGCGCCTCGCTCACCTCGCTCCACCACGAATGAAGGAGATATGCGCCGCTTTGCGTTTTACCCTGGGCTGCGACGAGGACTAACGGCCCGCCCACCCTCTCTCCGGGAGTGAAGTCGACCGGCCTATCGTTCCTAATCTCGCTCAACTCCTCGAACGCCGCTTCGGGTCAGCCACGCGGGATTGCTGGTGGCAAGGGCTGTTTTCAACATTTTATCCACCCGCACGGGATCATCCGGTCGAGCGGGGAGGTCGCCGTTGTAGATTTTGGGGGAAACCGTGGAGGATTTGAACGCCATCATCGGGCCAGATTGTAAGCGCAAGAAGGGCGTGACAAGAAAGAGAGTTTGCATAAACTTGGAAAAAATGCAGCTCTTTTCTGCTGGGGCTCAGAGCGAACGCATGAGCACCGCGACGATCTTCTTTCCATGGCAATCAGACAGGCCAACCCGCGAGGGACGTAATGCATCGAAAAGGCTCTTGAAGCTGCCGTCAAACGCATTTCCGCGGGCTTCATTGTCGAGGAGTCATTCCGCGAACTCCGCGTAGACACAGATACGAAAGATGTGCCGTGTTTGCCGCCCATCTTTCACACCATCCTTAAAAAGATCGATCGCGCGACCGGGTTTGTTCCGGACCTGACGTTCGTTTCGCAGCGGCCTCCGTCTCATTGCTGAGGGCGATCCGGAGCGCAAGGGCGAAACAGGAAGCGATCTGATCCGGACAATTTTCGGGAAAGACGCAATTGCCGAAGATCCGATGCTCTAATCTTTCTAGGCAGGTTTGGGATTCGGATCGAATAGACTACTCGTGCCAATGAACAAGCCGGGAGGCCTGTTCTACTGCTTATACACAACCCCCGCCTTCATCACAAACCGGACGTGCTGCAGAGTACGCACGTCGCTTAGCGGATCGCCATCCACGGCGATTACATCGGCCCATTTGCCGGGTTCCAGTGCGCCGGTGCGGTCGGACCAGCCCATCAGGTCGGCCGCGTTGATCGTCCCGGTTTGTAACGCGGCCAGCGGCGTCATGCCCAGCTTGGTCACGTAGACTTCCACTTCGTGCGCGTTCAAACCGTGCGGATATACGGCGGCGTCCGTACCCAGCGCGACCTTCACGCCCGCGGCGATGGCTTTCCTCTGGTTCTGTACCACGGCGGCGCTGACGTCAATCATTTTCTTCTGGAACATGGCGGGCAAATGGCCGTTCTCGCGCATCCAATCGATGAGGTATAGCGTCGGGACCAGCCAAGTGCCGCGCTGCTTCATGGCGGCGATATCGTCTTCGTCGATGTAGGTGCCGTGCTCGATGGAGTCGACGCCCGCTTGGGTGGCAAACAGGATGCCCTCCGCGCCATGCGCGTGCGCCGCAACCTTGCGGCCCAGGCGGTGCGCATCGGCCACCAGGGCCTTCAATTCTTCGAGACTGTATTGGCTGGCTTTGGGATCGTCGCCCTTCGATAGTACGCCGCCAGTGGCGCAGACCTTGATCAAATCGACGCCGTATTTGATGTTCTGGCGCACGTGCTGCTGCACGGCGGCGATGCCGTCGGCGACTCCCTCGGTGGTGGCGTGATACTCCGCCGGCAGGAAGTTGTTGTCGCAGTGGCCGCCGGTGATGCCCAGCGGAGGTCCACTGACTTGCATGTGAGGACCAGGGATGTGACCCGCGTCGATGTAGTCGCGCAAAGCTACGTCCGAGTAGCCGGATGCGCCGACGTTGCGCACGCTGGTGAATCCGGCTTCCAGCGTGATCTTGGCGAAGCGAACACCGTTGAGCGCTTCGCGCACGGCGTCGGTCGAGAGACGCGTGTAGGGGTCGAAGTCGGTGGAGAAGGTGAGATGCGTGTGCACGTCGATCAGGCCGGGGAGCACGGTCATGGAGCGCAAATCGATTTCGCGGTCGCCGGCTTCGGCGGGTGTGGATGCGGTGGCGGCAATCGAGGTGATTCGGTCGCCGGTCACGACGATGGTTTGATCGGCTGGCTCCTGGCCGGTGCGCACGTTGACGACGTGGCCGGCACGGATCAGGATTCTGGGTTGCTGGGCGGTGGCGGTGGCGGCGGCGAGGGCTAATGCCAGCGCTAGTGGGCGGGTGAGTGACATTTTGGGAGTATAACATTGGGCGGGTGGCCGATTGACAATCGGCCTGCAGGTTGGCAACCCGTTGGCAACCTGCCCCACAGAAAACGGTAAGCTGGGGGGAGTGACCGATCGCCTCTACTACGCCGATTCCTATTTGCGCGAATTCCGCGCGCGGGTGACGGGGCGCTCCGACGACGGGCGGCGCATCTACCTGGACCGCACGGCGTTCTATCCGACTTCCGGCGGGCAGCCGCACGACACAGGCGTCATCGCGGGCGTTCCGTTGGTGGATGTGGAAGACGAAGGCGGGCGCATCGCGCATATCCTGGCCGCGCCGATTCCCGAGCGCGGAACTGACGACGTGGACTGCCGTATCGACTGGGACCGCCGTTTCGATCACATGCAGCAGCATAGCGGACAACATCTGCTTTCGGCCGTCTTCGTGGAGCGGTTCGGCATCGCCACGGTCAGCTTCCACCTGGGGCAGGAGAGTTCCACAATCGACTTGGACACGGCCACGCTGGAGCTCGCGCGCGTGCTGGAAGCCGAGCGGCGCGCCAACCAAGAGGTCTTCGAGAATCGGCCGCTGCTTGTTTCGTTCGAGGACGCCGCCGAGACGCGCGACCTGCGCAAGCCATCCGCGCGCGAAGGCACGCTGCGCATCGTCTCCATCGATGGCCTCGACCGCAGCGCTTGCGGCGGCACGCACGTCGCGCGCACAGGCGAGATCGGGCCGATCCTGCTGCGCAAGCTGGATCGCATTCGCAGTACCATGCGGCTCGAATTCCTGTGCGGCGGACGGGCCGTGGGCCGCGCGCGCGCCGATTTCGACGCGCTCTCCCGCGTGGCGCAAATGGTGTCGGGATCGCTCGACGAAGCGCCGGGGCTGGTGGCCGCGCAGTTCGAAGCGGCCCGCAATGCCGACAAGCTGCGCCGCAAACTGGAAGCGGATCTGGCGCAGTATCGGGGCAGCGAACTGTACGCCGCCACCGCGCCGGACGAAGCCGGTGTGCGGCGGGTGCTGCGGCGCTTGCCATCCGGCGGCTCCGGCAAGATGGAAGATATGCGCGCCATCGCCCAGAGTTTCACAGCGCAGGCGAAGGCCGTCTTCGTTGCCGTACTGGACGATCCGCCCGCAGTCTTGCTGGCCGTATCGGCCGATGGCGGTATCGATGCAGGCAAGCTACTGAAAGCCGCGCTCACGCAAGCCGGCGGACGGGGCGGCGGCAACCCGCGCATGGCGCAAGGCAGCCTTCTCAGCCGCGAAGCGCTGGAGCAAGTGCTGAGCTACATCAGAACAGCTTGACCCGCAGGAATTTCTGCGGATCTGCGCGCAACTCCTTCACAGTCGATTGCAGTTCCCGCAGCGCGCCGTTCAGCGACTCATATGTCTGCGCGTTCGAAAGCATCTGCCCCATGGCGCCCTCGCCGGAATTCAGGGCGTCCACGTTCTCGATCCAGGATGCCACCAGCCGGTTCCACTCGACATATGCCGAGTCACTGCCGATCAACTGGCCGCCGGCGCCTTTGCCCGCGTGGAGATCCGCCAGCGTATGCCGCACCTGCGCGAGCTGGCCGCGGATTTGATCGTACTGCGTGGTATCCCGCAGCATGCCGTTCGCCTGCAATTGCGCGAGCCGGTCATCCAGTTGGCGCAGCGACGCGCTCATCTTGTCGTACATCGCGGAGCTATACAAGGCTTGTCCCAATTGAGACTGCGATCCGGTGGCGGCGTGCAGCTCCTTTTCCACCTTGGCAACCCCATCGCGAAACTGGCGGTACAGATCGTCGGTCATCACGAATTCGCCGAGCGGGCCTTTGCCGGCCTGGATGTCCTGGATAACTTGGTCGATGGTCCGCAACTGCGCGTCGAATTGCCGCAAATCGATGTTTTGCATCATGTTGGACGGCGGCGGGAAGCGCAACTCGCCGTCCGCCAGCACGTGCTCCGGACTTCGCCCCATGTTGATGTTGATGTACTTGTCGCCCAGCAGATTGGCGCTGTCGATGGTGGTGACGGAGTCGTCGGGAATGTAAGGCAGGAAGACCTCCTCGATTCTCAACCGCACTGCCACCACGCGATTGGGATCCTTCGAAGGGGTTAGGCGGACGGACGCAACCAGGCCGACCTTCACGCCGTTCAGCAGGACATCGGCATCCGGTTCGAGTCCCGTCGAATCGGGGATATAGGTGGTGACGTTTACCTTGGCTTTGAGCCAGGTTCCGCCGCTCAGCAAATAGGTAAGCACCGACAGCACGGCAAGGGCGGACACCGCCACGATGGCGATGCGGATCTTGGCCCAGCGGAGTCTGTGGGGCTTGGGCATGCTTCTTCTCGATTGTAGCGTGCCGCGGGCGCTGTGCCACGGGAGGCAGCGAAACTTGGAGGGGCTGCGCCCGATGGCATGGTGTTCGACCCGTTGTGGTAACGGTCTCGCACTACCGCACCGTGCAGAAGCTCGGCGGTGGGATGAGTGGGGGTTATAAGCCCGAGGACGCCAAGCTCCGCCGCTTGGTCGCGCTCAAGTTCCGGCCCGAATATCTGCACCGTCTACGATGTCGACGAGCACGAAGGCCGCCCGTTCATCGCCATGGAATTGCTGGAACGGCAGACGCTGCAGCACCGCTTTGCCTCCAAGCCGATGAAGCTCGACGAGTTGGATCTGGGCATCCGGATCCGCCGACCCGCTGGAAGCCGCGCACGCCAAGGACATCGTACATCGCGACATCAAGCCGGCGAATATTTTCTCAAGTTCGATTATTGACAGCCTCCCGGCGCTACGGTTAGACTTACCTCATCCGCACTTGAATTGGAGGCAAGACTGCAGATGCCGCACATCGCATTGCCGGAAGGGTTACCCGGAATCACGAGCGCTTTCGCCTTTCGCCCTGAAACAGCCGAACCCCTGCGGGAGTTAGCCGAAATTCTGCTGCGCGGCCCAGGCTCGCTGACGAGCGCGGAACGCGAGACGATTGCGGCATTCGTGTCCACGCGAAACGACTGCTATTTTTGCCAGACCAGCCATCGCGCCGCCGCCGCCCATCACCCCGGAGGCAGTTACGAATTGGTCGACGCCGTGCGTTTCGATTTTTGGAATGCGCCCGTCAGCCTCAAGCTGAAGACCCTTCTCGCGATCGCCGGAAAAGTCCAGCAGGGCGGCAAGAATGTGACCTCGGAAGATATCCAGCGGGCGCGCCAGGAAGGCGCTACCGATCTCGAAATCCACGACACGGTCCTAATCGCGGCGGCTTTTTGCATGTACAACCGATATGTCGATGGGCTCGCCACTTACACTCCCGTGGATAACCCCGAGTTGTACGACGAGATGGGCGAACGCATGGCCCATGAAGGTTATACCAAGCCTGCCGGAGAGACTGCCAGCGCGGCGGGCGGGTAGCTGCGACGAAGAGGAGCACGACGAACGATGCCACACATAGCGCTTCCCGAAGGAGTGCCCGGTATTTTGGGACCCATGGCTTTTCGTCCCGAGACGGCGAAACCATTGAACGAGCTGGCGGAAATCCTGCTGCGCGGCCCAAGTACACTGTCGCCAGGCGAGCGGGAGCTGATTGCCACTTACGTTTCCTCGCGGAACGATTGTGTTTTCTGTCAGTCTATTCATGGCGCGGTTGCCGCTTATCATCTCGGCGGTAATGTACAGCTTGTCCTGGATGTCAAGCAGAGCGCGGAGTGCGCGGCGGTTTCGGACAAGCTCAAAGCGTTGCTGGCGATCGCAGGCGAGGTGCAGCGCGGCGGCAAGCACGTCACGACCGGCGAGATCGAACGGGCCCGGCGGGCCGGCGCCACCGACGTGGAGATCCACGACACCGTGCTCATCGCCGCGGCCTTCTGCATGTACAACCGGTATGTGGACGGCCTGGCCACGTGGGCGCCGCGCGAGCCGGAGGCGTATCGGGAGCCGGCCGCGAAGCTGGCTCGCGAGGGGTACGTAGAATCCACCATGCGGTTGGCCGCCACGCCCCCGAGTGCCGCCGCCTAGGCTGGCGAGTTTCTGGACGTCCTCACGGAGCGTCCAGCCATGTTTCTTGGAAGGGCCAGGAATTGAAGACTGATCGCGCCAGCAGGTCCCTTGAGCGAGAGCGGTACGAAGTCGTGCGACTGATTTGGCTCGCACTTTGTTCACGTGGCCGCGAGGCAGGCGTTCCGATGAATTGGGACGCGGCCACCCATTACTCATTACCCACAACCAATCGCCATCACCCCATCGCTAATCCGGAAGCGTAAACAGATACGCGACCAGGTTGTCCATCTCACGGGAGGAAAACCGGTAGGGCGGCATGAAGCTGCCGGGCGAAAGCGCTTCGGGATTGGCGAAGTGCTGCGCTACCCAGGTCTTGGTGCGGCGGCGCACCAGGCCGTTCAACGGCGGACCCATCTTCATGCCCACGCCGTTGATCTGGTGGCAGCTTCCACAATTCCCGGTCTGATACGTAAGCGCGGCCTGCACCGCGAAATCCGGCGCGTTGGCCAGCGCCTCGGCGTTGCGCGCCGTCAGCTTGAGCAGGAATGCCGCCAGCGCGTTCAGTTGCGCATCGCTTAACTGAATCGCGGGCATGGAACTGCCGGGCACCATGGCGGCGGGATGCTTGAAGTGCTCGATCATCCAGGCCGCCGTTTTCTTGATGGGCACACTCGCCAGATCTGGGCCGATGCGTGGCTTGCCTTGCAGGCTGTGGCAACTGGCGCAATTCTCTTTGCGAAAGTATCCGATGCCGGCCAGTTCTTGCGGCGAAAGCTTGATCCAATCCGTGGGCGCGCCGTAGTCGATGGCCACGGTATTGTCTGGCTTGGGCGTGGTGACGATGGCGGCCACGGTCAAGCCAGTCCAGCCCAGCAGCGCCAGCGCCACTACTCCGAAGGCCACGGTCCGGCGGGTTACACGCATCACCTGCCCGCGGTCCACGAACGGCACGAGTAACAGGGCCAGCACCGCGAGCGAGGGTAGAATCACGCTGCCGACTATCGCCAGCGGACCATCGAAAAACTTCAGGGTTTGAAACAGAAACAGGAAATACCAATCCGGGCGCGGGATGTAGGTGGCATCCGTGGGATCGGCCAGGCGCTCCAGCGGCACGCGCACCGTCACGGCCATCACGAACAGAACCACGAACGCGCAGAAGATCGCGACGGTGTCTTTGAACGCCTGGTGCGGGTAGAACTTCTTCTTGGATTTGGCTTCGTCGCCGGGCGCCGGGGCGACGCCGTGCTTGCGCACCAGGTAGATGTGTATGGCAATCAGCAGGCCGGTAGCGGGCGGCAGGAGCAACACGTGCAGACCGTAGAAGCGCGCAAATGTGACGACACCCACGGCATTGTCTCCGCCCAACAGGCGGCTCATGTACGTGCCTACGAGCGGAATGTGGGAGGCGATCTGCGTCGAGACCACGGTGCCCCAGTAGGCGCGGTTGTCCCACGGAAGCAGGTATCCGGTCAGGCCGTAGGCCATGGTCAGCAGCAGCAGGATCACGCCCACCATCCAGGTGGCCTCGCGCGGCTTCTTGTATGCGCCGTAGAGGAACACCTGGGTCATGTGCAGCACCACCACCACGATGAGCATGCTGGCGCCCCAATGGTGCAGGCCGCGGATCAGGTGGCCGCCGGTCACTTCGGTGAGGATGTAGCGCAGGCTGTTATAGGCGTCGCCGGGCGTCGGCGCGTAGTTGAATGCCAGCAGCGCGCCGGTGAACGCCTGCACTAGAAACAGGAACACGGCGATGCTGCCGAAAGCTTGATGCCAGCCGCTGGAAGCCGGAATCTCCTCGTAGAGAAAGTTCTGGATGGCAGTCTCAATGCCAGTGCGATGATCCAGCCAGCTCACGCTTTTTCCTTCGACTGGCGGAGGGGGCCAAGCAGCAGTTTGCCGTTCTCCACTTTGGCCTCGTAGCGGTCGAGCGGCCGCGGCGCGGGACCCGAAACAACCGCGCCATCGACGGCGAAGATGGACGTGTGGCAGGGGCACAGAAAGTAGTTGCGGTTGTCGTCCCAATGATAGGCGCAGCCAAGGTGCGTGCACTGCGGCCCGTAGGCGACGACTTGTGAATCGGCGAGTTTCACCACCCAGGTAGTAGTTTTTTCGCTCTGGATTTTCCATCCATCGACGCGGTTCTGGCGGAAGACCATCTCGACCGGCATGCGTGGCTCCAGGTTGGACACGTCGCCCGCCTCGACCCACTCCGGCATCTTGCGGAGCTTGGGCGGAATGAGAAGATAGATCGCGGCCGGGATGGAGAGCGCCGCGGCAATGATGCTCCACAAGCCGTAGATCATGGCGATGTAGAATTTCCTGCGCGTGACGTCGGCTTGGTCGGTGACCGGCATGCTTTCACCATACGTCAGACGGGCGCGCCGGAGTGTCGCCATTTTGTAAAGTTTTGGAAACTTCGGAGCGGGCGAGCGCTATAATCAAGGCGACATCAGGAGGGTTCGGATGGCTGGAAAAGCATTTCGATTTTTGGCCTCGGGCGTACTTGCCGCCTGCCTGGCGATTCCTTCTCCGAGCCGTTCGCCGGTCGTAGAGCACAGCGCAGTGGCGAACGGCCTCACGGTACACGAGTGGGGCACATTCACCTCCGTCGCAGGTCCCGACGGGCAGGCTGTCGCGTGGGCGCCATTGGCAGCGTCGGCTGACTTGCCGGCCTTCGTCGAGCATTTCCGCGACGAAAACCTCAAATGCAGCCTGAGCGGAACGGTACGCATGGAGACGCCGGTACTGTATTTCTACAGTCCGCGCGAAATAACTGTTTCGGTGCAGGTATCGTTCGCGAAAGGCATCATTACCGAGTGGTATCCGCACGCCAGCGCGGTGGGGCCGGTGGTTCCTGCGCAGGACGATGGCGACGGCAGCATTCGATGGGATGCAGTGCGCCTGGTGCCGGGCACGCATGCGGCGTTCCCGGCGGGCAGTAACGATAACCACTACTACGCAGCGCGGAACACCGCGGCCACGCCGGTGCGCGTGAACGCGCCGGGCGGCGGCCAGAACGAGAAATTCCTGTTCTATCGCGGCGTGTCTTCAGCAGCGCTGCCCATCGCGGCACGCCTGACTCCGGAAGGCAAGGTGCTGGTGCAGAACCTCGGGACCGAAGAGATTCCCAGCGTGATCTTAATCGAGAGCCGCGGCGGAAGGTTGGGTTATCGCGTGGCTGGCGGGTTGTACGATCGCGCGCTGGTGGAACCGCCCGCGCTGACGGCCGCCACGGTTTCCATGAACTCCATGCTGAAGGACTTGGAGGGCCTTCTGGTGGCAAGCGGTCTGTACGTGGATGAGGCGCACGCCGTGATCGCGACTTGGCGGAATTCCTGGTTCGAAGAAGGCAGCCGGCTTTTGTACATACTGCCTGCGCAAGCGTTGAACGCCCTATTGCCTCTGGCGGTTCATCCGGCGCCGGTGAATACAACGAGGGTGTTTGTGGGACGCATGGAACTGGTTACGCCCGCAACCGAGAAGGCTGTCGGGCAGGCGTTTGCGGGGCACGACGGGCCGGCGCTCGAAAAGTACAGGCGCTTTCTGGTCCCCATTTTGAACGCGATGATTGCGAACGCGCAAGCGGATCCGGCGCAAGCGCGGGAGCTGCGGAGCTACGTGAATACGGCTTATTCCTACGCTTGCCGGCCGCCGCGGTCTGAGGGGCGGTAGAAATCAGCTATCCTGTCATGTTATGCCCGAAGAAGACCTGAAAGCTGAACTGGAACGTTTGCGCGCCGAGAACGAGGCGCTGAAGAAGCCGGGACGGGGCCAGATTTCCGTCCGTGTGAGCGAAAAAGGCGGGGTGTCCGTCTATGGACTGGGGCGCTTCCCGGTGACGCTGTATAAGGAGCAGTGGGACAGACTGCTGACCGCGGCGGAACAGATCAAGACGTTCATCAAGGACAACGATCATCTGCTGAAGAAGAAAGAGGCGTGATCGTCTTGGGCAGCAGGCGTCCCGATGAGTCGGGACGCGGCACGCATCAGTGCGTGCGCCACGCAGGCTTTCGGGTACAATCCGGGAATGCACTTCGCGCATTCCCAAAAGGTCCAGGAGCTGCAGCAGAAGCTCAGCGCTTTCATGGACCGGCACATCTATCCGAACGAGGCGCTGTACTACCGGCAGATCGCCGAAGGGGACCGCTGGCAGCCGGTCCCCATCATTGAAGAGTTGAAGCTCAAGGCCCGCGCCGAAGGGTTGTGGAACCTGTTTCTGCCGGATCACGAATGGGGCGCCGGCCTGACCAACCTGGAGTATGCACCCTTGTGCGAGATCATGGGGCGTGTGGGGATGGCGGGCGAGGTGTTCAACTGCTCCGCGCCGGACACCGGGAACATGGAAGTGCTGGCGCGCTACGGCACGCCGGAACAGAAAGAGCAGTGGCTGGTGCCTTTGCTGGAGGGCCGCATGCGCTCCTGCTATTGCATGACGGAGCCGGCCGTGGCGTCGTCGGACGCCACCAACATTTGCGCCAGCATCGTGCGCGACGGCGGCGAGTATGTGCTGAACGGGCGCAAGTGGTGGTCCTCCGGCGCGGGCGATCCGCGCTGCAAGATCGCCATCTTCATGGGCAAGACGGATCCGCAGGCGCCGCGGCACAAGCAGCAAGCCATGATCCTAGCGCCCTTGGATACGCCGGGGATCACGATCAAGCGCATGCTGCCGGTGTTTGGCTACGACGATGCCCCGCACGGCCATGGCGAAGTGGTCTTCGACAACGTGCGTGTGCCCGTTTCCAACATGCTGCTCGGCGAAGGGCGCGGCTTCGAGATCGCGCAGGGACGGCTGGGACCGGGACGCATCCACCATTGCATGCGGCTGATCGGCTTGGCCGAACGGGCACTGGAAGCGCTGTGCCGGCGGGCGGAATCGCGCGTGGCGTTCGGACGGAAGCTGGCGGAATTCGGCACACTGCGCGCCGAGATCGCCGATTCGCGCATGGAGATCGAGCAGGCGCGGCTGCTGACGTTGAAGGCCGCTTACATGATGGATGTGGCGGGCAACAAAGCCGCCAAAGCGGAGATCGCCATGATCAAGGTGGTGGCGCCCAACATGGCGTTGCGAGTGCTCGACCGCGCCATACAGGCGCATGGCGGCGCGGGTGTGTGCGACGATTTCTTCCTGGCGCATGCCTGGGCGGGCGCGCGCACGCTGCGGCTGGCGGACGGCCCGGACGAGGTGCATCGCGAAGCCGTGGCCAAGATCGAGCTGCAGAAATACGATGCGGGCAAAGCATGAATCTCACCGGTAAAGTCGTGGTGGTGACGGGCGGAGCCAGCGGCATTGGGCGCGCCCTGTGCCGGCGGTTCGCGGCGGAGGGCGCGCGGGGCGTCGTGGTGGCGGATGTGGATGACGACGGCGCAGGACAAGTCGCGCGCGAAATTGGCGGGCTGGCGGTGCGCACGGCCGTCAGCCGCGAGGGCGATATCGTCCAACTAGTGGAGCGCGCCACAGAGGCGTTCGGCGCGATCGATTTGTTTTGCTCCAATGCGGGTATCGGCGTTCAGGGCGGCGTGGAGACGTCCGACAGCGACTGGCAGCGCATCTGGAGCGTCAATCTCATGGCGCATGTGTACGCCGCGCGGGCGGTGCTGCCGGGCATGCTGGCGCGCGGCGAAGGGTATCTTCTGCAGACCGCGTCGGCGGCCGGATTGTTGACGCAGGTCGGTTCGGCGCCGTACGCCGTGACCAAGCACGCGGCTGTGTCGCTGGCCGAATGGCTGTCGGTGACCTACGGCGACCGGGGCATCCGCGTGTCATGCCTGTGCCCGCAGGGCGTGCGCACCAACATGCTGGCAGAGGCGGAACAGGGGCCGGGCCGCTTCTTGCTGGAGGGCGCGCTGGAACCCGAGCAGGTGGCCGAGTCAGTGGTGGCGGGTTTGGCCGACGAACGCTTTCTGATCCTGCCTCATCCGGAGGTGGGCGAGTACCTGCGGCGGAAGGCGAATGATTACGATCGCTGGCTGCGCGGCATGCGGCGGATGCAGGCTAAGCTGTAGTGCGGGCGAAGATCGGGTCCAGGGGGACCCGCGCAGACCAGGGGGTCTGCCCCACCAATGCGTCAGTCGTTACTATTGGATCCACTGGTAACTGACGAAGGCCAGGCGGCGGCCGTCTGGCGACCACGGGTGACCCATAGTGCCTTTCCCTCCGACGACTTTCGCCAGCACTCGTACCTTGCCTTCCTTGAGTGACAGGACGCGCAGCATGACATCTTTGTCTCCGGCGGAAGACAGAAATGCGATTTGTTGCCCGTCGGGCGAGAGGCTTGGGGAGTAGTTGTGTAATCCGTCCGATGGCAGGTCTTTGCCGGTTGCGGCCGGACCGGAAAATGTGATTCCAAATTGGGATAGGTCCTCCGGCTCGCCGCCCGCCGCCGGTATCCTCTTGATGCGATCCCCACTATGAAATACGATCGCAGCGCCGTCGGAGGTCCACACTGGGTCAGACAGAAAACCCGAAGTGACATACACGACGCGCCGGTCGCCGTTGAGCGGAACGGTCTCCAGGGTGCTATACAATTTTGGCGAGGCTTCGGTTGGCGGACCGCTTGTCAGATCGACGTTGGAGAACACGGCTTTCTCCACCACATCTTTGTTGTGCGAGCAGACGCCCAGGCCCACGTAGAAGGGATCGTGCAAGGGAACGCGCATCGATCCTCCGGAGAATTGCAAGTCTTCACCGCTCCCTGACGGTCGCGGCTCGGTAACAGTCCACATGTAGAAGTAGTCGCCGCGCTTGGCGATGCGGACGCGGGTGGGCGCCTTCGTGGCGGACTGGACTTCAGTTGTGTTGACGCCCTTTTCGTCGCGGGCTTGCAAGGAGGTTAGGCCGTCGCCATGGCGCGCCACGTCGGCATATGGCGAATCCGCGTCCAGGCTTTGGCGGATCATCAGGACGGCTTTGCGGTGCGCTTCGGCTCCGGCGCCGATGAACGAAATGTCCGCGGTCAGCGTCACATCGCCGGAGACTTTCTTCCATACGAACTGAAAGGCGTCGGCGCCGAACCACATATTATCGCCGCTGCCGGCGATGGCGTAGGTCCGCTTGGCTGCATTATATTCGACGGAGCCGGTGTGCAGGACCGTGCCGACGTCCGCGTGATCTTCGAAGACCCCGAGTGATCCCGCGATTGGCGCGGCATGGATTGGGAACAAGAGACAGGCCAGCGCCAGGATTACATAGTTAGTGCGCATCGTGTACCTCAATATTATCTCGCTTGAGTTTCCTGGCTGAATAGGCAGATCCACTTACCTTTGCGTTCCACCCAGATTGACGAAACATAGACCTTAGCCTTGAATTGCTTGCCGTGGGACGTGCCCGACTCCGTTAGCTTATAAGAGATCAGGCCGGACTTGGATGAAAGCGGCACGGATTTCACGTCTTCGATGGTGTAGTCGTCGAGGCGGAACTCCGACGTATTCTTGACGACCTGCGCCTTGTCCGCGGGGCCGTGCGCATCGACGAATACTGCGTCGTCGGCTGTTAGCGCGGCAAACTCCGCGAGGTTGCCGGTCTTCAGGGAATCCAACCCTTGGCGCTCTTTGGCTAGTATCTTAGTTTGCAGCGCATCTTGTTGAGGGAACGCTGCTATCGCCGTTAATAGAAACAGCCCCATTTTTGCCATACTCGCTCCTTAACTAAGAGCGGGTCCTGGGGGACCCGCGCGGACCAGGGGGGTCCGCCCCACAGTTTAGCGCGATACCCACTCGCGGGTTCGCGCACCGGCATTCCCCTTCTGGAACTGCTTAATATAGCCCGGCGCTGTGTCTACTGCCGCGCTCCATCGCATTGACGACCGCTTGGGCACCGGGATCCGCCAGAGGCCTGGGCGAGAACGCTCGGAACCGTCCGTCCCCGCGTCCACCGGGTGGAAATTGGCTTTCGTTTTGACATTTGTTGAAAACAAAGGATCAGATTGGGTTCGTCTCGTTTTTTGGCTTTGGCTTCGTCCCGGCTGGGCCGGGAATTTTCGGAAGATGCAACGTCGAGCCGTTTTTTTGATTTTGTGTTGCATTGTGTCGCTTTTTGTCGCATCGGGGCGGGTGGACTGCGCCCTTTTTTGAGACAGTCGCGAGATGCAACACGCGCTGTTCGCTGCCAAATCCATTTGATGAAAAGTGTTGCATCTCTGGCTGTCTCATTTTAGGGGCGCAGTCCAGGCCATCCCGGATCGAGGATAGCATGGCTGCTGCGGGAACTGGGCGGATCGATTGGTGTTGGGGGGTTTGTTTTCAGCTCATAGGAGGCGGCCCGAAACGCGTGATCGCCGGTTATGGCACGACGCGGGCGCAGGGCTAAGCCGGCCACGGGCACGGCACTCTCGCCACCCGAGAAGCTGTGCAGGACATTCTCGGCCCAGGCGCCGCCCAGTGCGGCTGGTGGCGTAAGCTCGAATACCGTACCGCAACCCGTTTACAGAGTGGTCGGGCACGCCGCGCGAGGGGTACTTCCGCCAAACTGCGTCGCGCCTCCTCGTGCCATAGAGGGTTCGGTAGTGGGTTCCGTGTTTGCCTACCACCTCTGTAAAGCACGGGCTCGGTCCATGTCCCACCCGCCGATATGAAACGTTTGTGCCGGAAGCGAACCTCCTGCTCGCCGAACACCTGCGCGGGCAAGACCAAGCGCATGGCGGACGAGATGGCCCTGCATGAACTGCGCGCTGTGCGGCTCGCGCATCTCGGCGAAAAGGGGGGCGTTGCGGGATTCTAACGCCGCACGGAGGGCAACCCCGGCACGCTGAGAGCCCAATGCCGCATAGTTTTCCAAGGCTCAGAGCCCTTTTCCAAGGCTTTCGGCGATCGCGAGAGGCCGACGGGGCGTCGGCCGCGGTCCAGGGGGACCGCCCCACAATCTATGCACGTGTTCGGGCCGCCCTCCACTTACGGGAGATCTACTTCTAGGGCGTAGATATCGGAATTGGTGTAGATGACGGTGGCGATGGGCGCATCGTCGGGGCTCAGACCCGCCAGCGCGTAGCCGATGGAATTGGACTGCGGGATTTGTTTCGAACTGACGGTCCGCTCCTTCTTCTCCTTGTTCGCGCCGCCGATAGCCACGCGGAACATGGGCTGCTCCGGAGCCAGCGCTTCCTGGCAATAGATGTACTTGCCGTCCCGGGACCAAAAGGGAGGGCCGAGACCGTCGCCGGAGGCCAGCGGGGTCCACTGGCGCGTATCGAGATTCAGCAGCAGGAGCTGGGTCCCGGCCTGGTTTGTGGCGGCGATGTAGCGCCCGTCAGGCGACCAAGCGGGTTGGGCAAGAGTTTCCGATCCCGGCAGAAGGGTTGCGTTCTTGGTCTTCCGGTCCATCAAATAAAGGCCGGTTTGGCGGGCAAACACGAGAGAGGTTCCGTCCGCGGACCAACTGGCGTCACTATCGATTTGCGGCGCATCCGTAAGCGGCTCGGGGGCGCCACCTGCGGATGGAACCACATATATCCGGCTGGCATGGCCGGCGGGTCCGCCGCCGAATACGATGTGCGTTCCATCCGGAGACCAGCGCGGCTGGGAGGCGCGCATGGGAGGGGAGGTCAGTTGCAAGCGCTGGCTGCCATCCGGCCGGCTGCGCCAGAGGATATCGTCGGGAGCGGTCAAATAGGCTATCCATTGGCCGTCTTTCGAGAAACTGACCCAACGCGCTTGCACTCCGGGAAGGAACTGCGCAAATTGATTGTGGCGCGCATCATAGCGCACCAACTCCAGGCGTTGCTGCCCGGCGGCGAAGAAAACGCGCTTGCCGTCGGGTTGCGGAGCCAACGAACTAAACTCCATAGGCGTGGAATAGATCAGCACCGGGGGGCCTTCAAAGGCGCGTGGGAAGCGGCGAAACGCGCGCATGGCATAGACGCTGGAGACGCGTCCGCGGAGCGCGCGGAACAGATAATACTTTCCATTGGCGGCCCAATTTCCGTTGTCGTCGCCGTCCGGCTCGGCGGCGCCGGAGTTCCAGTCGGGCAAAAAGGAATGCAGGCCCGTGCCGCTGGAGGAGACTTCCCACAAGGTGCGCGGCCCCAGTCCGGGGCCGATCATGGAAAAGCGCAGCACATCCCCCCTGGTAGGGGGCGCCCAACGAATATCGTAAGGTATGCCGGGCGTGTCGAGAAGCTTGCGGGAATCGGTACCGTCGCTCGAGACCAGAAACAACGCGGAGCCGCGGGCGAAGACGATACGGTTTCCGTCGCGCGACCAAGCCCCCGCGTGGCCGGCTACGTCCCCCACGCGCCGCGGCGATCCGCCCACCGTGGAGACCACCCAAAGAGGACGCTCGGCTTCGCCGCTCGCGCCGGCGCCGCTTGCAATCAGCAGATTCGAGCGGTCCGGCGATATGTCGAGTATGTCCGGATTGGACAAAGGCTGCTCGAGCGGCAGGGGCAGGGGCAGGGGTGTCCCACCTTCAGCGGAGACCTGGGCCAAGGACCAGCGCCCGCCATCGCGCTCGGTGAAATAAACGCGCGTGCCATCGGTGGCCACGCCACTGCCGAGTTCAATCTGGCCGGTTTGGGTAAGCTGCACCACCTGCACGAGGCGTGTCGGGCGCACCTGGGTGGACAGCCAGTAGATCCGGACGGCGAAGAACAGGACGACGATCAAGAAAACCACGCGGCCGTAGATGCCGCGGCGGCGTGGCGGAGCGGGGGCAGGGGCCGGTGGTGCGATGGCTGCGACGATTGGGATGTTGGGGACAAGCTGCGGCTCCGTTGTTTGAACGTTGCGGGCTTGGACCGGGGCGATGAAGCGGTATCCGCGCCGCGGCAGGGTCTCTACGTAGCGCGGGGTGGCGGCATCGTCATCCAGCGCCTCGCGTATTTTCTTGGCGGCGATGTTGAGACCGTTGTCGAAATCGACCAGCGTGTCGTTCCAAAGCCGGCGGACCAATTCCTCGCGCGTGACCACTTGGCCAGGGCGCTCCAACAGCGCCGCGAGAAGCTGGAAG
>Ga0182015_10001594_pt1 | contig 29437 bp, 16 predicted proteins | sample 712P3MmetaG_FD_120478 | JGI IMG/M metagenome (GOLD analysis project Ga0182015, IMG submission 120478) | Permafrost microbial communities from Stordalen Mire, Sweden - 712P3M metaG | ecosystem: Environmental > Terrestrial > Soil > Wetlands > Permafrost | place: Sweden: Stordalen | collected... | reverse complement strand
GGACGATCGACCAGGGCGCGGCGCTTTTGTGGGAAATGTGCACGCCTCGATACTGAAGGCTCTGGGGTGTGTCGGTTACGTGACGAATGGCGCAGTTCGCGAATTGCCATCCGTTCAGGCAATTGGCTTTCAACTATTTGCCGGCAGCGTGGCCGTTTCCCACGCATACGCGCATATCTTCGAAATTGGAACCATAGTTCAAGTGGGAGGACTGGACGTGCGAGCTGGAGATTTATTGCACGGAGACCGTCACGGTGTTTTGACCGTACCGCATCAGGTCGCCACCCGGGTCCCCGCCGCTGCCGAACGACTGCAACGCAAGGAAGATCGAGTCATCGAATTTTGCAAGTCGCAGGATTTTTCAGTGGAAGGACTTGGCGAAGTCATTAAGACACTGCACTAGCCGCGCGCATGTACAAATTCCAGAAAGACATGTCGACAAATCATCATTACAGAGTAGGCGTTAGGGCGCCGGAAACGAATATACGGTGCGGCCTGAGTTTGCTGATCGCAGCGATGGTTTTCAGTTTTTCATCGTGTTCCGAAAGTCACAACAACCGGGTGCAGGCGAGCAATGCGCCACCCACTGTGGGCGTAACCAAAGTAGTGACGAAATCCCTCGGCCGCCAAATCACTTTGTCTTCGGAACTCGTACCATTCCAAGAGATCGATGTATACGCCAAAGAGTCAGGCTTCGTGAAAAAGCTGGACGTGGACTATGGAACACACGTTAAAACCGGACAGGTCATTGCGGTCCTGGAGATTCCAGAGCTGCAAGCTCAATTGGACGAGGACGAAGCGGAAATAAAGAATGCCGCAAATCAAGTCAGCCGCGCCCAGAACGAGTTGTACCGGTATCAGGCACAGTACAAGGCGCTGCATCTTCAATACACTCGACTGAATGGAGTCTTTCAAACTCAGCCCGGCATCGTGGCTCAACAAGAGGTAGACGACGCTCAGGGCAAAGATCTCGCAGCCGCGTCGCAGGCCGATGCCGGTCAGGCAGCGCTGGAGGCAGCGCAAAGCCAGATGTCGGTGGCGAAGGCTAAACTCTCACACGACCAAAGTTTGTTCGATTATTCGAGAATCACTGCTCCGTTTCCCGGGGTAATCACCGACCGCTACGCGAACCTGGGTACGCTAGTGCAGGCCGGCACGGGATCGAGTACGCAAGCGATGCCCATCGTACGCCTCTCCGAGGACGATCTTTTTCGGCTCGTGATTCCAGTCCCTGAATCTTATGTTCAATATATTCATGTCGGGGACGCCGTGGACGTGCACGTGCCGTCGCTGAACAAAACCTTTCCTGGTAAGGTCGCGCGCTTCTCCGTGGATGTGCGAGAAGACACCCGCACCATGCATACCGAGGTCGATGTTCCCAATCCAAAACGCATCTTGCTGCCCGGTCTTTATGCGACTGCGGAGTTAAATCTGCAACAAGAACACGACGTTCCGACGGTTCCCATCCAGGCCCTGAATCATCGAGGTGAAAATATCACTGTTTTTGTCGTCAATAACAATGGAATGGTTGAAAACCGAGAGGTGCAGGTTGGATTGAGGACTGCGACGGATGCGGAAATTGATTCCGGCGTGAAACCAGGAGAACTGGTTGTAGTAAGTGATCGCAGCGGTCTGCAGGCCGGAGACAAGGTTCACGCGCAGGAAGTGCCGATGCTGCAATATCACGAAGAAACCCCACAGTTGCCGAAAGGCGCTGCGCCTGACTAGAGCGGCGAGGTAAACAGGACAGAACTCTATGCCAGGATTTTCAATTCGAAATCCCTATTTCATCGTTGTGATCTGCCTCGCGCTTCTCGTGATCGGCGTTACCAGTCTTTCACGAATGCCGGTGGATTTGTTTCCTCCGATCAACCTTCCGGAAGTGGTGGTGGCAACTTTTTACTCGGGCATGCCTCCAGAGGATATTGAAACCGACATTACGGATCCGCTTGAACGATTCTTCACGCTCGCTTCCGGCGTCGACCATATGGAATCGCGTTCCCTGCTTGGCGTTAGCATTATTCGCGTCTACTTCCAGCCGGGAACTAACCCGGATGCCGACGTTAGCCAACTTTCAAATTTAGCTTTAGCCGACTTGAAGCGTCTGCCACCCGGAACGCTGCCCCCCGTGGTTCTTAAGTTCGATGCCTCCAGTCTGCCAGTAGCTCTGGTTACGGTGAAGGGCGAGGGGCTTAGCCAGACTCAACTTCATGACTACGCTCAGTTTCAGATTCGTAACCAGATCGCGGGAGTGCCCGGCGCTGAGATTCCGGGCGTCTTTGGCGGAATCTATCGTCAAATCATGGTTTATGTCGACCCCTACAAACTTGCCTCACGTCAACTGAGCGTGATGGATGTGGTAAACGCGGTCAACAATTCAAACCTGATTTTGCCAGCAGGCGACGTAAAGATGGGGCCTTACGATTATTTTGTATACTCCAACAGCCTCGTTGACAGCATGAAGCAATTGGGCGAGGTCCCAATTAAGGTCAAGGGGAACTCATGGGTAACGATCAATGATGTAGGAAAGGCGGAAGACTCTCACCAAATCCAATACAACATTGTTCGAATTGATGGCCAGAAGTCGGCGTACATTCCCATCATGAAGCAGGGCGGAGACACCAATACGATCGCGGTAGTGGATGGCGTTCGCAAACTCATCAAGCACCTTTACGACATTCCGCAGCAGATGAAGACGAGCATCGTGTTCGATCAGTCTGTGTTCGTAAAAGAAGCAATTCACACGGTTCTGCACGAAGGAGCGCTGGGACTGGTTCTTACCAGCTTGATGATTCTCATATTTCTGGGAAGCTTTCGCGCGACATCAGCTGTGCTGCTCTCCATTCCTATTTCCGCCCTCGCGGCATTTGTCATCCTGGCGCTCATGGGGGGAACGATCAACACGATGGTCCTCGGAGGAATGGCGCTGGCTTTTTCCCGCGTGATTGATAACTCAGTCATATCGCTGGAGAATATCTATCGCCACCTGGAAATGGGTGCTGCTCCAATGATCGCGGCAGAGGTCGGCGGATCGGAAGTGAGTCTCGCCGTGCTTGCCGCAACGTTGGTAGACGTGGTCGACTTTTTCCCCGTGGTGTTTCTTTATGGCGTTGCAAAGTTCTTGTTCTCAGCATTGGCGTTGGCATTCTGCTTATCGCTGCTAGCCTCATACGTGGTGGCAATGACGGTAATCCCGTTGTTCTGCTCACGGTTCCTGAAGACTGTGCATCATATTCCTGAGGAGGCTAAGAAGGGAGAATACGACGTCGAACCGACGGCGGCGGAGGGACATTCATGGTTGGACCGATTTAATGCCCGCTTTAATCGATTGTTCAATAAAGTTCTTGATTTTTATGAACGCTCCGTACGACGTGCGCTTCGACGTCCGGGATTGACGGTCGCGCTGTTGAGCGGATTGTTTGTGTTGAGCCTGGCAATCTACCCTTTGTTGGGACTTGCATTTTTTCCAAAGACGGACGCCGGTCAATTCACGATCAATTTGAAAGTTCCTACCGGCACTCGTATCGAAATTACCGATCAGTACCTTGCGAAAGTGGAAGATCTTATCCGGCATGAGATCGAACCGAAGGACTTTAAGCGAATTGTCTCTAACATCGGTGTCGTGCCTGATTTTTCCTCCCTCTACACCACAAACTCCGGCCCCTATACCGCAACGGTTCAGGTGGCGCTGAACGAATCTCACCACCTGAGCAGCTTCGAATATATGGCCAGGGTTCAGAAAGCGATGGCGAGCCAGTTCCCGGAGATTAGGACATTTTTCTCGAGCGGTTCGATGGTGGACGCCATTCTTAACACTGGGATGCCGGCACCCATCGATGTGCAGGTTAGTAGTCCAAATCTGGACCAGATCTATAGCATCGCGCAGAATCTGGCCGCTCGGTTTCGACAGGTGCATGGCGTCGGACAAATTTATATCCCGCAAGACATGGACTATCCTGCTCTGCGGCTTGACGTCGACCGAGTACACGCCGGCGAACTGGGTCTGACGCAGAAAGATGTAGTCGATAACGTCATCACCGCCCTCAATTCTAACTACATGATCGCCCCCAACTACTGGGTCGATCGCAAAAGTGGCAATGATTATTACCTAACGGTGCAATATTTTGAGCATGGCGAGGGCGCCATTCATAACATGGCCGATCTCGGTCAGATTCCCTTGCGCGATCCCGGCAACGGGGACGGGATGACTTGCGGACCTTCCGGGCCGCCTCAACCCGGCTCCGGTCACTCCGCCTGGGCATGCCTCGGCGGGGGCCGCCCCACCACGGTCTTGAACAATGTCGTGAACGTAAAGCAGGTTCTGACGCCAACCGAGGTGGATCACTACCAGATTCAGCGCGCGGTCGATATCTATATCACGCCATCTACCGAAGACCTGGGGGCCGTCGCCGATGCTGTCCGCAAGATCCTCGCCAAGGAAAACATTCCCGGCAACGTAAGGATTAATCTTCGCGGAATGGTGCAAGGGATGGAGGCATCATTCAAAAGCTTTGGCCTGGGGTTCATGATTTCGTTTGTTCTGCTCTTCCTGATTTTGACGGCGCAATTCAAGTCGTTTATCGATCCCTTCCTGATCATGTTGGCCATCCCGATGGGATTCATTGGCGTGTTGATCATCCTGCCGCTGACCCACAGCACATTAAACGTCATGTCTTTGATGGGAGTGCTCATGCTGGTAGGCATCGCCGACTCAAATAGTATTTTGATCGTGGATTTTGCCCACAACCTGGAACAGCAAGGACTATCCGCGGCGGATGCCGTCATCACAGCTTGCAGGGTTCGCCTTCGTCCCATATTGATGACTTCTCTTGCCACCATCATCGGCATGATCCCCATGGCGTTGAAACTGGGCACCGGAGCCGAGCAATACACGCCGATGGCACGCGCAATTATTGGCGGTTTAACTTCCTCCGTTTTATTGACCATTTTTATTGTTCCCGCTGCTTACCTGCTGGTTTATGGCAAGCGTGGGGCGAAGAATTCCGCGAAACCCGCACTGGAGCCCGCGCAGTGAGAACAAATTCCTATATCTGCAAAATCGCACGGTGCGTGCTCGGAACCTCATGAAGGAGATCGCGGGCTAAGCCGATGACGAAAGCCGTTACCTCTGCACGTGGGACGCTCCTGCCCCTGTTTCTCTGCGTAGTTTCGTGTATCCCCGGACTTGCGCAAGCTCCTGGTCAATCCCCGACAGCCCAAGACTTGCCTTCGGCTCCTCAGCCCCAGAGCGCTATCCGGGTAATGGGACCTATAAAGGTCCAGCGGCCGATGGGCGGAGGAGGCGCCTTGCAGACACCTTCTTCCTCGAATCCTCAAAGTGCCACTCAAGTACCTTCAAATTCTATGCGTCTGACGCGCACTCAAGCCGAGAAGTTAGCCATCAAGAATAATCCGCGGATCAGCGCGGGGCATTTGCTTGCGCTAGCACAGCACCAGGTCTATCGCGAGAGTCGAGCTGCGGAACTTCCCACCTTGAATGGAACCGTCACGGCGGTGGACGCCAATGAAGGCAGCCGCATCGGTGCGGGATCTCTGAACGCGCCTCGTCTGCTTGAGCATGCAGGAGCGGGAGTGACCGTGACCCAGCTGATCACCGACTTCGGCCGCACCGCCAACTTGGTTTCCTATTCAAAGCTTTTAGAGAAAGCCCAAAATGCCAATGGTCTCGCTACGACGGAGGACATAGTTCTAGCCACGGACCAGGCCTTTTACAACGCGCTTCAAGCCCAAGCGCTGCTGAAAGTCGCGCAGCAAACCGTAACCACTCGTCAGTCCGTGGAGCATCAAATCGACGAATTAACGAAAAACAAGCTTAAATCCAGCGTCGATCTCGCCTTTGCTCAGGTGAACCTATCGCAGGCCAAACTGTTGCAATTGGATGCGGAAAACAATGTTAATTCGACGATTGCCGCGTTGACCTCAATCCTTGGCTACGATAAACCCATTAATTTCGAGTTGACCGACGACGATACGCAAGCGCCATCCCCACCTCAAGATGTTGATGTGCTGATCAACACCGCTTTACAGCAGCGTCCCGATTTACAGGAATTCACCTACGATCAAAAGGCGGCGGAAAAATTCCATCGCGCCCAGCGAGAGCAGCTATTACCCACCATCAGCGCTCTCGGTATCGCAGGGGGAACTCCGGTACGCCCTGATTGCATTGACGGCTGTTTTCCCAATTATTTCATTTCCAGTTGGTATGGGGCCATTGGTGTGAACGTGAGCGTGCCAATCTTCAACGGCTTCCTCTTCACATCTCAGGCCTCGGAGGCTGGCTACCGCGCGAAGGCGGCAGCCGAAAATACTCGGGATTTGCACGACCAGATCGTCCGCGATGTCCGCACAGCATGGCTTGCCGCAAACACCGCATTTCAACGGGTCAGCGTGGCAGCAGAACTCGCCAAAGAGGCTGACCTCAGCTTAAACCTGGCGCAGGGCCGCTACCAGCTCGGCTTAAGCTCGATCGCCGAGCTCAGCCAGGCGCAGTTGCAGCAAACCGATGCTGCCATAGGCTACGTCAACTCTCAATACCAATATCGGCTGTCTTTGACGACTCTCAACTTTGAGGTTGGGGTACAGCCCTGAGTTCGAGCGCGCTTAAGCGTCTGCCATAGATGCGGCAAGTGCTTTCGGTATACTAGGGAAGTATGTCGGTCTTAAAGAACATCTCTGCCATCGCCAAGGGCATGAGCATCACCTTTATGGAGATGTTCCAGCCCACCACTGTGGAAAATTATCCGGACGGCAAAGGTCCGCTTCGTGGCGCTCGGATTGAAGCACGCTTTCGCGGTGCCCACGTCTTACAGCGGGATGAGAATGGCCTGGAAAAATGTGTTGCATGTTTTCTATGCGCCGCCAACTGCCCTTCGAATTGCATTTACATCGAGGCTGCGGACAATACAGCCGAACACCGTGTCAGTGGTGCGGAGCGATATGCCAAGGTTTATAACATCGATTACAACCGATGTATTTTCTGCGGGTATTGCGTAGAGGCGTGTCCCACGGACGCGATTACCCACGGACACGGCTTTGAACTTGCCACTTTTAATGCCAGCAATCTGGTCTACCGCAAGGAGCAAATGCTGGCCGCCCGGCCAGCACATATGGGAGCGAATGTCGTGTTCAATCAGGCCGACGTGGATGGCGGAGCTCCCAAGGAAATGGTTGCGGGCAGTTAGGGTTTCGAACGAGTTAATACCTCACACGCCGGTCCCAAGGGCCGGCATTTGTATATTGTGAGTTAGGAACAGTGTTTCCCGGTGCGAAGGTAGCCGGGGGGTGCGCTACCACCGGGTCGGATCAGACAAGAAGAATTAAGATCTTAAGGCCAAGACATCACGATGACTGATTTCTTACAAACTGTGAAAGACCGTGTCGTTGTCTACGATGGCGCCATGGGGACGAATATTCAGACGCGCAATCCTACCCTTGACGATTACTGGGGAAAGGAAAATTGCAGCGAGGTGCTCGTGCTCAGCCGCCCCGACATTATTCGGGATATTCACGCGGATTTTTTCCGCGTAGGCTGCGACATCGTCGAGACCAATACGTTTGGCGGGTCGCGGATCGTATTGACTGAATTTGATCTCGCCGATCGTGTGCATGAAATCAACGTGAAGGCGGCGCAACTTGCCCGTGAAGTGGCTCAAGAGTTTTCTACAAAAGAGCACCCGCGCTTCGTAGCAGGATCGATGGGTCCGACCACGAAATTGCCCTCGCTCGGGCACATCAGCTTCGATGCGATGGCCGCTGGCTACGAGGAACAAGCCTCGGCTCTGATCGAAGGTGGTGTCGACATTCTGCTGATTGAAACATGCCAGGACCTATTGCAGGCAAAAGTCGCCACCGTTGGCGTGCTGGAAGCAATGCGAAAGGCCGGAAAACGGCTTCCGGTTACGGTACAAGTGACGCTGCAGGAAAGCGGCACCATGTTGCTCGGCACCGAGATCAGCGCCGCGCTTACGGCATTGGAGCCGTTTGATGTGGAAATCCTCGGCCTGAACTGCGCCACGGGGCCCAAGGAGATGAACGACGCGGTCCGTTATCTCGCACTGAACTCGACGAAAGAGATATCCGTTCTACCGAACGCAGGGTTGCCTCACAATGAGGGTGGTCACGCCGTTTACAAACTCACTCCTGCCGAACTGGCGGACTATCACAAACATTTCGTCCAGGACTACGGAGTCCGTATTGTGGGAGGATGCTGCGGCACAACGCCCGCCCACTTGAAAGCGGTGGTGGATGCGGTATCCGGCGTTGAACCGGCCAAGCGCGATGTAAAACGCGTGGGCGCGGCCTCAAGCGCATATACGTCCGTACCACTCGATCTAGAACCGAAGCCTTTGATCGTCGCCGAGGAAATGAATACGACGACGCGCGTCGAACATTTCCGAAACCTGGTACGCGGAAAGAAATACGACGACATTCTAGCCCTCGCAAAGAAGTTGGTGAATGACGGTTCGCATATGCTCGACCTGTGCTGCGCGATCGTTGGGGAAGACGAGAAACAATACTTCTCCTCAATTCTGGAGAGGATCGCCACCCGTGTTCCGGCGCCGATCTTGGTCGATTCCACCGAGGCCGACGTCGTGGAGGAAGCGCTGAAACGCATTCCGGGGCGCGCCATCATCAACTCAATCAATCTTGAAGACGGCGAGAAGCGAACGTCGCTGGTGCTGCCGATGGCAAAGCGATACGGCGCTGCCGTAATTGCCCTGACCATTGATGAAGACGGCATGGCGCTGACGACAGAGAAAAAAACTGCAATCGCTCACCGTATCTTTGACCTGGCCACGAAGAAATATGGACTCGATGGGACCGATCTGATTTTCGATGCGCTTACCCTGCCGATTTCTACCGGCCAGGACGAATACCGTAGCGCCGGAATCGAGACTCTGAAGGCCGTGCAGCGAATCAAAAAAGAGCTGCCGAACGTAAAAACCATTCTTGGCGTCAGCAATATTTCATTCGGCTTGGATGCTTATCCACGCCGGGTTTTGAATTCCGTGTTCATGCACGAAGCTGTGGATCATGGGCTGGATATGGCCATCGTGAACTACACGAAAATCTATCCGCTTTACAAAATTCCTCAAGAAGAAGTGGATTTGGCACGCAAGCTCATCTTCCGCGACGAGAGCGACGGTGATCCGCTGCAGAAATACATGAACCACTTCGCCGGGATGAAGGGCAAGCCGGCAGCTTCGACAACGGCGCATCTAGATACACTGTCCGTCGAAGATAAGCTGAAGTTTGCCATCATTAACGGCGAGAAGTCAGTCGGCGAAGGTGCGCACAAGAAATCCTTGGAGGAATTGCTTGAAGAAGCCCTGGCGTCGTATTCCGCGCTGGAACTGATCAACACCGTGCTGCTCGACGGGATGAAGACCGTCGGCGATCTGTTTGGAGCGCGCAAGATGCAACTGCCCTCCGTGCTCGATTCTGCTGGAGTGATGAAGCAAGCCGTCGCCTATTTGGAACCGAAGATGGAGAAGAAAGAAGGCGGATCGCAGAAAGGCACCATCATTCTCGCCACGGTAAAGGGCGACGTGCATGATATCGGGAAGAATCTCGTCGATATCATTCTGTCGAACAATGGGTTCAAGGTGGTGAATCTCGGAATAAAGCAGCCGGGCGACAAGATTATTAGCGCCGCGCAGGAGCACGCCGCTGATGCAATCGGCCTGAGTGGCCTGCTGGTGAAATCAACGCTCGAGATGAAGTATGTCATCCAGGATCTTCAGCGGCAGAAGCTGGAATTCCCCGTAATCTGCGGGGGAGCGGCCCTGACGCGGAAGTACGTAGAAGATGATCTGCGTCGCGAATATGAAAATGCAGTGTTTTATGCCGAGGATGCTTTCGCCGGCCTGCACGTGATGGAAGATCTGGTCACGGCGGACGGCGCACGCGAAACGCGCCTTCGCGACGGCCGCACAGTAAAGGAGTATGCCAAAGCGATCTCGGTGGATGATGAGACGGGTCCCGTGTTCGCAGAACGCAGCGCTGTTGTGACAGACGCGCCAAATATCCCTGAACCCCCATTCTGGGGCGTGCGGACAAAACATTACGATGTCCGGCAGGTTTTTCCCTACATCAACGAGACAGCCCTCTTTAAGAATCAATGGCAACTCAAGACGGCGTCACAGGCCGACTACGTCCGACTGGTGGAAGAGAAATTTCGCCCCATCAAGAAGAAACTGGAGGAAGAAGTAGCGAAAACCGAGCTTTTTGATCCGAAGGTGGTCTCAGGCTATTTCCCGTGCCAAAGCGATGGCAACGACGTTGTGATCTATGAAGTACCGAGTGCCGAATACCGTCTTGCGACCGATCCTGGGAAAAAGGCTTTCCGCGAACTGCTGCGATTTACATTTCCCCGCCAACGAGAAGGGCGTCGGCTCTGTATCTCTGACTTCTTCGCTCCCAAATCCGCCGGCAAAATGGATGTGATTGGATTCTCCCTGGTAACGATTGGCTCGAAGGCGTCGACAGAGACACAGAAATTATTCGAAGGCGGCGAGTACACGAAATACCTGTATTTGCACGGCCTCAGCGTGGAAACGGCTGAGGCTTTGGCTGAACTGCACCACAAAACCATGCGGGAAGAATTGGGAATCGCCGGCGAAGATGCGCCTGCAATCCGTGATTTATTCCACCAAAAGTACAGGGGATCACGATTTTCGTTTGGCTATCCTGCCTGCCCTAACCTGGAGGACCAGACCAAGCTTTTCGTGTTGTTGAAGCCTGAAGAAAATGTCGGAGTACGACTAACATCGGGATTTTTGCTCGAACCGGAGCAAAGCACCTCAGCGCTTGTGGTGCATCATCCCGGCGCAAAATACTTTGTAGTGTAGACAGTAAGAATATACGTCATAAAGGTGAATCTCACTTCTCGTACTCGCCAACCGCCGAATCGAGAAAACGCATCTTTTGTGCATGATTCGCAAACTACAATCCGGCGAGTATCGCTTGTATTCCCGTAAGAAAGACGCCAAGACTGGAAAGCGCAAGAACCTCGGCACGTTTTCTTCCCGGGAGGCCGCGCAAAAACACGAACGCGCGGTGCAATATTTCAAGCGCGCGGGGTAGGAAACCTGTTTCTGAAGCTGTTCGGCACAGAGTTTCGCGAATCTTCGATTTTAAAATGTCGCGGATACTCGCAGTGAATAGCTTCTGGGCGGCCCAATCGCGTTCCCGGAAAAAAGGCCGCCGAAGTCGATCACGTTAAGGCGATTGTTCAGGTTTTCACCGTCGGCTTGAAAGTTGAACGTCATCTTGTCCTTCTTGTAAAGCTGAACGCCCACTGACGCGTCGGCCGCAAAAGTCGGTTTTATGCGCCCGCGGTCGATGTTGATACGGTTGACTACAGCTTGGCCGTATTCCGTCAATGCTTGTTGGTAGGTCCCATCAAAATCAAACGGCAGCCCACTGCCATACTCAGCACCAACTGCCAACCACACACGCGAAGTAAGTTGAGTGCGAATCCGCCCCCGTACCGTGTTGCGCTGATCCTGAGAGTCAGGAAAGTGACCTGTAAGTTGGGTGAGGGCATTCGTGGCATCGGTGCCGGTGAAAAGGCCTCCAGTTAGCGGGAACCATGCGTTTCCTACGATATAGGAATAGCTTAGGAATCCGGAGAAACGTTTCCAGTGCGGAAGCTCCAGTTTGCCTTCGGCCCCGTAAATAATCGCTTTGCGAAAAGCGATTGGAAAGCTGATGCTGGTATTGAGAATTTGGTCGTCGTCCGCATAATTGTTCACGTAGCGGCGGAAGTAATTGCCATCGAAGCGGAGTTCATTGAAAAGGCTTTTGGTGGCGCCAATTTCAAAATAGTTGCCGTGGGAAGGTTCCACCGGAAGTCGAAGCACCGTGGGCTCGAAGGATTGTACCTGGCTTGAACTGGAGAGCAGTATGTTTTCAAACGACGGAGTTTGAAAGATGCGGTCGTAAGAAGCGTGAAGGATCAGGTTCGCCTTCGGGAAATAATGCGCGACGGAGAAACGCGGACTTACGGCGTTTTGATTCAGAAGCAACTGGTAATGGTCCCATCGCGCGCCGGCGTTAATTGTCCAATTGCCAAGGTGGATGAGATCTTGAACGAACGCAGACTGTTCGAGATCTGGACGGCTTCCGGCAAATGCAAAAGGACTTTCCGTCCCGGGATCGAAGGGGTAATCGGGATAGTTTGGGTTTGCGGTGATGATGTCACTATAGTTCTCGTGCAGGAAAATGCTGTCCGATTCGACGCCGGCTTTCCACTCATGATGCCCGTGATGAACGGAGACGGCGCTGTTGAAATATCCTTCATTAAAGTCATTATGCTGCGAGACGATGATGGGCCACGAGTAGGAATTGGAATAGAAGTCATTCGAGTTCTCGCGCACCATGCCGCGCACATCCAGTAGGAGGTCCGGCGAGAAAATGTGCCGATAAGACGCAATACCCATGGTCTCAAAATTGTCGGCCGTTTGAAGCTGTGACGGCGTGCCGGGCGGCGGCGCAGGTTGCCCAAGCTCAACCAGCAGCTGCGGATTTTCTTGCACCTGCTCATTGGGAATTTCGTACCGGGCGAGCTCGTGGCGCACACTCAATGTAATACGGTCTTTGGGAGAGAAGTCTCGCTCATAGCTGATGGAAAAATCGCCGATGGTTCCGCGGTTGGTGTAGTTCTCCGGCACGACAGGATTTAGGTAGTGCGCCGTCATGTCCCCAGAAGCACTGAACCCAATGGTATTGTTTCCAAAACTATCTTGCAGGCGCACGAAGGAACCCGCGGTGTCAAAACTGCCGCCGGAGAGAACAATGTCTCCATGAGGACGGCCATCGTTCTGAGCGTCTCGCAAAGTGTTGACTTCCACTACCCCTCCCATTTTTCGTCCGTACTCGGCAGGAAAGCCAGCGGTGTAAATGGTGAGCGAATCCACGTCGTCCGCTTCGATTTCTGGGCCGAAACTCGGGGAGCGATTGTCGGTGAGCGGAATGCCATCGATAACGAATTGAGTTTGGTACTCAGAACCACGGGGATGTAAAACGGCATTGCCCTCGTACAGCCAACCAGGCTGGGAGTTGATCAGATCAGCCATTGTGCGCCCCGGAATCGACGCGGGCCGATCGGCGATTTCCTGCTGGTCGATATGGTTGGAGGCACCCGCACTGTCCGGATCGAGAATCGTATTCTGCGCGGTAACCTCAACTGCGGTGCTCAGAGCGGCGACACTCAGCTTCACAAGATACTCAGTTGGAAGCGCGGAACGAATTTCAATCAGACCCTCGTAGTGCGCGAAGCCTTGTTCCTGCACTTTCAGTCGGTAACGGCCGAACGGTAGATTACGGGCGGCGATAAGGCCGGAGTCGTCGCTCGAGAAAGTCCGATGAAACTGGGTCGCATCGCTAGAGAGTTCCGCCGATGCCCTGACGGCTAAGCCATCTGGATCGGTAATCTTCAGACGAAGCTCTCCGGCATTGCTCTGCGCAAGAACTGGAAGAGCAATGAAGAAGAAGACAGCGTAGTGGAACAATGAGCGCACCGGTCGTTGGAGAGGAATCTTTATGCTAACAGTTCTGAGGAGAGCGTCTTAGGTTACGAAGGGAATCGCGAGCCTTTGACGGAATTGGTGGAGGTTTGAGGTTTAAGGTGAAGCCGGGAGATACCTTGATTGAGGAAAGCGTCATCTTCGCAACAGCAGGTCCGCCGCCACAAACAGCGCAAAAACAACCGAGATCACGCCATTCATCGTGAAGAAAGCAGCATTCAAGCGCGAAAGATCTTCCGTCTTCACTAGCGAATGTTCGTAAAACAAGAGCACCATTACCGCGATCACCCCGGCAATGGCAACTTTTCCGAGCCCAAACGCCGGAATCATGGCGAAAAGGAAGACCAGCATAATTCCATGGAAAATCCGAGCGACCCAGAGAGAGGGTCCTATACCGATATAACGCGGGATGGAGTGAAGACCGGCGTTGCGATCGAATTCGAAATCCTGGCACGCGTAAAGAATATCGAAGCCGGCAACCCAAAACGTAACGGCTGCGGTAAGAAGAAGGATCCGGGGGTCAAGGGAACCACGCACCGCAATCCACGCTGCGGCAGGGGCGATGCCAAGTGCGAATCCGAGCACCAGGTGCGACAGGCGAGTAAAACGCTTGGCGTAAGAGTAAAGAAGTAGCACTGCGAGTGCGATTGGCGAGAGCCAGAGGGTCAGCCGGTTCAACTGCGACGCAGCAAGGACAAAGATGGAGCAAGAGATGACCACAAAAGTCGTTACAAATGTGGGGGAAAGGTGCCCGGCCGGTAGCGCGCGCGCGCGTGTGCGCGGATTCGCGGCGTCGATCGTAGCATCAGCCAGCCGATTGAACGCCATCGCCGCGGAGCGTGCCGCCAGCATCGCGATCACGATCCAGAGAAGTGCATGCCTCGTCGGCAGCCCTGATGCCGCAAGCATAGCGCCGCACAGCGCGAACGGGAGGGCGAAGATGGAGTGCTCCCACTTGATCATCTCCAGCGTTATCGCTAAGTTGCGAAGCACAGGCACACTTCAGATTGTAAAGCAGTTTCTCTTTTCCACTCTTAGAGAAGCGAACGGCTGAAGGGACGTTCTTAAGCTAGGACTCCGATCATCTGTTTCCATCTAAACGGTAGAGGCAGTATGGCGTCCCATTTGCCTGCTCCCAACCGGTAGGGACTGCCCAGCCCGTCGGACAAAAGGCGACCACTAGCTTGGCATGTGCACCGGCGAATGAACTGTAAACTTGCCGCTTCACGTCCGGGGACGAGTTCCAAAATTCTCTTGAGCCGTGTCCCATGTCCATAATCTCAGCCACAATGTGCAACTTCGCCAAGTGTGCCCAGTACGCACCGGTTCCATCCAAAATAACGGCAACTTTGTCCCCCGGTTGAAGTCCCACATTCCCAAGGTATTCAGCCAACGCCGCGTCTTGAACGGTGGAATTTGGACCGCTTCCAGGGATCGCCATGTGGTGCGTGGCGACACGGACCGTGTAGTCTGCCGTTGCGAGCATCATGGTAAAGAACGCGGCAAGAACGATCTTTGAGGCTAGGCTCTGACCTTCCGGACGGACCCGAACTGCGGCCAGGCAAGTGAGAAATAAAATCAGGACAAAGCCACCCAGATAGCGATCGTTTTCCACTAGCGGCAGGTATAGCCCCAGTCCAACCATTGATATAACGATCAACGGCCAAAACTCTGCACACGCCGCGACCCATGTCCAACCGGTTAACAACGCGAGCGCGATTACGCCAACCACCAAATCTGGACGGTCGCGCAACAATAATCGAAGCTCGCTGGGGATGGTGCCGGCAAGCACCTGCAGTTGGGCCTTCAGTTTGAAATGCCACTGTAATCCCTCGTTCCAATAAGAAGGATCGGTCCATGGAGGATACGTACCGACGACCGGGCCGTCGAACTCGAATACAGGTGGATGCTGCAGAAGTTGGCGCGTAGGATGAACCGGAATACCGCTGCCCGCCTCTTTCCCCTGCCAGTTTCTCCAGAACGTCCTGGGCGAGACATACCATGCATAATTGAACTTCCCGGAGTCGCCAAAGGTGAGGCGACCCTTCTGATGGGAAAGCATGATGATCAATGGCATCGAACTAAGAATAAAGAAAAGAGCGGCTACGAGCATCCGGCGACCCCAGCCCGGCGCCGATCGCTTCCACCAGTAACCCGAGGCCAAGGCAACAAAACCGAGCGGGAACAATATGGCTTTCGTCCAGTAACCGAGACCGAGAACAATACCAAACAATGCGAAGCGCACCGGAACGTCGCTCGGACGCAGGCGTAGTAGCATTCCCGACGCCAGGCACAGGCACGCCACTACAGCAAGATCCGGAGTCATATCCCAGGGTGTCTGCACTTCCAAGGCGATCCAGAGAAATATCGGATAGCCAAGGAGGACCATCATCCACTCTCGCAAGGGCTCAAGCCCCGTGGTCGCCTTCGAAGCTGATTCCCGGCCGCAGGCGATCACTGCCTGTAACAAATATCGGAAAGCAAGAAGCGTCAAAACGAATATTGCGCCATCTATCAATCTCGCTATCGGAAATTCCCACCGGAGAGAGGGCTTGATGATGCCGAGAAAAAGGCCTAGGGTCCAGGGATACAAAGGACTCCACCAAGCGTTAATCGCGTTCGCCCAATCTCGTCGAAAAAAAGACTGTCCCACATCCAGATACGAGATTCCATCCGGATCCATCGCGTACCGGCCCAGCCATGTATGGAACAATCCCAAAGCGAGGCTCGCCAACGCAAGACTGCGTTCAAGCCGCGACCTGGGAAAAAGGCCGATCGACATTCGTTACGTTTCTCCTGGTGATTGAGGTTTCGAGAAAAGGGATCATACCACCGCCAGGGTTTCAACATTGATCCAAACCCTGATCTGAGCACAACGCGAAGCTAACGCGCCCTCGGAAATCTGCACGTGTAGGCGATCTGTTTCAGCCTCTTTAGCCTCCGCTTTGGATCAGAGGGACAAAGCGAACGGATTCGTGAAGAGAAATCCGAAACTGACCGTTCTCCTTCTGAACCACTTGCAGTTGCTGAGCGTCAGGGGGGCCGACGGGCACGACCATACGTCCGCCATCGCTTAACTGAGAGAGCAGAGCGGGAGGCAAATGGGACGCGGCCGCAGAAACCAGAATGGCGTCGAACGGAGCGTACTCAGGGAGGCCCAAAGTTCCATCGCCCGTGAAGACTTTAACATTGCGGCAGACAAGTTCATTGAGGACGTGGCGTGCGCCCTCGGCCAGCCGTTCACAGCGTTCAATAGAAAATACTTGCGCAGCCAGTTCCGCGAGAAGCGCTGTAGCATAGCCCGAGCCAGTACCCACTTCAAGTACAGTATCCGAGACGGTCAGTTCGAGCAGTTCGAGCATCACGGCCACTATGTAGGGTTGCGAGATGGTCTGGCCATTTCCGATCGGAAGAGGATGATCTTCGTAAGCCTCCGCGCGGTAGGATTCGAGAACGAAGCGCTCACGTGGGACACGAAGCATCGCCTCCAACACTCGCGGGTCGGCGATGTGTCGCGCCCGCAGTTGGGAGTCCACCATGCGATTTCGGGCTGAAGGAAAATCGGTCATGGACAAAGTGGACCGCAGTGAAACCCAGGGAACTACTTCTTACGGCGCCGCACCTGCACGTCAAAGCTGACTACATCATTCTGATCGCGCTGGCCCACGATCGACAGGTTTCGATTGATATAGTACTCACCCTGAATGATCTGCTCCGAACTCTGCGACACGTTGGTCGAGTAGGTCAACGATATATTGTTGGCGAATTCCTGTTCGATGGTGATCTGGGGACCGTTGCTGACAGGATTGGTTTCCGTGACAAGCCCCTGCGGATCGATTCGAATGTTGCTTGCACCGAACAGCCGCTGCAACCGGTTGCTGACAGTTGTGTCCAGCGCCTGATTAAGAATAAGGTTCGTGGCCTGGTCGTTAAAAGTGCTCTGCCCCGATTGTTCTTGCAGTTGGGCGGATTCATCTCCCGTGCGGCCTAAGGCGAGCAACGCAATAATGTCGGATTTGGGCAGAGGAGGTTCCGAACGGTAGTTCAGGTTCAGGCCGCGGTCGGGCGTGCCGGTCACCGTAATATTCAGGTCGTGGTTGCGTACATGGGTAGAGGCCTGCAGATTGAGCTGCGGCTCAATGGAAACAGGATTGGCGAAAGTAATATCGCCGCGCTCCAGCGTGTACCGGGTGCCGTGAAAAGTGGCCTGGCCTTCAAACACGTCCACACGGCCGAGTACGGCAGGGCGCGCCGCAGAACCACGCAGGTGAAGATCGGCGTCGCCTGAGAGGCGAGCAATGGCGGTGCGCATCTGCAGTTCAGGCGAGGTTTGCACATGAATATCAAGTTTGATGTTATAGAGTCCGGAATTCGCCGCCGTGAGCGGGGAAATCTGGCGGCTTCGATCGAGATACGAACCGAAATCGAAACCAGGAGTTACGGCAATCTTATTGATCAGAATGTCGCCTGTGACAGAGGAATCGGCCCGGGTGCCGACCCAATGCAAGGCAGCGTCAGCCGTGGAACTGACCCCGGGTGGATAACGCAACCGCACGTCCTTGCCATTCGCCGTGAGATTGAAGTTGAGTTGATGATTCAAGTAGGATGCATCGCCCGAAAAACCTAGACTGCCGCCGCCTGTTCGCGCGGTCAGAGTTTCAATGTAAATGCGGTCACGCGTAAACAACAAAGTACCGCCGAGCCCGCTTAACCCGCTGGGAAGGCTCGCGTAAGAAATCGCGCCATTATTCACTTGCAGACGCCCGTCCGGCAAGGGATCCGCGAAGATCCCGCCTACCGTCATGTTCATACTGACGGAGCCAGACGCGGCAAAGTTAGAATCGACGGTTGAAAGCAAATTCAGGTCAAGGTTGCCGTCCGCGGCCAGACCGAGCGCGTAAGGCGAGGAGAGATGCACTGTGCCATGTGCGGCAAGATCAGTTCCTTGCCCAAGCATTCTCAGTTGCTGAATATCAAGGGACTGATTGGCAATCGTGAAGTGGACGGGCTCCTGATTATGCAGTTTGACCTTTTCGATTTCGAGCGACAATCCATTGAGATCACCCTTCGCTATCCAGCGTGACGGATAAAAGGCCGGACCGCTTACACGCAACGACCCACTCACCGCGGAATGGTCCGTCAGCTGATCGCCCAGGTAGTAGCGCCATAGGGCGTCTAGATCGACTGCGTGCATTCGAAAAGAAAGATCCGCGAGATCGCCGGCGGTCAACTGGACATCGCCGGTCATCTGTAGCGTACCTCGACTCAGTTGAGAACTGCCGCTTACATGAAGCACTCCACCTTGCGTTACCGCATGCAGATCGACATCTCCCGAGAGTTCGTGATCAAAAGACAATTTACGAATATGAATGTCCGCTTGAATGGCGGGAACTTCGGAATTGCCCGAGCCCGAGAGCGTGAAGTCGGCACGTCCATCGATTGGAAACCCATCCGGTTGAATCTGGTGGATTTCCACCAGTTCGATATTGCTCCCAGCCAGATTTACATTAAATGTTCGATTGGAAGTATTGAATGCAGCACTTCCTGTCACCACGGACCCATCATGAAACAGATGCATGTTGTCGAATGCTAGTTCGCTTCGAGAAAAATGGAAGTTGGAATCGAATTGCTGCACTGACTCACCGTAAGCTGAGGCGTTATTCAGGTGGATTTTCCCGTCACCGTGAAGGTCGGCGCCAGTCCCCGTGGCTTGAATGAAAACATCAGCGGTGCCGGTGATGGGATAGTTATATCCGACCAGTGACTGCAGGACGGCGAGGCTTGTGTTCTGAAGATTGGCTCGAACCTTGAAATTGCTATCGCCGGTGAAATGGCCGTGTTGCAAGCTGGCCGAAGCGTCAAATTCGGCGGAGGTCCCAGCCCGGCGCAAGCTGGCTCCCCGAAAGGCAACCTCGTCGAAAGAAAGCTGGATCGATGTGGAAAGAGAATCCCATCGGGTACGAACCTCCGGGGTGCGCGAGGTCGCGGCGATATTAATTTCGAAATTATCGACTTGCAACTTGCCGCCAAGCTGCGGAGATGCCACCGCTCCCGTCAAGTTCCCAGTGAAAACAGCGCGACCGTTCAGTGCTACCGGAACCAACGCAGGCCCTCGCACAACCTGCACAAACGGCAACCAGTCCTCAAGGCTGGAAGTGGAAACGGACAACCGCAGAGCAGACGTGGAAGAGAGCGTTCCGGAAGCTTGCACGTGGGAAGTGGGTGTACTTAACTGGAATTGTGGCAGATCAAGCTTATCGTTGGCGGCGTAATACACACCTTCCGCATGAGCGTTGAGTGCCAATTGCTCTGGCGTCATGTGTGCGGGTGGAGTTGCATCGACCGTAAAGTGCAACTCCGCGTCGCGACGAGTTCCCTTCCAAAGAGTTTCGAGTGTGCCTGAAGCAAGCCCAGCGAGGTGCATGCTGGGAATGGGGTGCGCCTGGGCATTGAACGCTGAAGCTGTATCTTCGGCCGAAAGGTCCCGAAACCGAATTGAAATGCGCGCATTTTGGACTCCCGACGTCTTTGGCCTCGGCGTTTGGCGGCTTTTTCCCGCCAGCGGAGGCGCGGCAGAAATGACAGCCGTTTCCAGCGCCTTTCTCGCCGAAGCGGAAAGACGTTGATCGGGCGACAGCCAATCATTTACTTCCGCATCGCCCGTGAAACTTCCGCCGAAAATCTTGCCTTGCAGTCTTGTGAATTTAAGTTGTCGTTCACTCACCGAATAGTCGGTAACAAGAGAGGCTTTGGAGAACGACACACGCTCGTCCCGCCAGGCCAGATCGTGAACACTCACATGACCATTGGAGGTAAAATGCTCGAGCGCTCCGTTCACATCCCCTTTAAACTCGATAACTCCATCTCGCAAATCCGAGCGCCGGAGGATGGCGGCCCCCTCCGTAAGATCCAGATGGGCGTCGTACACCGCTTGAAAATGCGGGTGGCGAAAGTTATTAATCTGGCCTTGGAGAAGGAATTTAGATTGAGCGGAATTCCACTTTAGAGAGGTAAAAACGACGGAATCGTGCCCAAGGTTGAAATCGGCGGTGCTGCTCCAGGCAAACGGTCGGCAGTCTCGCAGCTTGGTATCGACCCACCCAAGCGAAAAGTGCCCATCGTAACGTGCGCGCAAATATGAGTAATCCATCCCCAGCGACATATCACGCGCGTTCAAATCGAGAGGGATGGTCTGGTCATCCCAATTAACTTGCCCGTTCCTCACTTGCACGTGGTTGATGGAAAGCTCAAACAGTTTCTCGACCGAAGACTGGCCGGAGACCGCGCCTGCACGATTGGGGATGTTGCTGTTTCCATCCGGATAGAAGGCAACACGAACTACCGGATGATCCAGTATGACATCGTAGAAAGCGAGTTCCGAGCGCAGTAGCGAGCTAAACTTCAGACGTGCCGTGATGCTGTCGACGTGCGCTAAAGGAATGTCAGTCGCGGATTCCCGGCCGTGAACCGTAATGTTCCGAACTTCCACCTGCAAACGAAAGGGGATCGTGTGGAAGCTGCCGACTTCAGCGCGCCCTCCGGTGATACGTTCAATTTCCGCGACCAGGCGGCGGCGCAGCAGCGCTTGAAACGCATCCGTATTGATATACACGCTCAGCGCTAAAGAGCATGCAAAGCCGAGACCTGCAAGCGCCAGCAGATATTTCCACCAGCGAGAAGCCGGCTTGCTTGCCGCGTCTGTCACCGCGCCTGTGCTCCCGGCTCCATGGAAGAAAGAGTTCTACCGGGAACGTGAACGTCGCCTTCGGACCGCAACGTTTGTAGCCAGGAAACCAGCATTTCACTGACTTTCTCCTGGGTGAGCAGTTCTCGAATCTTGCCAGAAACCTCGTCCAGAGGAACATCACCAGCGCCCGATGCTTTCAGTTTCGGTACAAACTGGTCTCGATAGTAGGCTTCGATCGATTTGGCGTCGATCTGCGCCGCGGGACGCAGCCGCGCATCGACCAGGCGCATGACGTCAATCTGTAGCTGCACGTGTGATAAGAGATCCTTTTCTGTGATCTGACATCCAGCAAGAATCGCGCGCCAACCGTCATCGCTAGCGCCTTGGGGATACTGTTTGCGTGCCTCCGCCACACGAGCGGCAACCTCGGCGTCGGTGGCATGCTTGAATTCAGCCGACTTCATCTGCTCGCGCAACAATTCCTGGTCGATCAGGCGATCCAGCACGACACGCCGATCTTCGTCGCTGAACTTCGCCAATGAACGATTCGAAAGCAGAGCCTCATAGGACAAAGCTTCATCCAGATCGGACTGCAAAATTACGCGGCCATTCACGGTGGCGACAATACGGTCGATCACCTGAGGCGACGCGAAAGTTGTACTCCAAGCCGACAACAAAAGCATAACCGGCAGAAGTCCGCGAAGAAACGCTGTTTGCATATATCGGGTCATTAAAAGGGCTGCCCTATACTAAAAAATACGTTGAAGTGACGGAGGCCCTGAGTTTCAAAAGTCTGCCCCTGACCTGTGCTTGGAAGCAGCTGGAAATAGTTGGTTGGATTCAAATTGTAACTGAAGTCGAACCGTAGCGGACCAATCGGTGTTTTGTAGCGCACGCCGATTCCCAGATCATGGGAAGTGTAATCGTAGCCACTATTATCAAAATTCGTCATGCATGTGGAATTAGCCACTCCCCCCGCTTGCAAGCACTGTGCGGGATCCTGCTGGTGCCAGCGAGCCAACCCCTTCAGCATGTCATGTCCCGCAGTGAAAACATTTCCCATATCGTGAAAAAGGGCAAAGCCAAACCCGTCCCCAAGGTAAGGCAAGCTGACTGACGGAAACCGAAGTTCTTCGCTGTTGACGAAAAGTGCCGAACCACCAACGGGAAACCCTGAATCTGGATCGCGAGGCCCCGCTTGGTTTAACCCGAAACCGCGATGAGAGTTGCCGCCGCCCGCAAAGAAAAGCTCCGGCAACGGAATGATTGCGATGTTCTGCTGACAGGCGGTCTGGAGATTATTCAGGGGACAAGAGCCGGGAGGCAGAACCCTTGTGCCTCCGTAAACCTGTTCCATTCCCAAGGTGGTGGAGCGGGCGAACACGAATTTGTGATTGGTAGGTCCAAAAGCGTAGTAGGTGGAATCCTGGGCGAGGGCACGGCCGTAATCTGACTGAGAACCGACGTAACTGGAAGCGACGAAGCCGTCGATCGTGAAATATTGGCCCTTTGTGCTTTCCAGTGGATTATCCCGCTTGTCGCGGATGTACGTGAAACCGGGCCCCCCCACATGAGCTGGCAGAGACAACAAACTGAATTCCACCGGCGAAAAGTCTGCCGCGAAGTCGCTCGCCTTCACCCGCCGGTAATCGAAGCGGTAAGTGATGGACGTAGTGTGGTTGGCTTGCTGCCGACCGATCTCCTGCCGGAGGTCGATTTTGCCCTCGAGTCGCTGCGATGTGAACGTGGCGACGTTCAGACTATTGTCATAGAAGATCGTATAAAAGAGCTTTAAGTTACCGTCATTAAAGAGCTTTGGAACCTCGTAGCTGATCAACCCGAGTTGTTGCAAGGTTCCCACGTGAGATTGGAAAGTCAGCGTTTGGTCGCGACCTCCTACGTTAAGGCGCGTTATATCGAACGCCACTCGCGGACTCACGCCGGTCGTACCTGCCGGCGCGTTCGTGCCTGATGGAAGTCCTGTTGCAAATTCCAGGCCCAGGCCGTAGGTAAACGTGTAGCGTTTCGCCTCCTGGGCTTGAACTAGAACGTTCTTTTCCGAGTCATCCCCTGCAGGGTTCTGCACCGCCGTATCGACTTGGCTGAAAAGGCCGAGATCGTAAAGCTTAGTCTGCGTATCGAGAATATCTTGCTGGCTGAGGGGCTGTCCCGCTTTCACTTGGACCTCGCGCTCGACGACGTAGTCGCGGGTGTGTTCAAGTCCAGCCACCATTACTCGATGAACGAAAAACTGCTCCCCCTCCTCAATCGTGAACGTAACGTCATCGCGATTGGCCTGCGCCGCGTCAGGGTTAACACTGATTTCGAGGGCGGCATTCGAAAAGCCATGATTGAAATAGTAGTTGAGAATGGATTCCCGATCATTGGCCAGATTTACTTCCGAATATGGCTGTCCTTCCGCTGTGTTTAACGCGGGAAAAGATTTTGCGTTCGCTTTCCGATTCCCCACAATGTGGAACGTCCCCACCACGGTCTGAGGTCCTTCTTGGATCTGGATTTGGACCGCCAGCTTGTTAGGACTGCCGTGATAGTCGTCGTTCACTTTTGTTTCAATCTTCGCATCCCGGAAACCATTCGAAACGTAGAGAGCGGTAAAGCCTGCAACATCGTTCTTCAGCAGTGCGGCACTATATCGCCCTTTAAAGAAAAACTTCCCTGCGGGCTGAATCTGAAGCCGCTGTCGTAGAACTTTTGTGGAGAAATACTTGTTGCCGGTTATCTGGATCCATTCGAGTTTATGTGCCACGCCTGGGTTGACTACGTAGATGACGCGCAAGATGCCCGGTTCGCTCTGCCGTTCAAACTCGACGGTTGCGTCGAAAAAACCGCGAGTCTGAAGATAATCCAATAGATTGCGTTTTCCCTCGTTCAGCAAGTCGTCGTCCAGCGCATTTTCCTGATAGATCGGGATCTCTTTCTTCAACACACCGCGGCTAATGTGAACACCCTGAGCATAAACAACCACCACGGGTCCTGGCTCCAGCAAAAACGTGTAATCCACCGAATTCGATTCTGGTTGATAGGTCTGAGCTGCAATTGAAACCTGGCCGAGCACGCGCTGTTGTTTTTGGAATCGCTTGCGCAAATGCTGCAGAGCGTTCGTCACACGCGCAGCCGTGACTCGATCACCCGGGTGCATCCTGGCAATATCCTGAAGTTGAGCATCGGACATGGCTGAATGGCCGGCCAATTTCACCTCTCCGATGTGCGCAGGTTCTCCGGCACTGATGTGAAACAGCACATCCACTTGTTGCGTGGCAGCATTGGACGTGCTTTCGGCGGTCACGCGTGCCCGGTAGTATCCGTTTTCCTGCATCAGTTGTCGCACATTCTGCAGCGCTTTTTCGAGTTTGTTTGAGGTATAGAGTTCCCCAAGCTGGAACTTGGAAGCGTTCACGATCTGGTTGTAGCTGGGATGCAGCGGAGCGCCTTCCACGTCTACTGCGCCTACAAAATAATTTAGCGAGATCGCAAATGTGAGAATTACGCCACTGCCGGACGCGACAACTTCCGCCTGAATGTCGGCAAATAGCCCCGTCGCAAAAAGTGTGCGAATGCTTTCGCGAACCTGATCGCGATCCAGAGGCTGGCCGACTTTTTGCTCGATCCTGTTGAGTAAGCTCCCCGCATCCTGAACCCCTGGAATTAAGATGGTGTCCACCGTTTTTCCCATGTAGGCTGAAAAGGCCGCCATGCCAGTGCTTGGTATCTCCTGCGCCGCTATGGGGCGTCCCGGCCCCGCTGAGACAGCGGAAGGTAGAAAAAGACACAGCAGAACCATCAGAGATGCGCATCTTCTCGGCAAATATTTTCCTTGGGCCCGTTTCATTCGTTCGATGAAGCGCGAGGAGTCTGCGTTGTCCTGCCCTGGCGGTCGAGGTAATCACTCTTATAATAAAGCGTTTGAGGGTAGAAACTGATGACCTACTTGAGGCAGGGCGCGGAAAACCGACGATCGGGAGTGATCGAAGGTCTGAAGATGGAAGATTGGAAGATCGAACCTTGAACGATCAAAACGTCAGCAATCAACGCTTGCACGATCAAAGCGTGAAAAATCAATCTTCCGACGAACGCTATTCGCGGCAGATCCTGTTCCCTGGCATCGGCCGCGAAGGGCAACGACGTCTGGCAGCAGGCCGAATTGCCATCGTTGGCTGCGGCGCAACCGGTTCCGCGCTGGCTGCACTTCTGGCGCGTGCCGGCGTGGGCAAACTTCGCATCATTGACCGCGACTACGTCGAGCCCAGCAATTTGCAGCGGCAGGCCTTATTCGAAGAAGAAGATGCGGTCGAATCGCTGCCAAAAGCTATTGCCGCAGCTCGCAGGATCACCGCCTTCAACTCCGGGATCGTGGTCGAGTCGCGCGTGGAAGATCTCATTCCCGCTAACGTCGACTCTCTGCTCGAAGGGACGGATATCATTCTCGATGGCACAGATAATTTTGAGACCCGCTATTTACTAAATGATTATGCTGTCATGAAATCGATACCGTGGATTTACGCCGCGGCAGTTGGCAGTTACGGCGTCACATTGAACGTTCTGCCAAGAAACACAGCATGCCTCGCTTGCATCTTTCCAGACTCGCCCAAAGGCATGATCGAAACGTGCGAAACCTCAGGCGTGCTGAATACAGCAGTGCAAGCGGCGGCTTCCATAGCTGCGACAGAGGCAATGAAGATTCTTATCGGCGGAATCGCTCTAGAAAAACTGCGAAAGACCTTGTGTTCATTCGATGTCTGGACCAACGAAAGAGCAGAAATTGATGCCGCCAAGCCTCGCAGCGGCTGCCGGGTTTGCGGTCATGGAGAATTCCTACACCTGGCGGGAGAAGGCCGCCCGCACATAACCATGTGCGGGCGTAATTCGGTGCAAATCCATGAGCGCGCTCGTCCGATCGATTTCTTGCAAATGGAAAAGCGGCTCGAGACGCACGGCGTTGTCCGACACAACCAATTCGTGCTGAAATTCTGGCTCGAGCCCTACGAAATGACGCTATTTCCCGACGGCCGAGCCATCATCAAAGGGACCACGAACCCCGCCGTGGCCCGTAGCCTTTATGCGAAGTACGTCGGAAGCTAAACGGCGCGATCTACGAAGACTTTTTTTGTGGGACCTTGGCGCCTTTCTTTCTAGCTTCTGATAATCCAATCGCGATGGCTTGCTTTCGACTCTTGACCGTCCCACCCTTTCCCCCAGGTCCGGATTTCAATGTGCCCTTCTTCTTTCGACGCATCGCGCTTTCGACAGTTTTGCCCGCCGCTTTCCCATACTTACCACCCGATTTTTTCCCGGAACTTTTCTTTTTCGCTGCCATCTTATTTTCCTCCGTGCGATTTAGAGAGAGGATCGATGAATGGGGTTGTCGGAAGCCTCCTGGAGAATCACCGGCAACACGTACCCATTGTGGATACATCTCAAGTCCCATCGAAGTCGCAGCAAAAATATGCACCGCCGACAGTCTTCAAGAACATCTGCAGCGCTCGGGGCAGCAAACGTCGTGCCTTCCGAATTTGCGCAAACTTCATTCACATCCAATCGTCAGGAGAACTTTTCCATGAATCAACTCCCTTTGACTTCGTCTGCGGGAACTAGAAACGGCGACATGCTTTACCGCACTCTGGGACGCACAGGGGAACGGGTATCCGTCATCGGAATGGGCGGTTTCCACATCGCGCAGCACGGCCTTTCTGAAGACGAGAGCATCCGCCTCATTCGCTCCGCCATCGATCGCGGGATCACGTTCATGGATAACAGTTGGGATTACAACGAAGGCCAGAGCGAAATCATCATGGGCAAGGCGCTAAAGAACGGTTATCGCGAAAAAGTATTTCTGATGACGAAAATCGATGGCCGCACCAACGAGCTCGCCCAGGAGCAAATCGAAACTTCACTCAAACGTCTTCAAACCGACCACATCGATCTGGTCCAACATCATGAAGTAATCCGCTTCGATGATCCGGACCGCATTTTCGCAAAGGGCGGAGCGATGGAAGCCACAATAGCCTCAAGAGATGCCGGCAAGATCCGCTACATCGGATTCACCGGCCACAAGGATCCTCATATTCATCTTTACATGTTGAAAGTTGCGAATGATCGCGGATTCCACTTCGATACCGCACAGATGCCCTTGAATGTGATGGACGCGCACTTCCGGAGCTTCGCCCACTTGGTCGTGCCTGAGTTGGTGAAACAGGAGATCGGGGTGCTTGGCATGAAATCTATGGGAGATGGGGTGATCCTGAAAAGCAAAACTGTCTCTCCGATTGAATGTCTTCACTACGCGATGAATCTGCCTACCTCGGTTGTGATAACAGGTATCGATAAGCCGGAGATATTGGATCAAGCGATTGAAGCGGCGAAGACGTTTGACCCGCTGAATCAGGAAGAGATTGCTCAGTTGTTAGCTAAAACGAAAGATGCCGCGCTAGCCGGAAGGTACGAGCTCTTTAAAACATCGTCACATTTCGATTCGACCGCGAAACATCCGGATTGGCTCGGCGGAGACGTTCCTGATGTTAAAGAACTAGCGCCGCCAGTGTAAGCTGAGTTTCGGCGTGATCACCTGTTTTCCCCAGGGAACCAGCAGCCGGCAGAACATCGGCAATCAGCCACTATGCCCGTGCGTGGCTCCGCATTCCAGGCAGAGCCGCTGAGAGCGCGGGGTGATTAAGCCGCAGGACGAGCACATCCTTTGAGTTCCCTTCGGCACGATTGCCGGTTGAACTGAGGCGAAAACCTTCGTAATGGAACCCGCGAATTGCGCAAGGCGCCTACTCAACCGATTGCGGAGTCGATGATTAGCCATATGACGCTGCTCTTCTTGTCACAGTTTCCCGTTTCGGGTTCAACGTCAACTCCCGCACGTTCATGTTGAAGCTCTGATGATGACAGTCTAACGCGCAGAATGCTGTGCAGGATTGCTCATTTCGAAAATAACAATACGGATAAGGTTACAAGGAAGATTGGCTGCCCCCCAGGGATTCGAACCCCGATAGCCTGCTCCAGAGGCAGGTGTCCTAGCCGTTGAACGAGGGGGCAGTAACTAGAGAACTAAACCGTCAGTTCCACTCTGATTCTATGGTTTAAGGCGGAGCCCGGTCAACAATTCATCACTGCAAGCATCCACGCAGATCTTCAGGGTACAATTTGTCAAATCCATCGGGAGCTCACCAATGTCAACCGCCTTCGAAAGCATCTCCGCAACGGCTACAGGCAGTGCCCCAATCGCAAGGCAATCGCTGGAGGCTGATCGGTGCGTCTTGGTGGTAATTGATATTCAGGAGAAGTTGCTGCCACCCATTTTTCAGAAGGAACAGTTGCTGCACAACTCTCAACTGCTAATCCGCACGTCGAACACTCTTAAGATTCCTTCCCTGATGAGCACGCAATATTCGAAGGGATTGGGTGGGACTGTGGCCGAGATCGCTTCGCTGCTGCCGGAAACGGAGGGAATCGACAAAAACCTCTTCTCTTGTTTTGGCAGCGATGCTTTTTGCGCTCTGCTCAAGCGTTTGCCCGGTAACCGGAACACGCTTCTATTGTGCGGCATGGAAAGCCATATTTGCGTAATGCAAACCGCCCTTGCGGCGCTGCGCGCAGGCTACATTGTGCATGCCGCTTCGGATGCAGTCAGTTCGCGAACCGAATGGAATTGGAAGATTGGGCTAGAACGAATGCGCGCCGCGGGCGCAGTGATTTCTTCCACTGAGATGATGATCTACGAACTCCTGCGATCATCCGATTCTGCGGCGTTCAAAGAAATGCTTCCTTACCTGAAGAGCTAGACTTCCGGATTGTCCGGCTCCAGCTGCGATTCTTTCTTCTTGACCCGCACGACTGTAATCTTCGCGAAGCCCTCCTCGAACGCGGGCGCTTTCAACTTGGCAGCCATGCGCCGCATTACATCCTCCGGAACCACCCGATCGCGGCGTTCATGCCGCTCAATACAAACCTCGAGCGGAACGTCGAAAAATATCGCGTGAACTTCGTACTGGTAGTCCTTGGCAAGCTTGATCCAATGTTGCCGTTCTTGCGGCGTGAGATTGGTAGCATCCACATAATTCATCGGGCGCCTGGCGATAAGCCGCGCTTTGAGCATGGAACGCAGATTCGAAAAAACCAGATCCTGGAAGCGCTGCTCCCGCACATCGTCAAACAGCAAAGTCCGAACCATGTCGCT
>Ga0182015_10001593_pt1 | contig 29441 bp, 21 predicted proteins | sample 712P3MmetaG_FD_120478 | JGI IMG/M metagenome (GOLD analysis project Ga0182015, IMG submission 120478) | Permafrost microbial communities from Stordalen Mire, Sweden - 712P3M metaG | ecosystem: Environmental > Terrestrial > Soil > Wetlands > Permafrost | place: Sweden: Stordalen | collected... | reverse complement strand
GAGACGCTAAACGACTGCGGACAAGATGTAAGTCTGGCGATAGCCAGCAATCTTGGTTGAACCAGTTAAGGTCGCCGTAAGGCGACTAGAATCCCCCGCCTTCAGGCGTGGGGAGTATCAAGACGTCAGGCCGGTCCAGTTGGTTGGATGTTGTGCTGACTCCCTTGGGCGATGACTCGAGAGCTGTTGGTAGAAAGGTGCGTCAATTCCTCTTGCGCCTGGTCCCAGCTTTTCTCCATCGCCTTGGCGAAACTGTCGGTAGGCTCGCCGGGATCGTGCGAAACAACAACCACGGGAATGTCGCCAAGCAACCCACTCGCCCGAACCTGAGCCATGCTTTCCTCCCCAGCGTGATATTCGGCCAAATGTTCATGCCATGGTTGTAGTCGGCAGTCTATGGCGCGGAGTTCGGATTGCAGCTCACGCGGCCCTTTCCCACACCATCCCATGAGTCGAGGAATCCCCAACGGCATGGTGTTTTGCTTTAGATCCTCCTTGCGCAGGAATCTTTCGTTGTAGCTCTTGAGATCCGGCGGAAAACGCTCCGGGCTGTCTGGGGTTGAGTCGACGAGCACCATACCCGCGACATCGGTTGGCTCGAGGACTGCGTACATCCGCATGTTGAGCCCTCCGAAGGAATGGCCCACCAATACAAAGGGCGGCGAAATCCCCTTATGGTGCAGGAGGAGCCGCAACTCCATCGCGACTCTCTGCTGGTTCGGGCCTTGGGGCTTGGATCGCTCCAGCCCATTCCCGCGCGATCGTAGGAGCACACACGCGTGAACTGGCCAACCTGCGGCTGGACCTTATACCAGGAAAGCCAGGAGTCTCCGATACCCGAATCGAGGATCACGGTTGGAGAACCCTGCCCAGTGCAGTAAAGGTGCATCCGGTAGCCGCCAATGTCTACCAGGAGACCAGGTGGAGGATTGAGGCGTCGGTCGCGATTGGTTGCTACCAACTGATAGGCCGCCCCTGCACCGGTGAGAACCAGCAGCAAAGATACCTGGCCTCCCGTTACCCATTCCATCCAGCGAAGCCAGCGCCGAGGTTTTCGCGAGGGGATCGGTGCCGTCTGTTTGACAACTGCGTTCACTAGAATCCTCTGGGTTTCTTCATCGTGAGACGCTCCGCTCCAAGGTCTCGCAACGGGGATCGTGATAAAACGCGCCGGGACCCTGGTTGGGAAAGGATAATAGGCAATCGGTCGCGACCAAAATCGCACAACTCAATACGACACAATGAGTTCGCAGAGTTGCTGCAACCCTTGCTCGATCGCAGTCACTAAAACTCCAGCTAGGCTGCCCTTTTTTGTCTGGAGTTGCTCCACTAAGTCGTTTGGGATCGTAGTTTTGCGTAGAAAATATAACACGATGATTGCAGGATTGCGCGGGCCTCGAAATTCAGCCTAGCCGGAATCGACTTGGAGTGGATTATCTCAATCAACTCGGAGCGCCCGGCCCGGCTTGAGTTTGTAAGTGCGAACTTCGATGATCATTTAGGGTGCTCCGCCAGCAGCGCGCTCTGGGAGTGAGTGGCGATCGATGCGAGGTATTGTGAGCGAAAAACGGAAGTTTCCTGCGGAATAGCGAGTTAGCCGTGCAGGCTGGAACCACGAACCAAGCCAACGACCGACGACCCCCTTAGCCTGATGAGCTGAGCGAAGGACTAAAGACCCGCAGCCGCATGATCGGACATGCGCTGCGCGTTGTGGCGCAGGGCGACGTTCATAAACACATTGCCCAGGGAAGTTTCAAAGCAGATCATCAGCGCCTCTACGTCTTCGCTGGTCTTGTCGCCTTCCTCAGAAGCGAGCAAAACGGGAGGATGCACGCGGAAGTGGAAGCCCTGATCGTTGAGCGCGCAGACTGCATTGCCGACGACTTGGTTGGCCAGTTCGAAGATGGTCTCTTTGATCAGCCCGTCGGATTCGGGCAATTCCGCACCCGCGTAGTGACTGGCCACGCGCACCGCGGTTTGCGGCTCGAGGTCCAGAATGATACGGCCCTCGATGTCGCCCGAGAGCGCCACCATGCCGGCCACACCTTTCCGGCGGTAGGCGTCCTCTTCCATCGAAAGGTTGCCGATTTTGGTCGAGCCCTGCAGGCCTTGCGACAGCACAGCGTCGGCCGCGTTGATGAAAGGCTGAATGAGTTCCATCTTCATGCGATTAGACCCCTGCGGCGGCCCCGGTTGCTACGGCGCCGTCTTCTCCGAGAACGTACTTGATGACTTCGTACAGCACTTCCGGCTTCACCGGCTTCTGCACGAAATGGCGTGCCCCGCGTTGCAATGCGGCCACGATGTTTTCCTGATAGCCCACGGAAGACACCATGACGACCCGGGCCTCGGGATGCGCCTGGACGATTTTCTCAGCGGCTTCGATACCCTCCATCTGCGGCATGGTGATGTCCATGAGTACAATGTCGGGATGGGTGCGGTCGAACTCGCTGATGGCGGTCAACCCGTCCCCGGCCTCGGCCGCCACCTGCCCGCCAAAACTTTCGATCATGCGGGCCAGATTCTTGCGGGCGAACACGGAATCGTCAACGATCAAGTAACGGACCGGTTGTCCGTCCTTACTTCGTTTTACTGGTGCAAACTGCTCCATAGCAACCTCCTCGAACAAATTGCATCACGGCGGTTTCCCGCCGGCCAGATGACTCAGGTCACAGGACCTGGTCAGAAACTCGCTTTAGCTCCCGGCGCGGAATGCTTTTCCCGCCCCGCCAATCTCCCCACGGCCTTCCCAGCGGACACAAAGAGCTTGCAAAGTGGAGGAGAGCACATCCAGAGCCACCACCCGCATGGCATAACCGCGCTCGATGGCAACCCTTGGCATGCCGAAGACCACACAGGACTCTTCGCTCTGAGCGATGGTCATGCCGCCGGCTTTCTTTACCGCGCCCAACCCTTCCGCGCCATCGTCGCCCATGCCGGTCATCAGCACCGCGACTGCGTGCGAGCCGAATTCTTCAGCCACGCTATGGAACAAAACGTCCACGCTGGGACGGTGGCCGTTGACTCGGGGTTCCTCATTGAGCATCACCACATCTCCCATGGCGAGCCGTTTTACTTTGATGTGCCGGCTTCCGGGGCAGACCAGCACGCGCCCGGCCTGCAGCATGTCACCCGATTGCGCTTCCTTCACGCGCAGCGAGCACAACTCGTCCAGGCGGCGCGCAAACATGTCGGTAAAGCCCTCGGGCATGTGTTGCACGACTACGATCGCTCCCGAAAAATCCGGAGGCAGTTGCGCCAGCAGGAACTCAAGGGCTTGTGGACCTCCGGTGGAAATTCCGATTGCCACCAGTTTGCTGGCTGGCGGCACGGCCTTGCCGGTCGAGATTTTTTCCGCAGGCGCAGGTGCCCCCCGCAAGGTTCCAGGCCGCACGACCTTGCAATCGGCGGCCGCCCGGATCTTGGCGATCAATACCGTAGCCATTTCCTTGTGCGCCGAGGCATCCTGCGGTTTGGTGACGAAATCGACGGCCCCCAGCCCCAAGGCCTTCAAGGTGATGGAAGCGCCTTCGGTGCTGTGGGAACTGACCACGATGACCGGCACCGGGTGCCAACGCATAATCTCTTTCAACGTGTCGATGCCGTTCATGCCCGGCATTTGCAGGTCGAGGGTGACCACGTTGGGTTTCAGCTCTTCGATCTTCTTCAGGCAGAAGGTTCCGTCCATCGCGGTGCCCACCACCTCGATCGACGGGTCGGCCTCCAACATATCCGGGATCATCTTCCGCATCACAGCGGAATCGTCCACCACCAGCACTCGCACCTTTTTCATATCGGGCTTCATGCCCGGCCTCCCGCCGCGCTCTGGGCCAACCGGGCGCGGTCGGCATGGTTGAGTAAGAGTCCGCAATTGGTCAGCCCGGCGGCTTCCGGACGCATGCGTGCGACGTGTTCCACGACCGCGAGCAGATTCAGGATCAGCACAACCTTGCCATCTCCAAGGATCGAAGCGCCGTTCACCAGATTGGTGGCGAAAGTCTTCTCGTCCAAAGCTTTGATAACCAGCTCTTCTTCCCCTTCCAAAGCGTCCACGACCAGCGCGTATTTTCTCTCCCCGACGGTAATTACCAGGACGAACAGCTTGAGCAACCGCCGGTCTGCATCGGTCGTGAGGGGACGTCCCAGGCGCAGCATCGGCAGCACCTGGTTGCGTAAGTGCAGCACCTCATAGTTGTCGATTTGATGGACTTCGGATTCGAACGAGCGGGCAATCTGGCTCACCGCGTTCAGCGGGATGGCATACAAGCGCTGCTCCACCCAGAACATCAAGGCCTTGATGATGGCCAGCGTGAGCGGCAGCTTCAGGCGGAACGTCGTCCCCTGGCCGATATGAGTTTCCACCTGAATCGTCGCCTTGAGCCGATGGAGCACGCTCTGCACCACGTCCATCCCCACCCCGCGTCCGGAAACTTCGGTGACCTCCTGCGCTGTGCTGAATCCGGGTCGGAAGATGAAGTCTATGGTCTCGGCTTCGCTCAAACGCGCCGCTTCCTCCGCCGTCAGCATTCCCAGTTCGATCGCTTTGCTGCGAATCTTTTGCGTATCGATGCCCCGCCCATCATCGCCAATCTCGACCACCACCTGATTGCCCTGGTGATAGGCATTCAGCCGGATCTTTCCTCGCGGCGGCTTGCCCTGGCTCCGGCGTTGCTCGGTCGGTTCGATGCCGTGGCTGACCGCGTTCCGCACCAGATGCGTCAGGGGCTCGGCGATGGCGTCGAGAATGCCCTTATCGAGGTCGGTTTCCTGCCCACTCACTTCCAGATCCACCTCGCGGCCGCATTGTCGCGCCACATCGCGGACGATGCGCGGGAAGCGCCGAAACAACTGGTCCACTGGCACCATGCGAATCTTCATCACGGAGCGTTGCAGATCGTTCAGCACTCTGGCCTGAAAGGCCATGGCATCGGCGAACTTGCCGCGCAACGGTTCCTTGGGATAGCGCTTGCCAAACTCGCTGAACGCCTGCTGCAGCATCGACTTGCCAATGATGAGCTCACCCACCAGGTTAAGCACGTTGTCGATTCGCCCCGCCTCGACGCGCAGTATGTTTTCCATCGAAACTTGCGGCTGGCTAGGTTCGGCAGCCGGGGCTTGCGCCTCGGTGGGAGCCGGCTCGGCTGGGGCTGGGGTTGCCGAAGCTGGAGTTGCCGAAGCTAGGGTTTGCGAAGTCGGAGTATCCTCCGTGATCGCCGCAGCTGCCGGCTCGGCTACTGGCCCGGCGGCCTGCTCGGCAACTGTTGTGTAGGCTGGGGCCGGCGCTGCGGCCTGAATCAGAGTCACGTTGATCTCGCCCGCAATCGTCGGGATCTGACACTTGGCGGCGATCTGTTCGTGCGTCTGCACGCTGGCAAAGACGAACTCTACCTGCCGGGAGGCGGCTGCCGATTTCGCGTCCGGCCGCACCACCAGCACCTGGCCGATCTGGCTGATCGCGTTCCGCAGCATTTGCCGCGCGGCAATCGGCATGGTGCAGTGGGGATCGATTTTCACCGCGATGTCGTACAGCCCCAGGCCGGCAGCCTGCGCCTGCGCCAGAGCGCGCTTTTCCGCATCCGTCCAGTCTTTGTCGGACCGCGGGGCGCGTTCTACGGGTTTCGACTTGCGTCGCGTTTTCTTGGCCGAGGGGGCCGCGGTCAGCTCCTTGATTTTCTGCCGCAGGCTTTCGGTGGCGGGCATCGGGCTTCCACCCTGGTAGGCCGCGAGCATCGCGGCAAAGACGTCTGCGGCCGCCAGAGCGATTTCTGCCAGCGCCCCATGGGCGGCCGCGCTCTCGAGCGAAAGCGCATCTTCGAATTGGTGCGCCAGTTCGCTCAACTCGCGCAGCCCGCAAGCCGCCGAGTCGCCCTTCAAGGTATGCACCGTCCGCCGGATCGAACGCACGATCTCTTCATCGCCGGGATGATTCTCCAGCTTCAGAGATTCCTCGTTCAGCGCCTGCAGCAGTTCCTGCGAGGTCTCAAAAAACAGCTCCCGCAGTTCCGCGCCGCGCTCATCGGGAGGATTCGTCACTGGCGCACCTCAATCCGCTGGTAAGCCGTGCCGCTGGCGCGATGCACCATGTGGAACTTCTCACTCAGGCCCAGCAGGCTCTCCGCGTGGCCCACGAACAGGTAGCCGCCCGGGTTCAGGCAGCGGTAAAACTTTTCGACCAGCCGCTTCTGCTCCGCCTCGTCGAAGTACATCATCACGTTGCGGCAGAAGATCACGTCATTGCGCTGCGGCAGGTACTCCGTCTTCAGATTGTGAAAATCGAAGTGAACCATCTCTTTCAGTGCTTTCCGGACCGCATAGCGGTCGCCGACCTTATCGAAGTAACGCAGGCGAAAACCGTAATCCACGTTCTCCATTTGATGCTCGTTGTAAAAGCCTTCTTGCCCGGTGCGCAGCACCGAATAACTAATATCGCTGGCCAGGATCTCCACCCGCCAGGGCGGGGGAATCAAGGGCTTGGGCAGCGTCATCTCCACCGGCAGCGGATTGCGCAGGTAGTAGTAGCCCAGCGTGTCGGCTGCCATCATGGCCAGCGTGTAGGCCTCTTGCCCGGTGGAGCAGCCCGCGCTCCACACCCGCACTGAATATTCCCGGTGCGCCTGCTTGCGTTTCAGCAGTTCTTCCAGCACGTGTTTTTGGAACAGGTCCAACTGCGCCTTATGCCGGAAGAAGCTGGTTTCGTTGACGGTCAGGTTCTCGACCAGCTTGGACAGTTCCGCCTTGCCGTCCTGGCTGATCAGCAGCCGGTAATAGGAGTAGAAGGAATCGACGCGGCATTCCTTCAACCGCCGCAGCAGGCGGTCCTGCAGGAAGTGCATGCGGCGTTCGTCGAAGTGCATGCCGCACTCCTGATACACCAGCGCCTGCAACAGCCGCAGTTCCGCTTCCGTCAAGATAGGAGCTGGTGCCGCTCCAAGTGTGCTCATTCGCTCTCTCGTTCTCCGCGCCCGAGTTTGACTCTGTGTCCCTCGCCGAGCCCAGCGGCACTGCTTGTCACCACTGAGCTTGGCGTCCCGAAGCCTAGCGTGCCGAAGCTCCCCGCGCCTCCGGCGGCTTGGCCGTCTTGCTTTCCGCGCTCCCGCTTGCCTGCAACAGGCTGGCCGGAGCCAATAATTTGGTCGTGTCGAGCAATACGATCAGGCGGCCTCGAACCTTGCCCAATCCCGTAACACAGTTCAGTCCGCCTTCCTGGAATGCGGCTGGCGGAGCCTCGACGTCTTCCCCGGCAATCTTCAATACCTCGGTCGCCGAGTCCACGATCAATCCCGCCAGCTTGCCGGAGTGCTCCACCACCAGAATCCGGTTCTGCTTTTTCAACGTGGCCTGCTTATCGCCGAAGCGCTTGCGCAAATCCATCACCGAAACGATCTTGCCCCGCAGGTTAATCACGCCCTCCAGATAGTCGGGCGCATCGGGGACGACGGTAATCTCCGGCACGCGCACGATCTCGTGCAGGGAAGTGATGGGCACGCCATAGGTCTCGCGTCCTACCTGGAAGCCCACGATATGGTGTTCACGATTCATACTTAGTTGTTCATCGCGCGTCCTAAAAGCGGGATGCTGCCGTTGCCCGCTGGGCGGGCTGCAATTTTTCGTCGGCGGCCGGTCGTGAGGCCTCTTCGAGCGTGAAGCGGTCCATGAAGTCGAGCAGGCCGCGCGACATCTTGGACATCTGCTCCGCTGACGCTGCCAATTCGGTCGAGCCGGAAGTCGACTGCTGCACCAGTTCGCGCATCCGCTCCATGGCTTTGACCACGGCGTGCGCTCCCGAGGCCTGTTCTTCCACCGCGGAGTTGATTTCGTGAGTGATTTCGTTCAGCCGGGTGGTGGCCCGGGCAATCTGCGACGAACCATGCGATTGTTGGTTCGTGGCGGCGCCGATTTCCTGGGCGAACTTGTACACTTCGGTGACCACGTTCGAGATTTTGCGCAGCGCCCCGTTCAGTTCGCCGCCCAGATCCAGGCCTTCGTTCACGATCCCGGTCGAGCGGTCCATGTTTTCCACGGCCTTGCGCGCTTCCTTCTGAATGCTCTGGATCAGTTCGGAGATTTCCTTGGTCGACTGCGCTGACTTTTCTGCCAGCTTGCGGACTTCGTCCGCCACCACCGCGAAGCCCAGTCCGTGTTCGCCGGCGCGTGCCGCTTCGATGGCCGCGTTCAACGCCAGCAGGTTGGTCTGTTCCGCCAGATCGTCGATGACTTCGATGATCTTGCCAATGTCGTCGGCGCGCTGTCCCAGCGCCCCGATGATTTCTCCAGAACTCGTGATGGTTGCGTTGATGCGGTTCAGGCCGTCGGTAGCCTTTTCCATGGTGGCGATGCCGCTGTGCACCTCTTCCCGTGACCGGTTCGAGATGTCGAGCAGCACCTTCGCCGTATCGGCCACGCGCTGGATGGAAGCGACCATCTCATCGATGGAAGCGGAAGTCTCGCTCACGCTGGAAGCCTGCACTTGTGTGCTCTTCACCATGTTCTGCACGTTCACGCTCATCTCGTGCATGGTGCTGGTGACTTCGTCGATGGCGGAGGAAGCCTGCAAGCCGACCTTGGCCGAATCGTCGGAGGCGTTCGCCACCTGGCCGGAGGCGCTGGCCACCTGCGCCGATGCGTCACGTACGCTGCGCACCAGCCGGCCCAGGCCTTCCACCATCCGCGCAAACGCATTGCCCAACGTGTCTTGCGGCGAGCGCGGCTTGACTTGAACTGTAAGATCTCCCCCGGCAATCGACTCGGAGACGCCCGCCATCTCTTTGAGATAGGTGACCATCTTGGCGAAGCTGCGTGCCAGTTCTCCAATCTCGTCCTCGCGCTGCACGTCGATGCTGTGTTCCAGATCGCCGGTGTCGCCGATTTGCCGTGAAACCTCCATCAGGTTGGTCAGCGGTTCCGTGATCGACTTGGCGGTGGTGATGGCGACCCAGACGCCCACAAACAGCGCGACCAGCGTGCTCACGATGGAGAACAGGATGGTCAGCGCACTCGCCGTTTCATCCGATTTGCGCCGGAGTTCGACCAGCTTGCGGTTTTCCCCGTCCGCCACGTCGAGCGCGTCGGTCGAATTCTTTACCCAGGAGGAAGCGTCTTTCTGAAGGTAGTAAATCTGCAATTCGGCAACGGTCGCGTTGCCGGAATCCACATCCTTACGTTTGTTGATCAGAGGCTGCGCGAATTCCTTGCCCCACGCCTGTTCTAGTTGTTCAACCCTGTCCAGCGCTGATTTTTCCTGTTCGGAGTTGGACAGCAACCTGCCCTGGTGCAGTTTTTCAACCAGCCTGCTCAGGCCCTCATTCATGAGCTCCACTTCGCGGGTGTCGCCGCTCAGTAGGTAGTTGCTCAGGTAGAGGCGGTCCTGCATCATCTGGAAGCGCACTTCGTTGGTAGCGGCTGCCAGATCGAGCGAGGCTCTGGCCGCGTCCTTGGCGGCGTGCTCTCTTTGCACCGCCACCAGGTTCACGATGAACAGCACCACCACCATGCTGAGAATGATTCCGAAGTTCTTGTATAGCTTCTTGCCGATCGTCATGCCGTTTCCTCCCGGCCGCCTGTTCTGCCCGCCCTAGGGATGAGGTTCGAACTTGAAATTCACGATGCCCGAGCTCTCCGAAGCCGCCGGCTCAAAGCGCCACTTCATGACTGCTACCATTGCGGCATCCGCCAGCAGCGGATGCCCGCCTACTACCTTGGCCTCTTTCACCGTGCCATTCGGTGTGACCACGACCTCCACCTTCACTGTGCCCGTGATATTCATTTTCCGAGCCAGTTGGGGATACACCGCTTCCACTTTGCTCTTAATGCGCCGCGTGATTTCACCTTGCGCATCCTGCGCTCGCAGCCCTGCGGCCCCCACTCCAGCCGCCATCGTCAGAACGGCCAGCAATACTCCCGTCTGGCGTAAAGACACAATTCCTCCTGGGGTATTAGTCCCGGTGATACCAGTGGAGCAAGGGCGGGGCCACGCCTCCGCTTTGAAAAAAACCAAGGTAACCCTCAAGATGTGTTTGAAAACCAAGGACTTAATGGGATCGCGGCACCCTTTTTGGAACTGCGGCTCAGCCTCAGCCCTGTCTCATCACCGGCTTCGTCCTTGATCGATTCTCACACTGAGACCATTGACCCGGTTTTCCCGGGATTTCACACTAAGGCACCCCTTCCACCCATTTCACTTGACTCAAATTGAGATGGCGGGATAGTTTTCCATTAGATTCAATCACTTGTGAGAATCGTGAAAACCGCAGCCGGAAGCTGGTGATGCTCGTGAAGATGGCCGAAGCCAATTCGATGCCGCCGTCGTCGCCAGAGGGCCGCACCCTGCCGAAACCCGACGATGCTTTTCAGAGACTCCTCCTGCGGATCGCCGCCAAGGCCGCGGAACGCGCCGGCGCCACCTCGCTGATCCAGCTTTTTTGCCGCTCCACGCGCGAGTTCTTCCAGGTCAGCGGCGTTTATTTCTGGCGTCGACACGCCGGCGACGAGCTCATCGGAGAACAGGCCGACGGCAAACTGGCCGAGCGCTTCATCGGCCTCCGGCTGCTGCCTCAGCAGAGCGCCGTCACTGCCGAGGCGGTGCGCCGGCGCCGCACGATCTTCGTCAATCAAGTGCAGTCCAGCCCGGCCTTCCCTGCGGCGCGCCAGTTTGAGGCCCGCTCTATGATGGCCGCGCCTCTGGTGGTCTTCGACGAAGTCATCGGTGCGGCAACGTTCTTGCATGATTCTGCAGAAGGATTTTTTAATGACGATCTCGCCGCCAAGGCCACCATCCTGGCTGGGCAACTAGGCAGCCTGCTCGAAGCGACCCGGCTCGGCGAAGCCTCGCGCGAGGAGCACCGCCGGACCGAGATCCTCGCCGAGGTCGCGAGCGCCCTGCACGGAACTCCGGACGTGTCCGCCGTCATCGAGGCCCTCGCGGATCGCATCCGGCTGCTGTTGCGTACGCGTTTGGTCTCGGTTCTTCTGCGCCGCGAGGGACCCTTCGAACTGCGCGCCGTGTCCGCCGAAACTCCGCAACTGGCCAATTCCTTTCGGGCTGGACATGACCGCCAGACCATTCGCTTCGCCGCCGATCTGGCGCAACGCGCGGTTTCCGCCGGAGAGGCCATCACCATCTCCATTGGCAGCGAAGTGCACTCGATCGGCAGCCTGATCTCGCCCGGAATGCTGATTGCGGCTCCCTTCCGCACTGCGCGCACCCAGGGCGCGATCCTCGTCTATCCGCGCCCCGACGCAGTCTTTACCGGCGAAGAGAAGTCGCTGGTCTCGGCCATTGCCGGTTTTGGCGCAGTCGCCCTGGCTCACGCAGAACTGAGTGCCACTGCGCAAGGCCAGGCGCACGAATTGCACCAATTGCTCGAGATCTCTTCCGAACTCAGTTCGAGCGGCGACCTCGAACATTTTCTGCAGGCTTTCGTGCTGCGCGCCTCCGATTTTCTCGGCTATGGCCGGTGCTTCATCGCCTTGCTCGAAGAAGGACAGTTCCGGGTTCGCTGTGCTTTCACTCAGGGAGAGCCGCAGCGGGTGGATACCGTTTTCCCGGAGGACGTCGTCACCCGCGCCCTGCGGGAAAAGGAAGTTTTCTGGTCCGACGATCTGACCCAACTGGCCGGCGCGAATCTGGAGATTCTCGCGCAATACCAGGCCCGGCAATTGCTCGCGGTGCCTCTGTTGGGCGCCGACGGAAGAGTGCTCGGCATGTTCGGTGTGCTCGATCGTCTCGATGGCACCGGCATTTCTCAGCAGGACATTCGCCGTGCCCGCGCCCTGGCCGCCCAGGTTTCGGTGGTGCTCGAGGTTACCCATAACCTGCACCAGTCTGAACTGCATAGGAAGCGCTCCGAGGCGCTTACGCAACTGGCGCGCGAGATTGATGGCCTGCTGCGCCTGCCCGATTTCGCCGGCAGGTTTATCGAGCGGGCCATCGCCTTAGCCGGAGCCCGCGCCGGTGCGGTCGCCCTTTTGCAGAATGGACGATTCCAGACGGTCGCGCTGCATCCCCTGCCGCCCGAAGATCGCGCGCTGCAGCCGCGATTTGCGCAGGCCCTTTCCGAGTTGGCCGCCAAGCGGTCGGAAGCCGTCGTCTCTGGCTCCGCCGTTGAACTGCTCGGTCCTGACCTGGCCTCGAGTTTAGGCTGGAACGACTTAGTGGCGGTTCGGCTTCCCGCTCCCAATGGAGAGCTCGCTGGGTTGCTCTGCCTCTCCGGACGCACCGGTCCGCTCGCGGCCGAAGATCGCGATCTGCTGGAAGCTATAGCCGCACACGCCGCCATGGCCCTGGACAATGCGCGCTTGTTCACTCGCATTGAACAGTCGAACCGCCACTGGCTGGAAATCTTTGACGCCATCACCGATCTCATCGTGGTCCACGATGAGTCCGACAAGGTCCTGCGCGTTAACCGATCCCTGGCCGCGATGATCGGGGTTGCACCCAGCGAACTCATCGGCGTCAACATGCGGGCTCTGCTCGCCCTGACCAACGAAGCCACGCTTTATTCCTGCCCTTTTTGCCGTTCCATGGGCGAAGACAGCGACGAATTCGTTCATCCCGCCCTGGACCGCACCTATCTGGTTTCAACCTCGCGCGTGCCCGGCGCTTCCGGCGAGAACCTGCAAACCATTCACGTCCTTAAGGACATCACCGACCGCCGCGAGGCCGAACGCCGTTACCGCGAACTCTTCGACAACATTCAGGAAGGATTATTCTTCAGCACGCCCCAAGGCCAGTTTGTCGAAGTCAACGATGCCTTGGTGGCGATGCTTGGCTATTCCAGCCGTGAAGAACTTCTGCAGGTTGATATTCCTACCCAGGTCTATTTTTCTCCCGAGCAGCGCGACCGCCACGCCGAAGCCATGGAAAAAGACGGCTACATGCGTAACTTTGAGGCTACGCTTCGCCGCAAAGACGGCTCTCCCATCTACGTGCTCATCAACGCTTTCGGCATGTACGACAATCTTGGGCGTTTGCTGCAGGTTCGCGGCCTGATGCTCGATGTCACCGGCCTTCACACCTATCAATCGGAACTGCAGCGCGAGCGCGACTTCTCCGGCAAGATCCTCAGCAACACGCAGAGCTTCATTCTGGTCTCCGACACCGCCGGCCTCGTCAGCTATGCCAACCGCCGCTGGTACGAAGCCGGGTTCGAGCAGCGTCAACTGCTGGGCCGACCCGTGCTGGAGCTGGCTGCTCCCGGCTACATCCGTCCCCTGGCGGATGCGCTCGAGGCCATCCTTCGCGGTGAACAGGTCGACAATCTGGAATTGCAGATCATGCGCGGCAACGGGAATGCCGGTCAGTTTTCCGTCAACCTGAGTCCCATGCGCGACGAGCAGGGCAACATCAACAGCATCGTGGTGGTCATGACCGACATTACCGACTCCGCCGAACTGCGCGGCCAACTCGTTCACGCCGAGAAAATGGCAGCGGTTGGACAACTGGTCTCCGGCGTCGCTCACGAGGTAAATAATCCGCTGACTGCGATTCTCGGCTTTGCCGACCTGCTCATGGAGAATCCTGAGATTCCAGAGTCGGCGCGGAAAGATCTACGCGTCATCCTGCAGGAAGCGCAGCGCACCAAACAGATCGTGCAGAACCTGCTCAGCTTTGCCCGCCAGATGCCGCCGCAGCGCAACCCCGTGCAGCTCAACCTCATCCTGCGCCGCACCATCCAGTTGCGCTCTTATGACTTCAACAGTCATGGCGTGGAAATCATCGAACACCTCGACGAGGTACTGCCTGATGTCATGGGCGACGCCCACCAACTGCAGCAGGTATTCCTCAACATCCTGAACAACGCCTACGACGCCGTGCACGAAGTCGGCCGCCCCGCCCATATCGAGATCATGACTACCAAGGCCGGGGATGCCGTCGAAGTTTCTTTCCGCGACAATGGTTACGGCATTTCCCATCCTGATCGCATTTTCGATCCCTTCTTCACCACCAAGGAGGTCGGCAAGGGAACCGGCCTCGGCCTCAGCATCTGCTACGGCATCGTAAAGGAGCACGGAGGCGAGATTCTCTGCCACAACAACACTGATGGCCCGGGAGCCACCTTCGTCGTCCGCTTTCCCGCAGCGCCCCACTCCGCCTCTCTGAGTGTGGCCGCAGGAGTAATACAACAATGACAACCTCAGCCATTCAACGAGCCCTCTTGCCCGTTCTGCTCATCGAAGACGAGCCTTCCATCATGGCTCTGGTCAGAGCCACGCTCGAACGCAACGGCTACGACGTCGTCTGTATTGAGTCCGGCGCCGAAGCCTTGCACCTGCTGGAAAAAGGCCAGTTCCTGGGCGTCGTCTCCGACATGCGCACGCCCGGCGGCGTCGACGGCGCGCAGGTTCACACCTGGATTTCCGCCCATCGCCCCGATCTCGAGCACAAAGTCGTTATCATTACCGGGGACTATGCCAACGAAGAAACGGTCAGCAGCCTGCGCAAGATCGGCGCACTTTATCTGGAGAAGCCGTTCCGCGTGCAGGATCTCATCAACGCCGTCGAGAAAACTATGGGGAAAGCCCGGTGAGTGCCGCGCCCGCCAAACCGCCCTTAAGTAAGACCGCTCTGAGCCGACCCGCTCTGACCAGAGAAGATCTCCGCGTCCGTCTCTTGATCGTCGACGACGAGCAGACGATCCGTAAGCTCTGTGTCACCGTGGGTGAAGCCCTAGGCTTCATCTGCCTCGAAGCCGATAGCGGCGAGTCCGCCTTGACCCTGCTCGAAGAGCAACCGGTTCACATGATCCTCAGCGACATGGTCATGCCGCACATGTCCGGCCTCGAATTCCTGGAGAGGGCTAAGAAACTTCTGCCCCGTATCGAGGTTGCGCTCATGACCGGACACGGCTCCATCGAAACCGCCGTTCAGGCCATGAAGCTCGGAGCTTACGACTACATCACCAAGCCGTTTTCTCCGCTCGAAGAACTCCGGTTGTTCTTGCGCCGCATGGCCGAGAAAGTTCGCTTGGTCGAGGAAAACGAATTCCTGCGTCAGCGCATGGATTCCGAAACCGCGGTGCATGGCATCGTCGGCTCCTCCGCAAAGATTCAGGAAGTGCTGCGTGTGGCTTCGCGACTCAAAGACACGCGCACTGCCGTTCTCATCTCCGGGGAAAGCGGTACCGGCAAAGAACTGATCGCCCGCGCCATTCATTTCCGTGGCGCATTTGCCAACCGTCCCTTCGTCGCCGTCGATTGCGGCTCGCTCGTGCCTACGCTGATCGAGAGCGAACTCTTCGGCTACGAAAAAGGAGCCTTCACCGGCGCCCTGAAATCCAAGCAGGGACTGTTTCAATCGGCCGACACCGGCTCGGTTTTCCTCGACGAAATTGGCGAGCTGCCGCTGGAGTTGCAGGCCAAGCTGCTGCGTGTGCTGCAGGAAAAAGAAGTTCGTCCCGTGGGCAGCAACCAGCGCGTCAAAGTGGACGTGCGCATCATTGCCGCCACCAACCACGATCTCGAAGCCGCTTACAAGAACGGAACCTTCCGTAAAGATCTTTACTTCCGCCTCAACGTCGTCACCGTCCACGTTCCCGCGCTGCGCGAGCGCCGCAGCGATATCCCCATGCTGGTGAACTGGTTTTGCGAACGTTACTCTCCGGGCGCGGATCTGCAGGTATCGAGCGCTGCCATGAAAGCCTTGATCAATTACGACTGGCCGGGCAACGTGCGCGAACTGGAAAACTGCGTGGAGCGCGCCGTAGCTCTGGGCAACGGAACGTCAATCGATCTAGGCGATCTGCCTCCCAGCATCGCCGCGTTGGATTCATCCGTGTCGCGTCCGGTATCGGAATCCGCGCCCAAACTGGTTTCCGATCTAGCGGTCGCAGCCGAAATGAGTTCCGTCGAGAGCCCTGCTGCCATTCCTCTTTCCACCACCGATCTCGAAGACATCGAACGCGCCACCATCCGGCGCGTCTTCGAACAAGTCAAAGGCGACAAAGCCATCGCCGGCCGCATGCTCGGCATCAGCCGCGCCACCCTCTACCGCAAACTAAAACGCTACAACATCAGCGGAAGCCCAGGTTCAGGACCATCGAGCCACACGCTGCAATGAGAGCGCCCTTCATGAACACCGCAGCAGAACGCCTTCCATCGCCGTAGCCAGCTCTCCTGAAGCGGAAAGAGATGAGGAAAATTCGAGGAATCATTCCTCAGTTTTCTACGCATCAGGATTTATTTCGAGGAGAAATCTACAGATCATCGTCAGCGCTGTGGCGACAAAAAAGCACCCTGAGGAAACTCAGGGTGCTCAAACGATCCGCATCCCAGTTCTTACAGCCAGGCCTTATAAGCCCGGAGGCTTCTTCTCTTCCTCCCGCTTTTGTTCCTCAGGTGTCTTCGGCGGAGGCGTCTTCTTTGGAGGAGGCGGCGCTGGTTTCGCTGCCGGAGGCGGCGTTGCCGGACGCGGTGCGGGTTTCGGCTCGGGACGCGCGGCTTCGGGCCGAGCAGGTTCGGGCTTCGGCTCTGCCGCAGACGGACGCTCAGTTCGCGCCGGCGGCTCCGCGGGCTTGGCTTCAGGACGGCTCGGTGCCGGCTGTGGTTTCGCTGGTGCTGGAGCGGGTCGGGTTGCCTCGGGACGATTCGGCGCAGGCTGTGAGGCGGGCGGGTGTTCGTTACGCGCCGGCGGCTCTGCTGGTTTTGTGGGTTCAGGACGAGACGGTGGTGTTGCTGGCCGATTCGCTTCCGGACGGCTAGGCGCGGGCTGTGCCGGAGTAGTTGGCCGTTCACTCGCAGCAGGCTGTGCCGGACGGTTTTCCGGTTGCTTCGCAGGCGCAGTCGCCGGCTGCGCAGCTCGCGCAGCACCTGGCTGGTTTGCCGGCTTGCCCATGGTTGGTGTCGCAGGTTTCCCCGGAGGCGCCACCTTCGCCGCCGGGTGCGCTACGGCGTTCGCGGGACGTAAACTCGCCGTCTGCTGCCGGCCCAGCGGTACGCCGGGGTGCGCTGCCATCGCCTTTTGCCGCGCGGCAAACGAAGGCGGCGGCGGAGGCGGAGTCTTCTTCGCGACTACCTGCCGGTTCATCACTGCTGCCGGCGGCGCAGCCACATGGCCCGCAGTAGAAGCCTTCGCTCCCAGCACCGCTTGCGGCGTGGGAGCAACCGCAACCCGCGCGGTCACGGGTGCAGACGCGATCTGCTGCGCATTCACCGCAACGGCCACTTTTGCCACAGGCTGCGCGCTCGCAAACGCATTCTGCGGAACCGCCGTCACTGCGCCCTGCACCGTTCTGTTCGCATAGGTAATGTTCGTGATGTTCGTGGTGTTGTGCACGATGGTCGTGTTATAGACGTTCGTGATCACAGTGGTGCTGACGGTGGTATTGCTGACATTGAGGCGGGTCATGTATCCCGCACTGACATGGTAAGAAGGCACCCAAACTTCCCGCGGACCCAGCGCGAACCATCCAATATTTCCGCCCCATCCGCCGCCGGCGCCAATGAAGACGACAAGCGCAGGCGCGTACACTGCCTGCGCGGCTATGGGCCCGGGTATCCAGCCCCAGCGCCCGCCCACCGAAGCCCATCGTCCGTAGTGGAACGGCGCGTAGCCCCATGGAGAATCATCGACCCACGTATATCCCCAGGGATCGATCCAATCCCAATGGCCGGTGTGATAAGGCGCCCATCCGACCTCAACCTGCGGAAACCAGACATGTCCGTAGTTCGAATCGTCGCGCCAGTCGCCGTGGTCGTCCAGATCGTCATAGCCGACCACATCATGCGATAGATATTGCGCCGACCGCGAAAAATCGTAACGGTGATCGCGATCCTCGGACCAGGTATCGAAGGGATCGAAGGGATAGATCGGCTCGACATTCGCCGTAAGCGCGTCCGTCCCACTGAATGTTCCTCTCTGCCCGGCGCGCAAATCGAAAGTTTCGCCGCCACCGGTGGCCTGGCCTTCGCCCACGCGGACGCTCACCACCGTGTAGCTGCCGTCCGCACTCGCCTCTACGCGATAGCGGCCGGGCTGCATGATCGTAAACGCCTGGTTCGGCGTGTCGATCTCGAAGTCATCGTTCTCGCCCAGTCGGCGCACTGAAATATTGATCATGCCAGAGGTCAGCTGGACCTGGATCGTGTTGTCATCCAGGTTTAGGAAAGAGATGCCGGTATTCTCCGATAAACGAATCGACGCCGACCCCAATTGCAGTTCGGCGCGGGAATCTTTATCGGCCCAGAGTTGATCGCCCGTGGTCATGGGCCGGTTAAGGCCCGCTCCAACCCAATCCGTTTCGCCCGCGGGCAGGAATGAGACTGAACCTTCCATATAGCCGATTCGAGCTACGCGAGTCGGCGGATCGTCCTGATCTTGAGCGCTTACTCGCGCCGGTAAAACGATTGTGGCCAGTGCGAGCACAAACAGCGCGCTCCACAGGCCAAGCTTCTTCCGTGCGTTATCCATAGTCATCGCCCCAGCTTTCTATTTTCTATATGCGAACCCGAGATTCGCAGATTGCGTGCGGAGTTGGATGCCGAACGTACCCGCTCCGTCTACCTTTTTCTACGTACGACGTTCGAGTTGTTCCGGCACAGGTCTGGCAGATAGTGTAAAGGACGAACGATAAAGTGCGCTACGCGCCTGTGAGTCTACTTGGGTAAGGCATTCAACATTAATTTAAGACGCACTCAATCCATCCACTTACCTCAAAGATTTTTGCCATTTTAGAATGTTCCGACTGGAACATTCGACCAATTCACCAGGCAGGTTTTGACAGCCGCTCCCCGGACAGGAAACATGTCCTCAACCACGAGCTAGGGAGAGCGACGGCAATGCAAAGCGAGAGCCTTGGTGTCACGGAGCGTAGCGGAGGCGTCCGTAACCGCCGCCTGCGCCTCGGACCTGGGCTGGCAGTCGCCGCCGTGATCGCCGCGCTCGGATCGCGTTTCTTCCTCATTATCTGGAAGTACTCGATCAACGTTTTTCTACGATCAGTGGAGCTACCTCACCCCATTCTTCCGCCATCAGCCAAGCCTCGCCGAACTCTTTTTCTGGCAGCACGGCGAACACTACGAGGGAGTCGGCCTGATTGCCGACAAGTTTCTCTATCCCCTCACTCACTGGAACGCGCGCGTAGATTCCTTCCTCATTGGCGTCAGTATCTTTGCCGCGATGCTGCTGGCGCTCGAGCTAAAGTGCAAGTTGTACGGCCCGCTCGCGTATTCGGATGTCGCGATCCCATTGATCTTCCTGACGCTGGGGCAATATGAAGCAGTGATCGGCACGCCCAATCCTGGTTACAGCGCTCTTCCTCTGTTGATGATGATGCTGTATTGCCTCGCGCTCCTCGGCCGCAGCCGGCTGCGGCGATACTGCTTGGTATTGGCGCTGAATTTCCTGCTCATCTATACGGGTCTTGGCCTCTTCATGGGGGCGGTCACCGTAGGAGTCTTCCTGATCGAGTGCTATTGGACTTGGCGCCACATGACCTCCATTCCATTCGCCCAGCCCTTAACTGGACTCTTATTGGCCGCCGCTTCCTTGGCGTCTTTCTTTATCCATTACACTTTTGTTCCCGGGGTGGAGTGTTTCCAGATTCCTCAACGTGATCTCCTGCGGTATGCCAAGTTCACGGGGTTAATGTTCGCGGGGTCTGTGGTGCCCAGGCCTCTTCATGTTTCGCCAGGAATGACGGTGCTGGGCGTGACCATCCTTTTGGCTGTGATCGCCGTGCTGGGCTGGCATCTACTGCACCTGCTGAAGGGTGCAGGTTCGGACGCGCACCTAATCGGCACTGTGCTCTTGAGCTATTGTTTGCTGTTTTCAGTGAACGCCTCGATCGGGCGCCTCTGCCTTGGCTTCAACGCGGCATTTGCATCGCGCTACGTCACCCTGCTGATCCCAGCCTTGCTGGCCATCTACTTCTATCTGCTGTCGCAGTCGTGGCAGGGCAAGCGGAATTTCGCCCTGGCATTATGGGTTTTACTGCTCTTGCCTGCCGCTATGCGCAAACCATGGGAGGATATCCGCTGGTATTCCAACGGCAAGCGCGACTGGGCTACCTGCTACGTGCGCACGGAAAATGTCCCCTACTGTGACCAGAGCGCTAACTTTTGGGTGCACCCGTATCCCGAACAGATCGTGGATTTCGGCCATGGACCTGATTTGAACCTGCAACCGAAGCTCGATTATCTGAAGCAGCATCGGTTGAACTTGTTCTATGAAGCTGGTTCCAAATAAACCTCGACGATGCTTGGGGATTTTTTGGGATCACAATTTCTGATCTCGAACCGTGGGCCGGTTCGGGGTGTTAATTTCTAGGCGTAAATGAGTTTTCGCTGCAACGATGTCGAATCCAGCGATGCGGCGGGTGGCGTTCTCTGCTCCTATCGAATCGGAGGATCAACGAATCGCCCTTTGGCGATTCGCCGTTAGTAAACCGACGAAGGCACTCTAATTTATACGTTTCAGGGGAGCGTTCGGCCTGCCTTTGCGCGTAGCGCGAGAAGCTCCAATACCACTTCGTTCTCCGCCTGAGCAAGCTGCTCGACCGGTTGGCCGTTGGCTTCTTTCAGCACGCCATCGATAACCGTCTGCATCAGTGCCGGCGTGACGTCTGGCATTTCCAGTTTCCTCATTTGGCCGGCGAAGCCATCCATGAAACGTTCCACAAAGTGACGGATCCCGCCCGACCCGCCGCCCAAATGCCACTGTAGGCTAGGGCCCATCACGCCCCACCGAAGCCCCGGCCCGTAGCACACGGCGATGTCTGCATCCTCCACACTCACGACACCTTGCTGGATGAGATAGAGGACCTCTCGGTAGAGCGCCGCTTGAAGCCGGTTCCCAACATGGCCCGGGACAGCCTTGCGCAGTCGGATCGGCTTCTTGCCGATCGACGCATAGAACGTCATGGCTCGTTCGATCACCGCCTCGGACGTCTTCGCCCCGCCTACTACTTCAACCAGGGGAATGACGTGGGGAGGATTAAAGGGATGGCCTATCACGCAGCGCTCGGGATGCTTACAGCCGGACTGAATCGTATCCATGGTCATGACGGATGCGCTCGAAGCGAGGATCGAATCCGGAGGAGTGGCTTCGTCCATCTGGGCGAACACCTTGGCTTTCAAGAGGGGTCGTTCCGGGACGCTCTCCTGGACGAAGTCGGCCTTCGACACCGCCTCCTTCATATCGGCAGTGAAGGTCAGTCGGTCGCGGCTTGCACCCGAAGCAAGCCCAATGGCCGTGAGTAACTCCCACGCCTCGTCGACGCACTTGCGTAAGTTGGCTTCCGCGTTTGGCGCGGGATCCGTCGCGATGACGTCAAAACCGCTGGCCAGATACTGCGCCGCCCAGCTCGCGCCGATCAATCCCGTCCCGACGATCGCTACGTTCCGAATCTGCGTATTTACCACATCGTTCTCTATCAAGATCGTGTTTCCTCGAAACTTCTAGTGGCTCGCAACTCCCGCTTTGATGGCTATGTCTGCCGCTGGCGTCCCAGGTTGTGATCCGGATAGGTCGTACTGACTAGAATTACCGCTCTCGTGGTCATGATCTTCGTCCCTTCATTCGGCAGAGCGACGTCAATCGCCACGGTCAGCATCCTCTCCAATTCCATTTGTGTCAAGACACGCGCTAGCGTCCTCCGCGCCAGCGGCTTAATTCAAACCCGGACACCGGAGAAGTTGATACTGGGACCAGAATTTGGGAGAAGGTTCTGTTTTACTCGTGTTTCGAATCAACCGGTTTGCGCAATCTGGCTCTGCCGGGCGAGTTCGTGCAGTGAGACTGCTGTCTCAGCTTGAGATCCTGATCTTGCCGAAGCTTCTCGAGTGGAGCGGGTTCCGCTTCTAACGTGCTGAAAACTCTAGCGCCTGAGTGCTAGTCCTTCCGTTCCACGCTGTGGTCTTGGTCGTGCTCCTAGTTCTGGCATAACCGCGTGTTCTGGCTCCCCGAAGAACTTCCTAACCGGGAAGAGGGGAGTCCAACCGCACTTAGCTATTGGGTGGAAGAGCCAGCTAGGTTCTTCCACTCCGCTTCCTCTTTCCTTCGGGAATGGGAAGTTCCGGTCGGAATGAGAGTCCGGAGTGGGGAAAGGGTCATTATCGCTTGGCGCAACCAGCCACAGCTCCAATTCGGAGGGCGCAAACCAGCACGGTCGCCGAGCTGGCGCGTTTTTTCCCCGAAGCCACACCGGTGCGCATTCCGGTTCAGTTCACGCGCCACAACAGCGCGAGTAATAGCAGCCAGCCGGACAACACGGCAGTGCAGGAAAGCACCGTCATCGAATTCGGAACCTCGCGCGAAGTTCTGTTTGCCTGCGCCACGCCGCTGGAGTTCGCCGACATCCTGCAGCTGCGCAATTCGGATGGCTCACTCGACACCGAAGCTTCGGTGGTCGCGGTGCAATACCATCCCGGTAGAACCATCGTCGCCGCCCGCTTTGTCACCGCAGTTCCCAACTGGATTGTGAAACCATGACTCGATCGAAGCGTTCGTCATCGCAAACTTCGTCATCTGCGCAACCTTCGGGACCAACTCCAGATCCCGCGGCCATATGGTCAAGCGCCCGCCGCCTTCATCCCATTTACGCCCAACTGGCGCGCGAGTTCGTGATCGACTTGCCCGCTTGTGTCGATCTTGAAACAGCGGTCGATACGCCGGGGAGTGAGTCCGTCGAGCGGGCTCAGCAGTGGCTCAACGACATGGATGAGAAAATCCAGGTTCACCAGTTGCGCCAGTTTCTGCAGAACAGTTCGCTGCTGGATTCCCAAGCTCTAGTCATCCTGGTGCAACACTTTCTGGCCAAGGCCACGAAAACCGTCTCCGTGCGCGACAAGGTTGATTTCCTGCTGGTGCAGTATTTCAGCCAGAGCTCGCCCACCGAACTAGACGACAGCGGCGCCGATCTCGCGTATGTGGCTCAGGGGTTGGAGCCGGTTCTCGGTAAAGTGGAACTCAAGGCGCCGGTGTGGTTAAACGCTTTGGACCGCACGCTCGATGCTGCGCGGCGCTGCCGCTCGCTGGACGAACTGCTGCACGGCGGCGTGCTGGACCAGGGACGCAAGGCCAAGATGCAGGCGGGCGATCTGTTCTACCTGCCCATCGCGCTGGTTGCCTTTACTCGTTTCGGATATCTCATGCGGCGAATCTTCTTCCGTCTCATGCTCGCCGATCTCAACAGCATTCTTGACGGGCTGACCGAGCTGGAAAAAGAAGGGGTCGAGACCATCGACTGTCGGCGCGCCCAATTCTCTGAGCAGGAACCGATCATTCGCCTGCGCATGATCTGCCAGTCCTGGAAAGTTATGTTCCAGGCGGAGTATTCCTCGGGCCAACCGCTGCGCATGCTGGTGGACCTGAAGGCCTCGGTTGACGCCGCTCTGGGCCTCGGTTCGGCGGCCCGGGCCGGCAAGGAAGCCGCGAGAACCGCATCTCAGAACGCCAAGCCGCGAGCCGCTGCCGCTGCTGCCGGTGCTGGTGGCAATGCCACGAGTCCGGAACCAGGGGAGGGGCAGCAGAGTCTAGCCAATTCCGCTACTGAGGATGCGGATGCTCGTGAACTCGAAATCTCCGCCACCCCACAAGAGTGGAATCCGGATGCGGACTCGCAACCGGACAAAGAGAAATAAGACGACAGGCATCATAAGCCGGGCTAGAGCCGGTGTCGAAAACAACGGAAGGGAAGGACTCCCGCGAACTCGGCGGGACTCCACGAAAAGGAAATTGCAAGTGGATCAACCGACAGTACTCCTCATTTCCGACCACGTGGAATTTTCCCGGAGCATCACCGCGCGCTGGCAGATGGAGCGCCAGGTGCCCACGTTCACTCTGCTCAGCGGGGATCTCTGGCCATGTTCGATCGATAACTTCGCAGTTGCCATCGTCGGCCCATTGCGCCGCGAATTGCTTTCGGTGGTTCTGGAGCCGCTGCACTCGACCCAGCAGCCTTTGTTTTGCGTCTGTAACGACGCCCCCACGGCGCAACTAGTGCGTGAGCGCTGGCCGCGCACCTCGGTGCTGCGCAGCGATGAAAATTGGCTCGACGTCCTGGTTCCGGCGGCGGCCCAAGCCGTGCTCCGCGCCGCCGCCGAAGCCCGCGCCCGCGCAGCCGAACAGGTTTGCGCCACCCTCGAACAGCAGGCCATGCTCGGCCGCTACATGCTGGAGATGCGTCACGGACTGAACAACGCGCTCACTTCGCTGCTGGGCAATTCCGATCTGCTGCTGATCGAACCCGGCAGCCTTTCGGCTCAGGCCCGCGCGCAGATTGAGACCATTCGCAACATGACACTGCGCATCCACGAGGTGATGCAGCGTTTTTCGTCGCTGGAAAAAGAATTGAACGTGGTGGCTCAGCAGTTGGAACGGGACTCGGTCAAGTGCCGCGCAGCCGCGGCAGCGGGCGACTGAGTAGTGGTACCTAGTACCGAGTACCGAGAAACTAAGAAAAGATCATCCTCCCCCCCGGCAATATGCCGACCTGATCCTGCTCGGCGGAGCGTGCGGGGTTTCTCTAGGCGCTCCGGAGAAAGACTCTATGCATAAGTTAATCGCAGCCAGCACTATCCTCGAACACGAACTCTCGGAGCTGCGTCTACTGGTCGAGCAGCAAACCGGAGTCGTTCTTGATTGTCCCAGCAGCGCACTGGCCGCCCACATCGCCGATTACGTAGAGGCCCAAGGCCTGGGATCATCCACCACGCTGCTCGAACGTCTTCGCTCCCCCGACCAGGATCCTTCCGGCCTGCCGTCGTTACTCGATGGGTTGGTCAACACCAATACTGGATTCTTCCGTCATCCCGGAGCGCTCAATGCTCTGACGCGGCAGGTGGTGCCGCAGCTTTGCGCGCGCAAGTCCGCCGACGGTCCCAGCCCGCTGCGCATCTGGAGCGCGGGTTGCGCCAGCGGAGAAGAGACATACTCTATCGCCATGGCCGTCTGCGATGCGTTCAGCCACAACGGCAGCGCTTCCGGGAATAACGGCAACGGCTCGAGCAATGGCAACGGCAATGGAAACGGAAAGTCCGCCGTTCGCGGCGGTGGGATTGCCGAGAGCGGGCCGACCGCTACGGCATCGGCGAACCCGTGCACAGGTTTGTCGATTCACATTGTGGGCAGCGACTTGCTGCCGCACAACATCGAAACCGCGGATCGCGGCGTGTACCGGCAGTCTTCGCTGGATGGCCTGCCGCCGGCCACCATCCGCAATTATTTCTCGAAAATCAGTACGCCCGTGGTTGTGACGAACGAAGTTCAGAATGAAGCCAGCGACGATGACCTAAGTCAAGCTGGGAGCCAAGGAAAAAATAGTGCTTCTAACGGAGCCCAGAATGCTCCCGCCAGTGCGGCTCACCTGCTGGTGAGGCCGCGCCTGCGTAGCCTGGTGACTTTCAATTGCATGAACCTTGCCCGTCCCGGCTATATCGGACGCTTCGATTGCATCTTCTGTATGGACGTGCTGCCGCACTTTTCCCGCGCCCAGCGCATCGCCCTGCTGGAACGCCTGCATCTCTACCTCGAACCCGGCGGATACCTTTTCCTGAGCCAAACCGAAAAGCTCAGCGCCCCCAACTTGAACTTCCGCTCCGAAACCTTCGACGGCTATACATTTCATCGCAAGCCGCTGGCGGCAAGCGCGGCGTATGGGCGTTAAGGAAAAAACCCACAGGACCCAAGGGATGCGCAGTGTGGCTTTGACTCGTCTCTGAAACCCACCGGCCTCAGTGGTTAGGCTTTTGGTTTCACGCGAACAAGAACTCCTTCGTCCTCAGTTCCTTGATTGTGTCCCTCAACTTCGCCGCTTTCTCAAACTCAAACCGCTTGGCCGCTTCGCGCATGTCACTTTCGAGCTTCGCAACGTAGTCGTTCACGTCTTGCTGCGAGGAAAACTCGGGCATGCCCTCGGCTTCGCCCGCGGTCAGATCGGTGTAGTCGGCGGCGACGATTCCGGCCAGGGTCATGTCCAGCGGGCGCACGATCGATTCCGGCGTGATTCCATTCTCTTCGTTGTAGGCGGTTTGAATCGTGCGCCGCCGCGAGGTTTCACCCATCGCCCGCTTCATCGAATCCGTCATGCGGTCGGCGTAGAGAATCGCCCGGCCGTGCAGATGCCGCGCGCAGCGGCCAATCGTCTGGATCAAAGATCCCTGCGACCGCAGGAACCCCTCTTTATCCGCATCGAGAATTGCCACCAGCGAAACTTCTGGAAGATCGAGGCCCTCGCGCAGCAGATTGATGCCGATCAATACATCAAACTCGCCCTTGCGCAGGTCACGGAGAATCTTCACCCGCTCCAGCGTCTCGATCTCGGAGTGCATGTAGCGGCACTTCACTCCCACCTCGGCGTAATACTCGGCCAAGTCCTCGGACATGCGTTTGGTCAGCGTGGTTACCAGGACGCGCTCACCCCGCTCCACGCGCGCGCGAATCTCGTGCAGCAGGTCGTCGATCTGTCCCTTCACCGGCCGCACCTCGACCTCCGGATCGATCAGCCCCGTCGGTCGGATAATCTGCTCCACTACCACGCCAGCCGATTTGGTCAGCTCATACGGCCCCGGCGTGGCCGAAACATAAACCAGTTGATTGGTGCGGTGCTCGAACTCCTCAAACGTCAGCGGACGATTATCCAGCGCCGACGGCAACCGAAACCCATACTCCACCAGCGTTTCCTTGCGTGAGCGGTCTCCGGCATGCATGCCGCGCAATTGCGGCACGGTCTGGTGCGATTCGTCGATAAACATCAGGAAATCGCGCGGAAAATAATCCAGCAGCGTGGGCGGGGGCTCGCCCGGCATGCGTCCCGTAAAATGCCGTGAATAATTCTCGATGCCGTGGCAGTAGCCCATCACCTTGATCATTTCCAGATCAAACTTCACCCGCTGGTGAACCCGCTGGGACTCCACGACTCGCCCTTGCTTTTCCAGTTCCACTTCCCACCACGCCAGCTCTTTCTTGATCGACTCCACGGCCGACGCGCGGGTCTCATCTTTCATCACATAATGCGTTTTGGGATAAATCGGCAGCCGCATATACTTCTGCTTCACTGTGCCAAACAGCGGATCGATCTGCGCCAGCGACTCCACCTGGTCTCCCCACAGCTCGATGCGGTAAGCCATGTCGTCGTAAGTAGGAAAGACCTCGATCACGTCGCCGCGCACACGAAACGTGCCACGCTTGAACTCGCTGTTGGTGCGCTCGTAGAGAATGTCGACCAGCTTGCGCGTGATGTCCTCGCGCGTGATCTTCTGGCCTTTTTCGAGAAACAGCATCATGCCGTAGTAAGCCTCGGGCGAACCCAAGCCATAGATGCAGCTCACCGAAGCCACAATCAGCGCGTCCCGCCGCTCAAACAGAGACTTGGTCGCAGAAAGCCGCAGCTTGTCGAGTTCATCATTGATGGTCGCTTCTTTTTCGATGAACAGATCGGCTGCCGGAACATAAGCCTCAGGCTGGTAGTAGTCGTAGTAAGAAACGAAATATTCGACCGCGTTGTGGGGAAAGAAATTCTTGAACTCATGATAGAGCTGTGCCGCCAGCGTCTTGTTATGCGCCATCACCAGCGCCGGACGGTTCACGGCCTCAATCACCTTGGCCATGGTGAAGGTCTTGCCCGACCCGGTGACGCCGAGCAACACCTGATGCTGCTCGCGGTCGTACACGCCACGCAGCAGAGACTCAATCGCACGCCCCTGGTCGCCCTGCGGTTTGTAATCGGAAACGAGTTTGAAGTCCATGGAAGAAGCTCTGAGCGGTTCGCTCTTGGCCTTTCGCCACTGCCGATGAAGAGCCGGGTCTTTGACCCGGCGAGGCCGAGCAAAGCTGGCCTCGGTTTCCTCACCTGCTGGATGCGGCCCTCACAGAAAGCCATTTCGACGACTGAGAATCTTTCTATTATAACGCTCGAGTCGGGGCTCGAAGTGACCGGTCCTGACCACGAATCCCAGTCGGCCGATTCGGTTGAGCAAATCAGGGAGAGACGCAAGCACCCGAAGCCGGATGTCGTGGAGCCAGATCAGTTCCAGGCCGCCCTACAGCTCCGCCAGCACCCGGTGCACCAGAGAAATGCAGATCGATCCTTCGCCCACGGCGGAGGCCACGCGCTTCACGTTTCCGGCGCGGACATCGCCCACGGCGAACACCCCCGGCAGACTCGTCTCGAGCATTTGCGGCACGCGTTGAAGCGGCCAATGGTAGTTATGGATGACGGGATCCAGCTCTCTCCCGGTAAGAATGAAGCCCTTGTTGTCGAGGGCCACGCATCCTTTCAGCCAGTCGGTTTGTGGAGACGCTCCCGCCATGATAAATAGGTGCCGGATGTCATGGGTTGACCTCTCCCCTGTGTTTTTATCCTGCCAGGCGACGCGCTCCAGCTGGGTGCCGCCGTCGAGGCCGACAATCTCGGTGCAATAGTGCACCTCGATCGTGGGATTTTCCTCAATGCGCTGGATGAGATAACGCGACATTGTGTCCGACAGTCGTCCTGACCGCACCAGCATGTGAACCTTGCTCGCCGTCTCCGACAGGTAAACCGCCGCCTGGCCGGCTGAATTCCCGCCGCCCACCACAATCACGTCCTCTTTCCCGCACAGCTGCGCTTCAATGAAAGTCGCTCCGTAATAGACACCCAGGCTTTCGAACTTCGTCAGGTTTTCAATTTTCGGCTTGTTGTATTTGGCGCCGCTGGCGATGACCACGGTGCGCGCGCGAATCCCCCTGCCATCGTCCACGATCACCTCATAGGGGTGCCGCTCGCAATTCAATCGCGTCACGCTGTTGGCGATCAGCATCCTCGCGCCAAATTTCTGGGCTTGCGCGGCCGCGCGACCCGCCAGTTCCTGTCCTGAAATGCCGGCGGGGAAGCCGAGATAGTTTTCGATCCGGGAACTTGATCCCGCCTGTCCGCCCGGAGATTCCGACTCGATTACCAAAACGTCCAGACCTTCCGATGCACCATAAACAGCCGCGGCCAGGCCGGATGGTCCCGCCCCCACAATTACGAGATCCCGCACCTCCGTCCCGGTGATGTTGGGGTTGAGGCCCAGGCAATCCGCCAGTTCCTGAATCGAGGGGCTGCGCAGCACGGTCTGCCCGTTGCAGATGACCACGGGAATTGCGGCGGGAGTCACGGCAAACCGGTCCAACAGTTCCTGCGCTCCGGCGTGGGTATCCAGGTCAATATAAGTATGCGGATGGCCGTTCCGGGTGAGAAACTCGCGCAGATGCAGCGTCTTCGCGGAATGCCGCGAACCCAGCAGAATCACGTTTCCTTGGCTGGTTGAAATCAGCAATACCCGCCGCAGAATGAACGCCCGCATAAGCAGTCCGCTCAACTCCGCGTCCCGGGCCACCAGCGTTCGCAACTCTTCCGGGCTCAGCTCGAGGAACTCGCCCGGCGCCGTCACCCGCCCCCGCGCCAGTGCACCCCGCCCCGAGATTAAGGTCATCTCGCCGGTAAATCCGCCTGCCCCGTAAGTTACGACTAAACGCTCGCCGCTCG
>Ga0182015_10001592_pt1 | contig 29445 bp, 34 predicted proteins | sample 712P3MmetaG_FD_120478 | JGI IMG/M metagenome (GOLD analysis project Ga0182015, IMG submission 120478) | Permafrost microbial communities from Stordalen Mire, Sweden - 712P3M metaG | ecosystem: Environmental > Terrestrial > Soil > Wetlands > Permafrost | place: Sweden: Stordalen | collected... | reverse complement strand
GCCCTCGCGCACCCACCTGGTGAGCGACGATGTGCACCCCGACGGCATGCGACTTGACGCCAACGACTTCGCCGAGCTCTACGACCGCCACGCGGCCGAGCTGCTCGGCTTCTTCGTGCGGCGGACATATGACCCGGAGGTCGGAATCGATCTCGTCGCCGAGACGTTCGCCGTCGCGTTCAAGGACCGCCGCCAATACCGCGGCGAGGACCTGGCGGCCGCCCGGCCCTGGCTCTACGGCATCGCGCGTCACCGACTGGCGATGTTCTTTCGCCGCGGGCGCGTCGAGCGGCGCGCCGTCGCCCGCCTCGGCGTGCAGCGGCGCGCGCTCACCGAGCCCGAGTACGACCGGATCGAGGAGCTCGCGACCTCGAGCGAACTGCATGAGCAGCTGGCCGTCGCACTCGACGGCCTCGGGATCGACCAGCAGGAGGCGCTCCGCCTGCGCGTCGTCGAAGGCCGGCCCTACTGCGAGGTCGCGCGCGCTCTCGGGGTCAGCGAGGAGACCGCGAGAGCACGGACGAGCCGCGCGCTGCGCGCCCTGCGCGAATCAGCGCCGCTGCGCGAGCTGATGGAGGCGACCGAGAATGCCTGAGCTTGACGACGCCCCCATCCTGACCGAGCTCGGCGAGCAGCTGAAGGCGGGGTTCCGCCGGCGGGAGGCTCGCCGCCGGCTCTCCCCCGCCCGTCTCACCGCGCTGGGCTCGGTGGCCGCGGTCGCGCTCGTCGCGGTGCTCGTCTGGGGGTTCGGCGGGGGCGGCCTGGCCTCCACGCAGGCCTCTGCAGCCCAGGTGCTGCGCGGCGCCGCCGAGGCCGTGGCGCGCCAGCCGGCCTTTTCCAGATTCAACGAGTTCTTCGTCATCAACTGGATCTCCGCCAACCTCGTACAGGTGCGCGAGCACGCCGACGAGCCGCTCAACCGCGCCCAGCTCTCGCTGCCGAAAGCGCTGGTGCGCACCGAGACCTCGGAGCGCTGGAGCCCGACGCGCGTCGGCGAGGTCAGCACGCGGCTACTTGGGGTCAGCTTCCCGACCGCTGCCGCACGCGCACTGTGGGACAGGCTCGGTCGCCCGCCACTCGGCGGAATCCTCGGCGCGACCGGAATCACCCCCGTCACCTCGATCGCGCTCAACCCGCAGGTGCTCACGCTGGCCCAGATCGCCGCGCTGCCGACCGATCCCTCGGCGTTGTACCGGCGGCTCTTCGCCGGGAGAACCGCTGACGAGGCGGTCGGGGACGTGGAACAGCTGGACAGCACGCCGATCGCGCCGCGGCTCTTCTCCGCCCTCTACCGCGCGCTCGCGCTCGTGCCCGGCGTCAGCGACGACGGCACCGCACGCACGCTCACGGGCCGTGTCGGCGAGGCGATCGGCGCCGGCGGCGAGCAGCTGATCATCGGCCGCGCGACCGGCATGCTGCTCGGCTACCGCGACGTCGTCGAGCCGTCTGACTCAGCCGCGGAGAACCTTCCTGCGGGAACCGTCTTTGGGCAGACGGCGATCGTCCTGCGCGTCCTCAGCTTGAACGTGTCCGCACGCCGCACCCACCGCTGAACACACGAAATCCCGACCACGGACGCGGCGGAGCCGCGATCCGTGCCCTAAACAGCCGAGCAGGACTCCTGGCCGGCGACGCGGAACGAGCTGCCGCAGCCGCAGGCCGCGACGACGTTCGGGTTCTCGACCTTGAAGCCGGCGCCGGTCAGCGCGTCGACGTAGTCGATCTCGGAGCCGTCGACGTATTCGAAGGCGGCCGGCTCGACCAGCAGCTTCAGCCCGTGGCTCTCGAACACCCTGTCGTCGTCGCGCTGCTCGTCGAAGGCCAGCATGTACTGGAAGCCCGAGCAGCCGCCGCCGCGAACGCCGACCCGCAGGCCTGCGACCGAGACGTCGGCACCCTGTGCCGCGAGATACTCGCGTGCCTTCTCAGCGCCCTTGTCGGTCATCGAGATCATTGCTTCTGAAAGTATAGCGACCCATATGGTGTGCTTTAGACTTCTCTGCAGATGCCCGACGCAGCCACCATCAAGGCCCGAATCGAGGCGGGGATCCCGGGAGCGACGGCGGACGTCGATGACTGGACCGGCGGCGGCGACCACTTCCGCGCCACGGTCGTCGCGGAGGCCTTCAACGGGCTTTCGCGGATCCAGCAGCACCGCCTCGTGTACGAGATCTTCGGCCAGGAGATCGGCGGTCCGATCCATGCCCTGTCACTGACCACGCTCAGCCCCTGAGGAGCCCATGACCGATCAGCAAGACAACCAGATCCGCGAGGCGATTACCGACGCGATCGCGAGCAACGATGTGATCCTCTTCATGAAGGGCTCGCCAGAAGCGCCGGCGTGCGGCTTCTCCGCGCGCACCGTCGGCATCCTGCAGTCCCTCGACACGCGCTTCGCTGCCGTCGACGTGCTCCCCGACCCGCGCATCCGCCAGGAGCTGAGCGCGCTCTCGAACTGGCCCACGATCCCCCAGCTGTTCGTCGGCGGTGAGCTTGTCGGCGGTTGCGACATCGTCACGGAGATGTTCGAAACCGGCGAGCTCGCGGAGCTGCTCGGCGCCGAGGGGCACTCCGAGGCGGCCGATCCGGCGGTTGCCGACGGCGCCACGTTGCAGATCGAGAACCGGCTTTCCTGAGGCGCGGCTTCGCCGCGATCGTTGGCGGGCCCGTTGCGCCCGCGCGCCGCTCGCGTGGCGCGGCTGCGCGGCGGCCGCGCCACGCTCCGGGTCCTCGCGCGGATCGGGAGCGCGAGCGCCGGCGCCCGCGGGAGTAGTGTCCGCGCGGCATGCGGCCGGTCGTGATCGTCACCGACTCGACGCACTACACGACGCGCGAGCTGATCGCGGCAGCCGGGGTGCGGGAGGTCAGCCTCTACGTCCGCGACGGGACCGACACGCGACGCGAGAGTGAGATCACCGACTACGACGCGTTCTACGCGCGCCTGCGCGTCACGGCGGAGCTGCCGAGCACCTCGCAGCCCTCGATCGGCGACTTCATGGCGGCCTACGAGCCGCTGTTGGAGGCCGGCAACGACGTCGTCTCGATCCATCTCGCCGGCGGCATCTCCGGCACCGTCGGCGCGGCCGCCGCGGCCAAGGCGCTGCTCGCGGAGCGCGGGAGTGGCGGTCGCGTGGAGGTGCTGGACGCGCAGACCGCCTGCGGGGGCCTCGGCTGCGTCGTGATGGCGGCGGCCGCGGCCGCTTCCCGCGGCGCCGACGCCGATGCGGTGCTCGCCCGCGCACGTGAGGCCCGCGCAGCGCTGGCCATCTGGTTCTGCGTCGACACGCTCGATTACCTCCAACGCGGCGGGCGCATCGGCCGCGCGCAGGCCTGGCTCGGCGGGGCACTGAAGATCAAGCCAATCCTCTCGCTGCAGGCGGAGATCACCCCGGTCGAGCGCGTGCGCACCTCGGGCCGCGCGTTTGAGCGGATGGTCGACTACCTGCGGACGCTGCGCGACGCCGGCGCCGACGGCTGGGTCGTGCAGCACATCCAGTCCCCCGAGCGCGCCGCGGAGCTCGTGCAGCGCGGCCGCGAGCTCTTCGGCAGCGAGCCGATGTGGGTCTCGGAGGTCGGTCCGGTGATCGGCACCTACACCGGCCCCGGCCTGCTCGGCGTCGGCGGCGTGCCGTTGGCGCTGGTGCGCTGAGCCCAGGTGGGCGCACGATCAGCGAGCGCCCCTGCGACGCGGACGGCGTCGTCCGCGAGGCCGTGGCCGGCGCCGGCGCGCCGGGGTGCGCGCGGCACGCTGCGCTACGGTGCCTGACCCGTGGACGTCGAGACCGCGATCCGCACAAGACGAACGCATAAGGCGTTCGAGCCGCAGCCGGTCGAGCGCGCAACGCTGCTCGAGCTGTTCGAGCTGGCGCGGTGGGCGCCCAATCACCGGCTGACGAACCCGTGGCGCTTTCGCGTGCTCGGCGAGCGCACCCGAGCCGATCTGGCGCGCGAGAGCGAGCGCGTGAGCGCGGGATCGGCGCGAAAGCTCGATCGGGCGCCGACGCTGGTCGTCGCCGGCGCGGTGCTGAGCGGCGATCCCGGCGAGCAGCGCGAGGACCTGCTGGCCGCCGGCGTAGCCGCCTACCTGGTCCTGCTCGGCGCCCACGCTCGGGGGCTCGCCGGCTACTGGCGCACGCTGGCGATCCTCGACACGCCCGCCGTACGCGCGGCACTGGCGATCGAGGACGACGAGCTGCCGATCGGGCTGCTGCACCTCGGACGCCCCCACGAGGCCCAACGCGTCCCCGAACGCGAAGGGGTCGAGGCGATCGCGGTCTTCCTGGACTGATCGACGGGGCGCCGGCGCCCGCCGCCTGCTCCTCAGCACACCCGGCGCAGCCGCCGGCCGGATTTCTCGCGTTCGAGCGCCGGCGCGCCACGCAGATCCAGCGTAGGCTCCAGCCCGCGGGAGCCGTCGGGTCCGCGGCAGGGCGTGAGCCTTGCATCGTTCAGCGATCGCGGGAGGCTTGCGTGAGCACGGCAACCGGTAGCGGCACGCGCGAGGACCCGTGGGTCCTGCGGACGCCGCCGGGCAGCTCGGAGTACCGGATGTACCGCGACGAGGCCGCCGATCCGCCGGCCCTGGTCTGCGTCGTCGGCACGACGACACTCGGCTACCAGCTGCGCTGCATCGAGGACCTCCACACGATGCTCGTCAGCCACGGAGACTGGATCGCGCTCGGAGGCGCCGACGAGCAGAAGCCCGCGGCGGAGGGGACGGTCGAGGCGTGGGGGCGCTCGGAAGCCAACCCGGTGGGCGGGTTCTACGGCCTGAAGAAGGGCTTGCGCGGCCGCTTCGGCACCTACGTGCCGCCGCTGCTCGAGGCACTCGGTCTCGCCGAGCTCGAACACAACCCGCGCAACAACCGCATGCGGGCGATCGGCTGACTGGCGACCACGCGGCGTAAGGTGAGTGCAGCGGGCGCGCGTCGTTGCGCGCCACCACGATGCCATGAGTGAACACGCGCGATACGGCGAGAAGGAATTTGAGGAGTTCGTCCGCTCAGCACTCGACGATCTGCCGATCGAGTTCCAGCGCGCGCTCGACGACGTGGCGATCGTCGTCTCCGACCGCGGCGCCGAGCATCACGCCTACGGCCTGTACGTCGGTTACAGGCTGGGCGGCCGGAGTTCCCTTGGGGGCGGCGGCTTTCCAGACGAGATCCTGATCTTCCGCGACACACTCGTACGCGACTTCGGGGACGATCCGCAGCGCCTGCGACTGCAGATCGTCCAGACGGTGCGCCACGAGGTCGGTCACCACCTCGGCTTCGACGAGGCGGGTGTTCGCAAGCTCGGGCTTTGACGCGTTCAGCCGCGGGCGCGTGGAGGACCGCTGCGCCGGCGAACGCGGACGGTGGTCAGCGGGCCGGCTCCAGCACGAACACGGGGATCTCACGGTCGGTCTTCGTCTGGTATTCGGCGTAGTCGGGCCACACCTCGACCGCACGCTCCCACCACAGCGCACGCTCATCACCCAAGAGCCGCCGCGCCGTGTAGTCGGCCCTGGACGCACCGTCCTGCAATTCCACGAGCGAATGCTCCACCAGATTGCCGTACCACGCCGGGTTCTCCGACGCCCCGCCCTTGGACGCGACTGCCGCGTAGACGCCGTCGTGCTCCACTCGCATGACCGGGTTCTTGCGCAGCTTCCCGGACCTCGCGCCGACCGAGGTGATCACGACCACCGGAACGCCGCGCAGTGTTGTCCCGCTCGTCCCGCCGGAGCGCTCGTACTCATCGACCTGGTCGCGGACCCATTCCGAGGAGCTCGGCTCGTATTCACCCTGCAGCGGCATCGGGTCTCCCTTCTCGAGTTGGTTCCCAACAGGCTAGAACGCGCGCGCGTTCGGGGCACAGGCGCAGCGCGGGGCCGCTCAGCCGCGCCGGCGACGGCGGAACACGGCCATGCCGCCGCCGAGCAGGAAGCCGGCGATCGCGGCACTGAACAGCGCCGGGCGCTGGTGCTCGCCGAGCTGCTTGCGCCAGTCGGTGATCTCGGCGACCTCGCCGCGCAGCTTGTCGATGGAGACGGCCAGCGCCAGGCGGTTGGCCTCGATCGAAGCACGGATCTCCTCGGGCGAGCGGCCTGACATCAGGCCGCTCCCTCGCGCTGGCCGACGGCCTCGCGAATCTTGCGGGCCTCGTCGATCGCCATCTTCGGCGACGGGGGCGAGCCGCGGCGGACCAGCTTGGCGGCGAGGACGCCTGCGAGCAGGGCGAACAGAAGCAGCGCTCCGGCGACGACGAAGAACCCCCAGAAGTACTGCCCGGCCGGGAACAGCTCGTACCAGGCGAGCCAGGCGAGCCCGATCAGGACGAAGAACAGCGCGACGACGATGAAGATGCCGGCCGCGATCCCGACGACCGCACCGGTCACGAGCTTGCTGATCTTCGCGCCGATCTCGGCGCGGGCCAGCTCGATCTCGTCGCGGATCAGCAGCGTCGCACGCTCGGAGATCTCGGTGATCGCCGCTGCGATGTTCTCCGGGATCTCTTCCTGCTCAGCGGCCAAGGCGCCTCAGCAGGAACGCGGCGATCATGCCGCCGGCGAAGGCGGCGCCGACGAGCACCTCGGGGCGGCTGCGAATCAGTGCAAGGCCGGCGGCCGGCCCCGAGGGAATGCCGGCGGACTCCTCGGACTCAGGCGCGCCGGAGCCGTTGGCGGAGGCGACGTATCCGGACTCGACGCTCACTCGGGCGGCTCCTCGTCGAAGATCCGCCGCCACATGATCGCGGCGGTCCTGGTCGACGCGATCGAGAACAGGGCGCCCAGCCCGGCCAGCAGACCCGACCACATCAGCCGCTTGACAAGGTCATTTTCCACGTCCTCAGTCAATCAGATCGAGTCCCCACGCGCTGCTCACGCAGGCCAGCGGTAAGCGCTCGCCCGGCGGTTGGCCAGCGAGGGCAGCGAGGAGCGGATCGCGTCCAGGCGGCCGAGATCGAGGTCCGCGACGATCACGCCGACTCCGTCGGTGGCCTGCGCCAGCACGACGCCCCACGGGTCGACGATCATCGAGCGCCCGCCGCTGCGGCGTCCCGGCTCGTTCTCGCCGATCTGGTTGGCGGCGATCACGAACGCCTGGTTCTCGATCGCCCGCGCGCGCAGCAGCGTCTCCCAGTGGTCGCGCGTGGTGGCAAGCGTGAAGGCGGCCGGAACCACCAGCACGCGCGCGCCGCGCAGGGCGAGGATCCGGTAGAGCTCGGGGAAGCGCAGGTCGTAGCAGACGCTCAGCCCCAGCTCGAGGCCGTCATCGGTGCGCGAGACGACGATCTCGTCGCCGGGGTCCTCGTGCTCGGACTCGCGGTACTCCACACCGTCGACCGTCACGTCGAACATGTGAATCTTGCGGTAGGCGGCGGCGATCTCACCGTCCGGCGAGATGTGCAGCGAGGTGTTGTGGATGCGGCCGTCCGGCGTGCGCTCGGCGAACGAGCCGGCAACGAGCTCGATCGCGAGCTCGCGGGCGCAGGCGCGCGCCCAGCTGATCGCCGGGCCGTCGATCGGCTCGGCCCCGTCGCGCAACTGGGCGCCGCTGCCCAGCAACGGCCACTTCTCCGGCAGCACCACGAGCTGCGCGCCGCGCGCCGCGGCCGCGCGCACCAGGCGGTCGGCGTTCGCGAGGTTCGCCTCGCGATCGGCGGTCGCGTTGAGCTGGACGGCGCCGGCGCGCACCACCGCCGCGGGCTCCCCGGGCGGGGGTCCGCTCGCGCCGGGCGCCGCTGAGCTAGCCACCGACGCGCTCGCCCAACCGGCCGTAAAGGGCGCGGATCTCGGCGAAGATCGCGTCGGCGACCTCCTGCTGGCGCTCGCGCGTGGCGCCCGGCTCACGCTCGAAATGCAGCGGCTCGCCGTACTGGACGCGCACCGCGGGGAAGCGCAGCCGCTTCCAGTTGCGGATCCTGGAGGAGCCGTAGATCGCAATCGGCACGACCGGCGCGCCGCTGTCGAGCACCAGCCGCCCGATCCCGGGCTTCGCCTGTGGCTGCAGGTCCCCGGTGCGCGAACGCCCGCCCTCCGGGTACATCGCGACCACGCCGCTCTGCTCGAGGATCGCCTCGGCGGTGATGAACGCCTCGTCGTCGCGGGCGCCGCGGCGCACCGGGAACACCCCTCCCTGGAGGTAGACCCAGCGCGCCAACGGCGTGAACAGCTGCGATTTCGCCATGAAGCGGACCTTGCGGCGGATGAAGATGCCGATCAGGAAGTGATCCATGTAGGAGAAGTGGTTGGGCGCGAGGATCGCCGCGCCGGTCTCCGGCACGTTCTGCGCGCCGATCGCCCGTGCACGCAACAGCGTCCAAGCGTAGAGCGAGCTGAACACGCGCACCAACTCGTAGACGAAGCTCGGCGCGCGGCTGCGCGCCCGCGCGTGAAAGCGGTCGAAGTACTCCTTCGGCCGCGGGTCGGTGTAGACCTGCGGCTTCAAGCTCGAGAGCTTCTCGCTCACCGCGCAGAGCTTATCCGGGCCTGTCGGGGGCGGGAGCTATTGTCCTGATGCGGTGGCCGAGGTACCAGCGCATATCACGGGCGTCGTCTGGAAGATCGAGTGCGCGGTCGGTGACCAGATCGCCGAAGGCGACACGGTCGTCGTGCTGGAGTCGATGAAGATGGAGATGCCCGTTGAGGCCGAGGAGGGCGGCACCGTCACCGAGATCCGCTGCGAGGAGGGCCAGGCAGTGCAGGAAGGCGACACGCTGGTCGTGCTCGGGTAGGGTGCAAAGTCGGCGATGCCCCCGTTGATAACCGCAGACGAGGCTCTTGCGCTGGGTCGGATGAGCGACCGTGCAGAGATCGAGGCGCTGATCGAACGTGCCTGGCAGGCGCGTGTCGAGCGTTTCGGCGACTCCACGGACATGTGCTCGCTGGTCAACGCGAAGTCCGGCGGCTGCGCCGAGGACTGCGGCTTCTGCGCGCAGTCGCGCTACGCCGATGCCGACACGCCGATGCACGCGATGATGGAGCCCGAGCAGATGCTCGATCACGCCCGCGCAGCCGAGGCCGCAGGGGCCCACCGCTTCTGCATGGTCGCCCAGGGCCAGGGCCTCTCCAAGCGCGACTTCGAAAAGGTCCTGGCGGGCGCGAGGCTCGTCGCCGAGCACACCAACCTGAAGCGCTGCGCCTCGATCGGCCACATGTCCGTCGAGCGCGCGAAGGCGCTGCGCGAGGCGGGCATCCAGCGCGTCCATCACAACGTCGAGGCCGCCGAGAGCTTCTACCCCGAGGTCTCGAGCACGGTCCGCTACGAGGGACGCCTGCGCACGATCGAAGCCGTCCGCGAAGCCGGGCTGGAGACCTGCGTCGGCGGCATCCTGAACCTGGGCGAGACGCCCGAGCAGCGTGTCGAGATGGCCTTCGAGCTGTCGGCGATCAACCCGACGAGCGTGCCGATCAATCTGCTGATCCCGCGCGAAGGGACCAAATTCGGCGAGCGTGAGCTGATGGACCCGTGGGAGGCCGTGAAGTGGGTGGCGATCTTCCGGCTGATCCTGCCCGAGGCGCTGTTCCGCCTCTGCGGCGGGCGGATCGAGAACCTCGGCGAGCTCGCGCCGCTGGCGGTCAGGGCGGGGCTGAACGGCGTGATGATGGGCAACTTCCTGACGGCTCTGGGCGCGACGCCGGCGGAGGATCGCGAGATGTTCGAGCGCCACGGCCTGAACGTCGCCCGCCAGCCCGACAACGGCTCCAACCCGCGGCCGGACAACCGCTCCGGATGGCTGGAGGGCGACACGCCTGACGTGATCGAGGAGCACCTCGAACGCGAGGCGGAGCTGAAGGTCTCGCTGTGGGACCCATCGAAGCAGCTGCGCTACCGCGGCAAGCGGGGGCGCGCGGCGGAGCCGGCCCGATGAACGACATCGCAGCGCAACTGGAGCAGCTGCGCGATGCCGGCCTCTACCGCCGCACGCGGCTGATCAGCGGCCCGCAGGGCCCACGGATCACCCTGGACGGGAAGCCCGTTGCGCTGCTGTGCTCCAACAACTACCTCGGTTTCGCCGACCATCCGCGGGTGCGCGAAGCCGCCGCCGATGCGGCGATGCGCTGGGGCGTCGGCGCGGGCGCCTCGCGCCTGGTCTCGGGCACGATGACGATCCATGAGCGCCTCGAACGCGCGCTCGCGGAGTTCGAGGGCACCGAGTCCTGCGTCCTGTTCGGCTCGGGCTATCTCGCCAACGTCGGCGTGCTGCAGGCGCTCGGTTCCGCCGGCCAGACGATCTTCTCCGACGCGCTGAACCACGCGTCGATCATCGACGGCTGCCGCCTCGCGCGCGCCGACACCTTCGTCTACGGCCACTGCGACCTCGACCACCTGGAATGGGCGCTGGGCGAACATGGTCGCGAGGGCGACGTGATCGTGACCGACTCGGTCTTCTCGATGGACGGCGACGTCGCGCCGCTTGCGGGAATCGTCGAGCTGGCCCGCCGCCACGGCGCGAGGGTCGTCGTGGACGAGGCGCATGCGACCGGCGCGCTCGGACCGGGCGGGCGCGGCGCGATCGCCGAGGCCGGGCTGGAGGGGCACGTCGACGTGCTGGTCGGAACGTTGAGCAAGGCGCTCGGCTCCTATGGCGGCTATGTGTGTGCGCGGAGCGAGATCGTCGAGCTGCTGCTGAACAGCGCCCGAGGGCTGATCTTCTCCACCGCTCCGCCGCCGCCGTCGATCGCGGGCGCGCTCGCGGCGCTCGAGCTGCTGATCGAACAGCCGCTGCGCCCGGCCAAGCTGCAGGCCACGGCCGAGGTGCTGCGCCGGGAGCTCGCCGCCGCGGGGATCGCCGCGCCAGAGGGGCGTACGCAGATCGTGCCGCTGATCGTCGGTGACGCCGACGCGGCGGTCCGCCTGAGCGAAGCTGCGCTCGCCCGAGGCGTCTTCGCGCAGGCGATCCGGCCCCCGACGGTGCCCGAGGGAAGCTCCCGCCTGCGACTCACGGTGATGGCCTCGCACACCACGAGCGAGCTGGCCGCGGCGGCCGCCGCGATCGCTCAGGCAGCGCGTGAGGTCGGCGTCACGTTCACGGCCGACGCCGGCGTCGCCGAACCCGTCGCCCGCGCCGCATAGGCCGGCAGTGGGCGAGGACACAAGCCCGGGCGGGACGCCGCCGGGGCGCCCGGTCGCCCTGCGCGGGTGCTTCGTGACCGCCACCGACACCGGCGTGGGTAAGACGATCCTCAGCGCCGCGCTCGTCGCCGCGCTGCGCGCAAAGGGCTTGCCGGTGCATGCGCGAAAGCCGGTGATGACGGGCTTGGAGGACGGGCCGCCGCTCGATCACGAGCTGCTCGCCTCGGCCAGCGGCGAGCCAGCCACCGCCGTGTCGCCGTGGCGCTACGGCCCGGCGGTCTCGCCTCACCTTGCAGCGGAGCTCGCCGGCGAGCAGCTCGACGTCGACGCGCTGATCGCCGACGTTCGCGCGGCCGGCGAGCCGGTGATCGTCGAGGGGATCGGCGGGCTGCTGGTCCCGCTCGCGCAGGACTGGGACGTGAGGCGCCTCGCCCGCGAGCTCGGGCTCGGCGTCGTGATCGCAGCGCGCCCCGGGCTCGGAACGATCAACCACACGCTGCTCACGCTGGAGGCGGCACGGATGGCTGCGCTCGACGTGCGCGCGGTCGTGCTGACGCCCTGGCCGGCGGACCCGGGGCCGATCGAGCGCTCCAACGCAACGACGATCGAGCGCCTTGGCGGGGTGGCGGTCGCGACGCTTCCGGCGCTCGCGGAGATCTCCGCAGCGACGCTCGCCGCGGCGGGTGCAGCGCTCCCTTACGAGAGCTGGCTGGTCTGACGCCCGCGCCGCAGGCGCCCCCGTGAAGGGCCGGCGTCGAGCGGCGCGCGGCGGCGGCGCGTCAGCACCCGGCCGAGCACGAGCACCGCGATCGATCCTGCGACGATCAGCCGGAGCGCCGCGCGCCCATCGTCGATCGGCTCAAAACGTGTCCCGTCGGGCCCGATCTCGATGAAGCCGACCGGGCGCGCGTCGAGCGCGCCCCCGCCACCGCCGCCGGAACCGCGGCTGGGCTCGTTGCCGAAGCCCCAGCCGCCGGCTGTGCGAACGCTCGCCACCGGGATCACGGTGCGGCCCTTCACCTCGACCGGCCGGCCGAAGCAGAGCCGCGCGCCGGTCAGCCGCGCGAGCGCACGCTGCGCGGGGGGCAGCGCCTTCTCGGGCTTCTCGGCCATCTCAACGTCCTCTGGGCACGGCGCTCGCCACGATCAGTCGTCGTAGGGCGTGAAGTCGCGCTTGCGGGCGCCGCAGACCGGGCAGAACCACGTGTCGGGGATATCCTCGAACGCGGTGCCCGGCGGGATCCCGCCGTCGGGGTCGCCGTCGGCGACATCGTAAATGTAGCCGCAGGACTCGCAGTGCCAGCGCTGAACGGTTCGGACGGCTTCGGTCGACACGAACGCAAGCTTATCCGCGGCGCCCACGGAATCCGCCGGAGCGCGATCGCTGCCTCCCGGCGCACGCCCGCGCCTACAGCGCGCGGCGGTAGAGCTCGGCGAGATCCTCGGCGGTCGGCTCGCGCGGGTTGACCAGCGTGCAGGCGTCCCCCATCGCACCCTCGACCAGCAATGCGATCCCGGACTCCGGCACGCCGACCTGCGAGAGCCGCGTCGGCAGGCCGAGCGAGCGCACGAGGGTGCGCACGTGCTCGGCGAGCGCGTGGCCGACCTCGCCGCGTGGCGGCACGCCGAGCAGCTCGGCGACATCCCGGTAGCGGGCGGCGATGTCCTCGCCGCCGGCCGCGTTGTACTCGATCGTGCCCGGCAGGTTTATCGCGTTGGCGACGCCGTGCGGGACGTCGTAGAGGGCGCCGCAGGGGTGCGACAGGGAATGCGCGATACCGAGCGCACCGGAGGTCGTCGGCACGATCGCGAGCGACGCCGCGATCAGCATGTTGCCGCGCGCGCTCTCGTCCGCCGGGGTCTGCACGGCGCGCTCGAGGTTCTCGTGGATCAGTCGCAGCGCGTGCAGCGCGTAGGCGTCGGCGTGAGCGTTCCAGTCACGCGAGACATAGCCCTCGATCGCATGTGTCATCGCGTCCATGCCGGTCGCTGCGGCGAGCACCGGCGGCAGCGTGGCGGTCGCCGCGGGATCGAGGATCGCCAGTCGCGGGATCAGCGCAAAATCGCCGATCTGGTATTTGACGTGCGCCTCGCGGTCCTTGATCACGGCCGCGAAGCTGACCTCCGAGCCGGTCCCGGCGGTGGTGGGGATGCACGCCAGCGGCGCCAGCTCGAACGCGCGGCCGGCGCCGTCGTCGGCGCGCGGCAGGCCATAGTAGCCCTCCCACTCGCGCGCCTGCCCGCCGTGGGTGAAGAGCAGGTTGGCGACCTTCGCGCTGTCCATCACCGAGCCGCCGCCGAGCGCCAGGAAGGAGTCGGCAGCGCTCTCGCGCGCGAGCTCCGCGGCCGCAGCGACGGCCGCCGAGTCGGAGTCCTGGGGCACGGCGTCGAAGATCGCGGCGACCTCGAGGCCCCCGTCCTGGAGACCCTCGATCACGCGATCGGCAAGCCCCGTGGCGCGAATCACGGTGTCGGTGATCAGCAGGACGCGGTGCGCGCCCTCCTTGGCGAACTCGAAGCCGGTCGAGGCGAGCAGGTCACGCCCGGCGATCACCCGCGTCGGGGCACTGAACTGGTAGAAGTCCTTGAAGCCCGCCATCTGGCGGTCAAAGGCGTCCTGCGTCACCCCGGCACCATCAGACGTCGGCGAGGTCGCTGCGGCCCGCCGCTTCCAGCTGCGCCCTGTAGCGCGGAAAGACCGGCTTCGTCAGCGGCACGAGGCGCAGGATCTTCGCCACCGGACCCTTCGCCTTGATCTGGCCGCGCGCGAGCGCCACCGTCACGTTGACCTTGCCGAGCCAGAAGCGATGCGCGGTGTCGGCGTCCATGGTCATGACGACCTCGGGCTCCAGGCGTGTCGGGCCGAGGTCGACCTGCCCCTCCTCGGCCTCGATCAGCTTCACCGTGATCTGGGACTCGGGGTTGTGGTAGCGGTACTGCACGATCGTATTGGCGGTGCGGAACTTCGGCGCCAGCTCCTCGTCCGCGAGCAGATCCAGGAACAGTCGCCCGAGATGGTCGTAGACGTCCTGCTCGTCACTGAAATAGCTCACGCCACGCTCCTTGTCCGAAACGGGCCACTAGCTGCCCAGCGGGGCCGACTCCTCGTCGCGGATCACGTGCAGGACGGCGTTGATCAGGGCGAGGTGGGTGAAGGCCTGGGGGAAGTTGCCGAGATGGCGGCCGCTCGTCGGGTCGAGCTCCTCGGCGAACAGGTCAAGCGGCGAGGCGAGTGCCAGCAGCCGTTCGCACAGCGCGCGCCCGCGGCGGCGCTCGCCGATCTCCAGCAGCCCCGAGACCAGCCAGAACGAACAGATCAGGAAGGAGCCCTCGTGCGCGCCAGCCAGTCCGTCGTCGGTCTGGTCGGGGCGGTAACGCAGCACGAGCCCCTGTTCGGTCAGCTCGCGTTCGATCGCGAGCACGGTCGCGCGCACGCGCTCGTCGTCGGCCGGCAGAAAACGCACGAGCGGGATCAGCAGGGCCGAGCCGTCGAGGGCGACGGTGTCGTAGTGCTGGACGAAGACGCCGCGCTCGTCGACGCCGCGGTCGCAGACGTCGGCGTGGATCTCGTTGGCGACTGCGCGCCAGCGGTCGGCCAGCGTGCTGCGACCGCGCCGTGCCGCGAGCCGCGCGGCACGGTCCAGCGCCACCCAGCACATCAGCTTCGAGGACACGTAATGACACGGCTCCCCGCGGGCCTCCCAGATGCCCTGGTCGGGCTCGCGCCAGGCGTCGGCGGCGCGCTCCGCCTGGGCCTCGATCACCGGCCACAGGCGCTGCGGGCTATGGCCGTACTTCTTCGTGTGCAGGTAGAGCGAGTCGAGCACCGCGCCGTAAACGTCGTTCTGGCGCTGGCTGAAGGCGTCGTTGCCGACCCGCACTGGCTGGGCGCCCTCATAGCCGGTCAGGTGACTGAGCTGCTGCTCGGTGAGGTCGCGCTCACCGCCGACGCCGTACATGATCTGCAGCGAGCCGTCGCTGTTGCGCTGCAGGTCGGCGACGTACTGGATGAAGTCGTCGGCCTCCCAGCTCAGGCCGAGCGAAGAGAGCCCCCACAGCGTCAGTGTCGCGTCGCGCATCCACGTGTAGCGGTAGTCCCAGTTGCGTCCGCCGCCGGGCGTCTCCGGCAGAGAGGTCGTCGCGGCGGCCACGACGGCACCCGTCGGCGCATAGGTCAGCCCCTTGAGCACCAGCGCTGAGCGCTGCAGCTGCGCGCGCCAGCGGTGATCGGGGAAATCGCCGGTGTCGAGCCAGTTGCGCCAGTAGTCGGCGGTACCGGCCAGTCCGGCCGCGGCCTCCTCGAAGGTTCGCGGGCCGTCCAGCAGACGCGACCACGACAGCGCGCAGAAGCGCCGGTCGCCGTTGACGAGGCGGTGGCGGGCACGCGCCGAGCCGCCTTCGATTCCGAGCGCGAAATCGCTATGCAGCCGCAGTGTCTTGGAGGCGCTGACCGCATCGAGCGCCTGCGGCTCGCCCGCAACGGTGCTCCAGGTCGCTGGATCGCGCCCGTAGTCGAACATGGGCTCGCACAGCAGCTCGACCTGGACTGTGCCGTGGATGCACTCGATCGTGCGCAGCAGCACGTGGTAGGCGTCGTGGTCGGCCGGCGGGCGCGTGTGAGCGGTCGCCGAGCCGGCTTCGCGCTCGCGCCAGGGCCCGATCACCAGCGCGTCGCGCACGACGGCCCAGCCGGTCGGCGTCTGCCAGGTCGTCTCGAGCACGTTGGTGCCCGGCTCGTAGCGCCGGCCGGCCGGCACGCCCATCCCCGACGGGCCGAGGCGGAACCCGCCGGCGCCGCGGTCGAGGATCGCAGCAAACACGCTCGGCGCGTCAAAGCGCGGCGGGCACAGCCACTCGACGGTCCCGTCGGGCGCGACCAGCGCAGCTGTGTGGCAGTCGGAGAGAAACGCGTAGTCGGCGATCGGCGGGAACTGCGAGGTGCGTGCAACGCGGTCGTCAAACGGCGTCGCGGTCGAACGCGGGCGGTCCCAGGGATCCATCGCCCCGGCGCGCCGCAGCGCCGACGCGCGCTTGGGCTCGGCTCCCAGCCCGGCGGTGGTGTCTGTCTCGCGCGTGTCGGCCATCTGCCAACAGTACGATGACACGCCCGAGCGCATCCGCCACCTGGCGCACGTTTTCCTCCAAACGACGCCGGCGAGGCCCCGTCAGTTGCCGTCGGCGATCACGTGCGCCACGGCGTTGATCAGCGCGAGGTGCGTGAAGGCCTGGGGGAAGTTGCCGAGATGGCGGCCGCTGGCCGCGTCGAGCTCCTCGGCGTAGAGCCCCAGCGGCGAGGAGAGTGAGAGCAGCCGCTCGCAGAGAGTGCGGGCACGCTCGGTTTCGCCGATCTCAGACAGCGCCGAGACCAGCCAGAACGAGCAGATCAGGAAGGTCCCCTCTTCGCCGCTCAGGCCGTCGTCGGTCTCCTCCACGCGGTAGCGCAGAACGAGCCCGTGATCGGACAGCTCGTCGGCGATCGCGAGCACCGTCGCGCGCACCCGCTCGTCGTCGCTCGGCAGGAAGCGCACGATCGGGACCAGCAGGTTGGAGGCGTCAAGCGCGGTCGTGTCGTAGTGCTGGACGAAGACGCCGCGGTCGTCGACGCCGCGCGTGAGGATGTCCTCGCGGATCGTCTCTGCGCCGGCCTGCCAGCGCTTCGCGAGCGCCGGCTCGCCGCGCAACTCCGCCAGCCGCGCGCCGCGGTCCAGCGCGACCCAGCACATCAGCTTCGAGGACACGTAGTGGCGCGGCTCTCCGCGCGCCTCCCAGATCCCCTGGTCCGGCTGCCGCCACACCCGCCAGGCGCTCGCGACCTGGTCGCAGAGCACCGGCCACAGACGATCCTGGATGTGATCGTGGCGCTTGGTGTGCAGGTAGACGGAGTCGAGCACGGCGCCGAAGCAGTCGTTCTGGCGCTGGCTGTAGGCACCGTTGCCCTTGCGCACGGGCCGTGAGCCCTCGTAGCCCTTGAGGTGGCGCAGAGTGCTCTCCCGCAGGTTGCGCTCGCCGCCGATCCCGTACATGATCTGCAGCGACCCGTCCTTGTTGCGCTGCAGGTCGCCGAGGTATTCCATGAAGTCGTTGGCCTCCCAGTCAAGGTCCAGCGCGTGCAGTCCCCACAGCGTGAAGGTCGCGTCGCGCATCCAGCAGTAGCGGTAGTCCCAGTTGCGCGCGCCGCCCGGCGTCTCCGGCAGCGAGGTCGTCAACGCCGCGATCATCGCTCCGGTCGGCGCGTAGGTCAGGCCCTTGAGGACCAGCGCCGAGCGCTGCAGGAACGCGCGCCACGGGTGGTCGGGGTAGGTGCCGGCGGCCAGCCACTCGCGCCAGAAGTGGCAGGTGCGAAGGACGTGCGCGACGGCCTGCTCGTAGGTTCGCGGGCCGCCGAGCTCCTCGGTCCACGACAGCGCGCAGAAGCGCTGCTCGCCCTCGCGCATGGTGTGGCGGGCGTGCGCCGTCGCCCCCTCGATCCCCATCCGCAGGTCGCTGAACAGACGCACGGTGGTCTTGCCGTCGGTCGCGTCGAGCGCGAAGTCGTCCTCCCCCTCCACCGGCGACCAGCGCGCGGCCGTGCGGCCGTAGTCGAAGCGCGGCGAGCAGATCAGCTCGACGGGAACCTCGCCCTGCAGGCACTCGACGGTGCGCACCAGCAGGTGCTCGGCATCGTGGTCAGTCGGCGGGCGGGTGCGCTTCGTTCGCCTGCTGTCGTGCCACGGGCCGATCGTCAGCGCGTCGCGCACGACCAACCAGCCGGTCGGCGTCATCCAGGTCGTCTCCAGCACGTTGGTGCCCGGCTCATACCGCTGGCCGGCCGGCACATCGACCCCGTAGGGGGCAATCCGAAAGGAGCCGGCGCTGCGGTCGAGCAGCGCGCCGAAGATGCTCGCCTGATCGAAGCGCGGCAGGCACATCCACTCGACCGACCCGTCGGGGGCGATCAGCGCCCCCGTGTGGCAGTCCGAAAGGAACGCGTATGAGGCGATCGGGGGAAACGTCGAAGCACCGTCCCACTGGGACGGGCTGACCCGGGAGGCGAATTCGTCATTGGAGCTCGCGCTCGGGCGTTCCCGGGGCGGCTTGCGGCGGGGGGCGGCCGCGGCCTTCTTGCGGGGGGCTGCGGGCATCGGGCGCGAGCCTATCGCGGGGCGCGGATCAGCGGAACTTCGCGCTGGAAGCGGCGTTACAGTGGGTCAGAGTCGATCGCAGCACGCGACGCGTGGAAGCCTCAGCTCTCCCAACACGTCTCACCCCGAGCCGGGCGCCGTTCTCGGCTGCATTTCTGCGTCTTCGCTCCGACGAGCAGCTCGTGTCGCTGTTCCGCGCCGGCTCCGAGGATGCATTCCGCGCGATCCACGAGCGCTACCGCACGCGGCTGCTGGCCTACACACGCCAGATGTTGCGCGGCGGGAGCGCCGACCCCGAGGACGCGCTGCAGGACGTCTTCATCCGCGCCTACCGGGCGCTGCGCGCGAACGACCGCCCGGTGCTGCTTCGCGCCTGGCTCTACCGCATCGCCCACAACCGCTGCATCGACGAGCTACGACGCCCCTGTCCGGCGCCGAGCGAGCTCGCGGCGGACGCGCAGCCCGCATTCGGAGCGCCCGCCGGCGCGAACGAGCCGGCCGTTGCAGCCGAACGGAGCGCCGACCTCGCGCGGCTGGTCGCCGACGTGCGGACGCTGCCGAGCCAGCAGCGCTCGGCGCTTCTGATGCGCGAGCTGCAGGGCCTCAGCTACGACGAGCTGGCGAGCGCCCTGTCGATCTCCCTGCCGGCCGTGAAGTCGCTGCTCTTGCGAGCCCGCACCGGCCTGATCGACATCGCCGACGCGCGCGACACGCCGTGCCGAGAGATCCGCGACGAGCTGCTGGGAGCCGCGGACCGCGGCGTGCGGATCAGCGGCCGCGCCCGCCGGCACTGCGGCGAATGCACGGGCTGCGACGCCTACCGCGGCGAGCTGCGACGGGTGCGCCGCGGCTTTGCGCAGCTCACCCCGAGCGGCCCGCTGGCCCAGCTGGGCATGGCGCTCGGGATCGGTGGTGGCGGCGGCGCGGTGGCGGCCGGCGGGAGCGGCGCCGCGGCTGGCGGTGGCGGCATCTTCGCGGGCGTGACGGCGACCAAGCTCGCCGTAGTGGTCTGCTGCGCCGCGCTGATCACGACCGCCGGACGAGTGGTGATCGCGCCCTCCTCCTCCCCGCCCGCCGCTCACACCCACGCTGCCGCGCGCGTGCTCACGCTGAGCGCGCTGCCTGGGCCACGCACGAGCATGCCGGCAACCAGTAGCGGCGGCGCCTCCTCGGGCTCCCCCCCGGCCGCGGCGCCCAATCAGGCAGGCGCCGGCGCCGTCACGATCGGCGCGAGCGGTGCGACGGGCTCCACGGGCTCCAGCGGCGCGATCGGCGGCCCGGTCCCGAGCGCCGCGATCGGCTCGACCGGCTCGACCGGGTCAACCGGGTCGACCGGCGCGAGTGCCGGGCCGACCGGGTTGACCGGCACAACGGGCACGAACGCCGCCAACGGCATCGGCGGCGCGGGCGTGACCGTCACCGCGGTGGCGTCGCTCGGCGCCACCGGCGCAACGGGCGAGGCCGGGGCGAACAACGTGCACTACGACATCGGCCGCTCCGGCACGAGCACCGGCGCGACCGGCCAGAGCGGCGCGGCCGGCGCCGACTCCGCCGCGCAGCCCGGCGATTGACGCGCGGCATCCCCAGACCCGACCGCACGCGTCGGCCGTCGCCAGTGCGGAGGGCTTCAGAGCAGGAGGCCGGCGGGGCGCTCCAGCCGCTTGCGGACGGTGGCGAGGAAGTCCGCGGCGTCGGCGCCGTACACGATCCGGTGATCGGCCGAGATCGTCAGCTCCATCACGCGCCGGGCGGTGAAGCTGCCGTCAGGTCCCACCACGGCCCGCGGGTTCGCGGCGCCCACGGCGAGGATCGCGGCCTGCGGAGGGTTGATCACCGCCGTGAAGCGCGTGACGCCGAGCATGCCGAGGTTCGAGACCGTGAACGTCGCGCCAGAAAGCTCAGGCGGGGTCACGGAACCGTCGCGAACCTTCGCCGCGAGCGTGCGCGTTGCGACGGCGATCTCGGTCAGCGGCTTGGTGTCGGCGTCGAACACCGTGGGGACGACGAGCGCTCCCGCGCCGGCCACCGCGACGCCCACGTTGACGCGCCCGTAGCGCTCGAAGCGCCCGTCGACGTAGGCCGCGTTCAGGCCCGGGTGGGCGCGCAGCGCGAGCGCGCATGCCTTGATCACGAGGTCGTTGACCGACGGCAGCGGCTCCGCCTGGCCGCGCAGCTGCTCGCGCAGGTCAAACGCCGCTTCGGCGTCGACCTCGACGGTCACCTGGAACTCGGGGATCGTCGCCTTCGCGCTGGCCATCCGCCGGGCGATCAGCTGCTGCGAGCGGCTGGGCTCGATCACCTCGACCGCACCCTTGGAACCCAGTTCGTCGCCGGCGGTCACGGCGGTGGGCCGGGCGGCCGCGCCGTTGCCGGCCGCCATGACGTCGGCCTTGACAATCCGCCCGTCCGGGCCGCTGCCGGCCACCCGCGCGAGGTCGACGCCCAGCTGCGCGGCGGTGCGGCGAGCGACCGGTGAGGCCTTGATGCGACCGCCCGCGCTCGCGAGCGCGGGCTCGGCCTCGAGCGGCTCGGTGCTGCTCGCGACCGGCTCGGCCTCCGGCGCGGGCGCGGACGCCGGCGCCCCGGCGAGCACCACGGCATGCTCCTCCTCGACCGGGGCCGAGGCGTCCGCGGCTGAGCCGAGCAGATGCGCGATCACCGCGCCGACGGCGAGCGACTGGCCCTCGGTCGCGACGATCTGAAGGAAACCTGCGGCGTCAGCCTCGTAGGCCATCGTCGCCTTGTCGGTCTCGATCTCGGCAATCGCCTCACCGAGGCGGACCTCCTCGCCCGACGCCTTCAGCCACTTGATGATCGTCCCCTCCTCCATCGAGTCCGAGAGGCGGGGCATCACGACGTCGCTCATGAGCGCCGTCCCAGCGTTGCGAGAACCGCGGACTCGATGCGCTGCTCGTTGGGCAGTGCGGCGTTCTCGAGCTCCTTGGCATAGGGCATCGGCACCTCGGCCATCCCGACCCGCTCGACCGGCGCGTCGAGGTCGTCGAAGCACGCGTACTGGATCCGCGCGGCGAGCTCGGCCGTGACGCCGTAGGTCGGCCAACCCTCCTCGATGCAGACCGCACGGCTGGTCTTGGCGACCGAGGCGGCCACGGTCTCGACGTCAAGCGGGCGCAGCGAGCGCAGGTCGACCACCTCGGCGCTGATCCCGTGCGTGCGCTCCAGTCGCTCTGCCACGTGCAGCGCGCGCACGGTCGCGTAGGAGTGGGCGATCAGCGTCACGTCTGTGCCCTCGCGGGCCACCGCTGCCAGACCGATCGGCGTGACGAACTCGGGGTCGAGCGGCACCTCGCCGCGCTCCTTGTAGATGGCGAGGTTCTCGACCACCAGCACCGGGTCATCATCGCGGATCGCCGCCTTCAGCAGGCCCTTGGCGTCCGCGGGGGTGGCCGGTGCGAGCACCTTCAACCCGGGCGTGGCGGCGAACCAGCCCTCGAAGGACTGGGAGTGCTGCGCCGTCAGCTGGTTGCCGGCGCCGTTGGGCGTGCGGATCACCAGCGGGCAGCGAACCTCGCCGCCGAACATCGCACCGATCTTCGCCGCATGGTTGACCACCTGGTCCATCGCGACCAGCAGGAAGTTGATCGTCATGATCTCGACGATCGGGCGCTCGCCGAGCATCGCCGCACCCACGCCGGCGCCGACGAAACCCTCCTCGGAGATCGGCGTGTCGCGCACGCGCTCGGGGCCGAACTCGCCGAGCAGTCCAGCGGTGACCTTGTAGGCGCCGTCGAACAGGCCGACCTCCTCGCCCATCACGAAGACCCGCTCGTCGCGCAGCATCTCCTCGCGCATCGCGAGCCGCAGAGCCTCGCGGTAGGTCATCGTCTCGAAGCCGGGCCGATCAGTCGGCTGAGTGCGATGCGGGGGCGCCTGCGTCGTGCTCACTCGCCCAGACCGCCTGCGAAGACGAGCTCGCGCTCGCCAAACGGCGCGCCGGGAAGCATGCGGGCGAACTGCGCGGCGCTGCCCGGGGCGTACATGCCGGTCGCGAGCGTGCTGACCGCCGGCGGCGGGCTTGCGACCGAGGCTGCGACGGCCGCGGCGACCTGCTCCTCGGCGGCGCCCATCAGGCCGTCGAGCTCGGCGTCGGGGACGCCTTCCTGCGCGAGCAGCGCGCGTACTCGGAAGATCGGGTCGCGCTGGATGTGTTCATCGATCTCGCCCCGTGTGCGGTAGGCCAGGCCCGCGTCGGCCACGGAGTGGCCGCGGTAGCGGTAGGTGACGAGTTCCAGCACACTCGCCTGGCGCTCCTCGCGCGCCGCGCCCAGCAGCGTGGCCGAGGCCTGCGCGACAGCTAGCAGGTCGTCGCCGTCGACGCGCTCGGCGGGCAGATCGTAGGCGGCCGCTCGGCGGTACAGGTCGGTCACGGCAGAGGCGCGCTCGACGCTCGTGCCCATCCCGTACTCGTTGTTCATCACGAGGAACACGACCGGCAGGCGCCAGACAGCGGCGAGGTTCAGCGACTCGTGCCAGGCGCCCATGTTGATTGCGCCGTCGCCGAGTTCGCACAGCACCGCCTGGGGGCGGCCCTGGCGGACAAGGGCGAGCGCGAGCCCGGTGGCGATCGGCAGCTGGCCGGCGACGATCCCCCAGCCGCCGTAGTAACCTCGCGAGACATCGAGCAGGTGCATCGATCCGCCGCGGCCGTGGGCGCAGCCGTCGACGCGGCCGAACAGCTCTGCCATCACCGCCTCGACCGGGACACCGCGCGCGAGCGCGAAGCCATGACAGCGGTAGCCGGTGACGAGCAGGTCGCCTGGGTCGAGGGAGTGGGTCGCGCCGACCGTGGCCGCCTCCTGGCCGGAGGAGAGGTGGCAGTAGCCGCCGATCCGTGCCGCCTTGTACTGGCGCTCGGCCTCGGTCTCGAAGACGCGGATCAGCAGCATCTGCTCGTAGAGGCCGCGCAGCGTGGCCGTGGCGATCGACATCATCCGCGCTCCTCGTCCTCGAAGTAGTCGGGGTGCTGCACGCGGATCGCCGGCAGCGCCGAGAGCACCATCCGCAGGTGGTGGCGCAGTGCCGTCTCCGCCGCGTCGGGATCGTGGCGTTCCATCGCATCGAGCACGAGGCGGTGCTCGGCCACCATCTCGTCGAGGTAGTTGGGGTGGGGCAGGCTGAGCCGCCGCACCCGGTTGAGGTGGCCCTTGACGCGCTGCGCAAGCTCCCAGGCCACCGGCCGTCCGGCCAGCTCGCACAGAGCCGAGTGGAACTCGTCGTCGAGCACCGCAAAGCGCTCGTAGTCGCCGTGCGCGACGACCTCTGCCTGGCGGCGCACGAGCCCGGCGAGGTCGGCGAGCTCGGCGTCCTGCGCGCGGGTCGCGGCGAGGCGCACCGCAGCGCACTCGAGCGATTCGCGGATGAATTGGGCGTCCTCGACGGCTGAGGTGCTGATCCGGGTGACGAAGGTCCCGAGCTGGGGCACGATCTGAACGAAGCGGTCGTCGCGCAGGCGGATCAGCGCCTCGCGAATCGGCGTGCGGCTGACCGCAAGCCGCTCGGCCAGCTCGTTCTCCGACAACCGCTGGCCCGGCTCCAGCTCGGTGGCGATGATCGCGTCGCGCAGCGCCCTGTATGCCTGGCGGCTCGCCGGCCCGCCGGCGCTGCTGTGCAACCGGTCGATGCGCATGTCGCGCAACCGGTCGATGCCCACCTCGGTCACCTCTGCATACTTACATACAAGCGCCGGGGAGCGCAAGTCCGCCGACTCTCTCTGCGTCGCTCAGGCGGCCGCCGCGGCGGCCGCCTGGCGGGTGATCGCGCGCTTGCCCCAGCTGGCGCGCTCGGCATATTCGATCAGCTTCGCGAAGTAGCCCCCAAGCGGCGGCGCGACCAGTCCGAGCGGACCGAGCAGCTCGCGCGCGCGGGCGTCGTCGAGCGTGGCGCCGATGCCGAAATAGGGGACGTAGAGGTCGGCCTCCGCCAGGCGCGACGCGGGATCGGCGACGATCCGCGGCGGCTCGCGGCCGAACTGCCTGCAGGCCAGATCGATCAACTCGGCGTTGGTCGGGGCCGCGGCCGCGGCCACCAGAGCGACGGTACCGCCGATCGTCTCATCGGCGAGCAACGCCATCAGGCCGTCGGCGACGTAGTCCACGGGGACGATGTCGGCGACGCCGTCGGGGTCGATCGCGACCTCGTCCATCAGTCCGCGCGAGAACGCCCGCATCGGCCAGTAGATCACGTTGAACGCCGATGTCCATCCGCTTGCGCTGTCGCCCACGATGATGCTCGGCCGCGCGACCACCAGCGGGAGCTCGCCCGCCGCCTCGCCGATCGCCTTCTCCGCCTCGAACTTCGACTGCTCATAGGTGTTGCGGAAGCCCTGTCCGAGATCGAGGTCGGTCTCCTTGAAGATGCCGTGAAAACGCCCGGCGACGTAGGCCGTGGACACGTGCACGTGGCGGCGCAACCGCCCGCGGACGGCGATCGCCCGGCTCAGCTCGATCATCGCCAACGCTCCCGCCGTGTTGACCGCGCGCGCCTGCTCGAGCGTGTTGTCGAAGGAGATCGACGCCGCGCAATGCACGACGGCGGTGACGCTCGCAAGCAGTGCCTCGCGGTCGCCGGCGGCAAGGCCGAGGCCGGGCGCCGCGACGTCGCCGGCGACCGCGCGCACCCGCTCGATTGATTTCGGCGGCTCGTCGTAGAGGCGCGCAATGACGTTCGTCAGCCGCTCGCTCGCCGCCTCCGGCGACGGCGCCCGGATCAGGCAGATCACCTCGCCCTCGTCGCGCTCCAGCAGTCGCGCGAGCAGTTCCATGCCGAGAAACCCGGTGGCGCCGGTGAGAAGGACCGTGTCGCTCACGGAGGCGACGCGCCGATCGCGTGAAAACCCCCGTCGACGTGCAGGATCTCGCCGGTGATCGCGCGCGCGTGATCGCTCAGGAGGAAGCACACGGCCGCCGCGACCGGAGCCGCGTCGCGTGTATCCCAGCCCAGCGGGGCGCCGCTGCGCCACAGCGACGCGAGCTGGTCGAAGCCCGGAATGCCGCCGGCGGCGATCGTCTCGATCGGGCCGGCCGAGACGAGGTTGACACGCACCCCGCGGGGGCCGAGATCGCGAGCGAGGTAGCGCGACACGCTTTCGAGCGCCGCCTTCGCCACACCCATCCAGTCATACACCGGCCAGGCCACGCTGGCGTCGAAGTCGAGCCCGACGACCGAACCGCCGCCCTCCGCATCCGCCAGCAGCGACGCCAGCGCGGCAGCCAGCGCCTTCAGCGAGAAGGCGCTGGTCTCGAAGGCAGTGATCGCGCTGCTCGCCGGGGTGTCGAGAAAGCCGCCGCCGAGGGCGTCGGGCGGCGCGAACGCGATCGCGTGCAGCACTCCGTCCAGGGCGCCCCAGCGCGTGCCGAGCTCCGCCGCGACACGCGCCAGATCGTCCGGCTGGTTGACGTCGAGCTCGAGCACGTCTGGTGGATCCGGCAGGTGCTTGGCGGCGCGCTCGGTCAGGCGCATGCCGCGCCCGAAACCGGTGAGCACGATCGCCGCTCCCTCCTCCTGCGCCTGGCGCGCAACCTCGAAGGCGATCGACCCGCGCGTCAGCACTCCCGTGATCAGCAGCCGCTTGCCCTCGAGCATGCTCACAGGGGAATGTTCCCAGCCGGCCAGCGCCGCAGCGACGCGGAGTCAAGCGTCGCCAGCGCCGCGGCGACGCGCGCCCGCGTCTCGCTCGGCGCGATCACCTCATCCACGTGGCCGTCGGCGGTCGCCGCGCCGGGATGCAGATGCTCCGCCGCGTAGCTGGAGGCAAGCGTGTCGCGCGCCACGATCGGATCGTCCGCCGCCTCGATCTCGCGACGGTGGATGATCTCGACCGCCTGCGAGGCGCCCATCACCCCGAGTTGAGCCGAGGGCCAGGCGAAGACGAAGTCCGCGCCCAGGTCCTTGCTGTTCATCGCGATGAAGGCGCCGCCGAAGGCCTTGCGCAGGATCACCGTCACGCGCGGGACCGTGCATTCGGAGAAGGCGTAGACGAGCTTGGCGCCCTGGCGTATCACGCCCAGCTTCTCCTGCTTGGTGCCGGGCAAGAAGCCCGGTGTGTCGACGAGCACGAGCAGGGGGATGTTGAACAGGTTGCAGGTGCGCACGAAGCGCGCGGCCTTCTGCGAGGCGTCGACGTCGAGCACGCCACCGAGGTAATGCGGCTGGTTGGCGACGATCCCGACCGAGCGCCCATCCAGGCGCCCGAAGGCGCACACGACGTTGCGCGCCCAGCGCGGCGAGATCTCGAGCATCCGGCCCCCGTCGAGCAGCGCGCGCGCGACCTCGCGCACGTCGTAGACCTTGCGATCCTCGCGCGGGACGACGCTGTCGGGCAGGGCACCAGGCGCATCGATTGTCGGCCAGCGCAGCGGACGCTCCTCGCAGTTCTGCGGCAGGTAGTCGAGCAGGTCGCGGGCGAGCAGCGCGGCGTCCACGTCCGTCGGCGCGACGAGCTGGCAGACGCCGTTTCGCTCGTGCACGCGGTGGCCGCCGAGCGCGGCCTGGTCGACGTCCTCGCCGGTGACCTTGGCCACCACGCCCGGGCCGGTCAGGAACATGCTCGCGCTCTCGGTCATGATCACGAAGTCGGTCAGCGCGGGAGCGTAGGAGCCGCCGCCCGCCGAGGGGCCGCAGATCACCGAGATCTGCGGTACGTAGCCGGACAGTGCGACGTGCTTGCGGAAGATCCTGGCGTAGCCGCTGAGCGCCGCGAGCCCCTCCTGCATGCGCGCGCCGGCCGATTCGACGAAGCCGATCACCGGCACGCGCGAGCGCTCCGCGAGTTCGAGCACGGCGACGACGGTGTCGGCATGAGCCTCGCCGAGCGAGCCGCCGGCGAACGATGCGTCCTGCGCGAAGACGGCGACCACGCGCCCGTCGACGCGCCCGCTGGCGCCAAGCACGCCGTCGCCTGGCCGCGCCTTCTCCCCCATCCGCCGCGAGAGCACCTCGGTGCGCAGCAGATCCAGCGAGCCGGGATCACAGAGCACCTCGAGGCGCTCCATCGGGGTCAGTCGCTCATTGGGTCGTGGGACGAGTGCAAGAGTCATGTTGCCTCCAGACACAGCACGGCGTTGTGCCCGCCGAAGCCGAATGAATTGGAGATCGCGATCGGCCGCTGACCGTCGGCCAGGTCAAGCGGTCGCGCGCGGTCGGGTACGTAGTCAAGGTCCAGCTCGGGATCGCGCTCGGCCCAGCCGAGCGTAGGCGGAATCAGGCCTGCGCGCAACGCCAGGATCGTCGCGATGGCCTCCACGGCCCCGCCGGCCCCGAGCAGGTGGCCGATCGCAGACTTCGTGGAGGAGACAGGAATCGCCTTCGCGTGCTCCCCCAGCGCCGTCTTCAGCGCGATCGTCTCGGCACGATCGTTGAGCGGTGTGGAGGTGCCGTGGGCGTTGACGTACACGATCTCGGTGGGCGCCGCGCCCGCATCCTCCAACGCCCGCGTGATCGCCGCCGCCGCGCCCTGACCGGTCGGGTGCGGCGCGGTCACGTGGTGGGCGTCGGCCGTCGCCCCGTAGCCGCGCACGACCCCCAGGATCCGCGCACCACGCGCGCGGGCCGCCTCCCCGTCCTCGAGCACCAGCACGCCGGCTCCCTCGCCCATGACGAAGCCGTCCCGTCGAGCGTCGAAAGGACGCGAGATGCCTATTTTCGACAGCGCGTCGAGCGCGCCGAAGGCTGCTCGCGAGAGCGGCGTCAGGGCCGCCTCGGCGCCGCCGGTGACCACGGCCAGCGCGTCGCCGTGGCGGATCGCGCGGACGGCTGTCCCGATCGCGTCGGCACCCGAGGAGCATGCCGAGACGGTGCCAAACGCCGGACCCCGCAGCCCGTGGCGCATGCTGACCGCGGCGGCCGCGGCGTTGCCCATCATCAACGGCACGGCGAGCGGCGACACGCTCTTTGGGCCGTTGTCGAACATCGCGCGATCGTTGAGCTCGATCGTGCCGATGCCACCGATTCCGGTGCCGATGATCGAACCGATCCGTCCCGCGTCGTAGGGCAGGGCGTCCCCCCAGCCGGCGTCGGCGAGCGCCTCGATCGAGGCGACCAGCGCGAGCTGCGTGAAGCGGTCGGCGCGCCTGGCATCCTTGACCGAGAGGTGCTCGGTCGCGACGAACTCGCGGCAGCGTCCCTCCCCGTCCTCGATCCCGCAGATCCCGGCGGCCCAGCGCTCGTGCAGCGTCGTGGCGCCGATGCCCAGCGGCGTGACGGCGCCCACTCCGGTGACGACGACGTCGTTCATGCGCCGGCGGTGCGCTCCGCAACGAGGTCGATGGCGTCGCCGACGGTCGCGATCTCCGCCACGTCGCCGCTGGTCAGCTCGACGCCGAACTGCTCCTCGATGATCTGCGAGAGCTCGGCGAGGTCGAGCGAGTCGATGTCCAGCGCGGTCAGTTCCGCCTCGCGGTTGATGTCGTCGGCGTTTGCGCCGAAGCTGACGAGCGAGTCGGTGATGACCTTCTCGATCTGCTCGCTTGAGTGTTCTGCCATGGGTGTCCTTTCGTTGCAATCAGGCGGACAGGCCGCCATCGACATACACGGTTGAGCCGGTGATGTAAGCCGCGCGATCGGAGGCGAGGAACGCGACCGCCGCGGCGACCTCCTCAGGGGTGCCGGCACGCGCCGCCGGAACGCGGTCGCGAAAAGCCTGGGGGATGTCCTCGGTCATGTCGGTCGCGATCAGGCCCGGCGCGACGGCGTTGATCGTGACGCCGCGACGCGCGACCTCGACGGCGGCGGTCTTGGTGAACGCGATCACGGCGGCCTTCGAGGCGGCATAGTTGGCTTGGCCGGCGTTCGCGCGCGGCCCGACGACCGAGGCGATGCTGATCACGCGGCCGAAGCGGGCGCGGATCATCGCGCGCAGCGCTCCGCGGGTTAGCCGGTAGGTCGAGCCCAGGTTGGTGTCGAGCACGATCCGCCAGTCCTCGTCGCTGAGCGAGAGCGCCAGGCCATCGGCACGCACGCCAGCGTTGTTGACGAGCGCCAGCACCGGTGAGCCAAATGCCTGCTCGGCGCCGGCGAGCAGCAGCGCGGGCGTCGCCGGGTCGCTGACATCGCCTTCGAGCGCGACTGCCCGCCCGCCGTCGGCCTCGATCGCTGCGACGAGCGCTGCAGCCTGCTGTGCGTCGCTGCGGTAGTTGATCGCGACGGGCCATCCGTCGTCGGCCATCGCGCGCGCGATCGCAGCGCCGATTCCGCGTGAACCGCCGGTGACCAGCGCGCACGCGGCGGGCGGCCGAGCGTCGCTCATG
>Ga0182015_10001591_pt1 | contig 29477 bp, 32 predicted proteins | sample 712P3MmetaG_FD_120478 | JGI IMG/M metagenome (GOLD analysis project Ga0182015, IMG submission 120478) | Permafrost microbial communities from Stordalen Mire, Sweden - 712P3M metaG | ecosystem: Environmental > Terrestrial > Soil > Wetlands > Permafrost | place: Sweden: Stordalen | collected... | reverse complement strand
GTGGCTAAGTATCTGGATCGGGTTTATTCACCGGACCGGGTTTTGTATCCCATGCGGCGAGTGGGAGCGAAAGGTCCGCAGACCACGGGCGAGGGCGCCCGCGCCACACAAACATGGCAGCGCATTACCTGGGACGAGGCAGTTCGAGAAATCATCTCGCGCTTCAAACAGGTCAACGCCGAATTTGGCAGTGAAGCTATTTTGCCTTACTCGTTCGGAGGCACGCTCGGGACTTTAAACAGTGCTTCCATGGATCGGCGGTTTTTTCATCGGCTGGGCGCGTCGCAGTTGGCTCGCAACATCTGCTCGGCGGCTGGGGAAGCGGGATTGGAATCCGTATATGGGCGCAAAATGGGAACCGAGCCTGAGCAGTTTCGTCATTCCCGGTACATCATCGCGTGGGCTGCGAACATTCACGGCAACAACGTGCACCTGTGGCCTTTCATTGAGGAAGCCCGCCGTGCCGGCGCGAAGCTCGTAGTGATCGATCCATATCGAACGCGCACGGCAGCGTGCGCGGACTGGTATCTTCCCATCAATCCGGGCACAGACGCGGCATTGGCGATGGGCTTGATGCATATGATCATCGCTGGGAAACTTTATGATGCCGATTACGTCGAGCGCTACACCCTCGGCTTCGAGCCGCTTTGCGAAAAGGTCCGAGAGTACACGCCGGAGCGTGTGGCGAAATGGACTGGCATCTCGGCATCGGACATCGAAAAGCTGGCAAGGGAGTACGCAACGACGCATCCCGCCGTCATCCGCTTGAATTACGGAGTGCAGCGCTCGGAAGGTGGTGGCATGGCTACGCGCGCTGTAGCGATGTTGCCTTGCATAACCGGATCGTGGAAGGAGATTGGCGGGGGGCTGCAGCTTTCTACCAGTGGCGCTTTTGCCTCAGTCGGCGGTAAGAAATTGAAGCGCAAAGATCTCATGCTCAAATCGCTGGGGCGTCCGGCGCGCACGGTAAACATGGTGGAATTGGGCAAGGCGCTGAATACTCTTAATGATCCACCAATCAAAGCGCTGTTCGTCTATGGCTCGAATCCCGCGGCGACCTGTCCCAATCACAATCTCGTAATTCGAGGATTGCAGCGTCCTGACCTGTTTACCGTGGTACACGAGCAATTCCTGACTGACACTGCGGATTACGCCGACATCTTATTGCCCGCAACCACGTTCTTCGAGCACAAAGATTTACAAACTGCATACGGACACTATTTTTTGCAAGTATCCGATCAGGCGATCGAACCGTTGGGGGAATGCCGTTCGAATGTGGAAGTTTTCCGGGCGCTGGCCGAGGGGATGGGTTTTGACGATGAGTGTTTTGGCGAGTCGGTCGACGAAATGATCGATTCGGCATTGGATTCAGATGACCCCTGGCTACGGGGAATTACCCGCGAACGGCTGGAGCGGGAAAGCCATATTCGCATGAACTTTGGAGAAACAACTCCCGGAGAGCCGGCGGCTGTGCCCGCGCAATCTTATCCGCCGTTTCTCCCCTTTGCACATGGCAACTTCTTCACCGCCAGCGGAAAGGCTGAACTCTATAGCGAATCGCTCAAAGCGCAAGGCCTGGATCCGGTGGTGCACTTTGAACCGCCTACGGAATCGCGGCACAGCGAACGAGCGAAAGCGTTTCCTCTGGAATTCCTGGCACGCAAGGCCGATAACTTTCTCAATTCATCATTTTCGAATCTGCCGGTCATCCAACAAATGGAAGAGCATGGTTTACTTGAAATGAGTGCCGACGATGCCCGCCCACGCGGCATCAGGGATGGCGATCCAGTTCGCGTCTTCAACCCGCGAGGGGATATACTCCTGAGGGCCAGAGTCGACGGCACAGTGCAGCCGGGCGTAGTTTGTGCGCGCTTGGATTGGGCGAAGCTGGGGCAGCAAGGACGTAACGTTAATGTACTGACTTCGGAAAAACTTACAGACCTGGGCAACTCCGCTACATTTTATTCCGTCTTGGTTGAAGTAGAGCTTTTCCAAACGGCATCCTAAAACAATATAAGAGGCAAGTGCTTGGACGGTGTCCACTGGTCTACCGTATAATTGCGGTTTTCCACACTCCAATGGTTTGAGGTAGTGGCGATTCATCGCACTCATCAGGATAGCCCTGCGATGATCCAGGGCAGGCATGATCACGCATGGCGAACCCCGAGTGTCGGACGGGGGCCATCTCTTTCATTCCTAAGACGTTGTTTCGCCAGCGTGCGTCCGCTGCTTGGCCTCCTCCTGACTTTTTTTCTACTCTGTTCCTGGGCGATTGGCCAGCAGGACGTAATCGCTGGCATCGATGTCACCGGTAATCGGCGTATCCCAGCCGAAACCATTAAAGCCCGAATCTTCACTCACGCAGGCGATGTTTACGACGAGGCTGCGCTTGATCGTGACTACCACTCGTTGTGGAATACAGGGTATTTCGAAGATATCGTTTTTTCGCGAGAGCGAACCTCCAAAGGATGGATTATCCATATCCATGTCAAGGAGCGGCCGACCATCCGCGAGATCAACTATCTCGGTCTGAGTTCAGTTTCGAAAAGCGATGTGCTCGACCGCTTTAAAGAGGCTAAAGTTGGGCTTTCAGTCGAGAGTCAATACGATCCCACCAAAGTGAAGAAGGCCGAGGTCACGATTAAGGAATTACTGGCCGAGCATGGCAGACAATTTTCCACCATTCGCACCGAGGTTCGTCCCATCCCGCCTAATGCCATCAGCCTGACGTTTGTGATCAAGGAAGGTCCGAAGGTGAAGGTGGGCAAGATTATCTTCGAGGGAAATAAGCACGTCAAAAGCCGGATGCTGCGTGCCGCGATGAAGAACCTGAAACCCATTGGCGTTCCGCACTCCATTTTCCTGGAGAATATATTCGCCAAAACCTACGATGCGACCAAACTCGAAGAAGACACCGAGCGAGTTCGCGCCGAGTACCAAAATCGCGGGTACTTCAAAGTGCTGGTGCAGGAACCTAAGACCAACATTCACGATAGCGGGCATGAGGGATTCCACATCCCATTGCTCCAGGCCGGCCCCGGGAAGGTAGTGGATATCACCATGCCTATTGAAGAAGGCGACAAATACACCCTGGGCGAGATTACCTTCAAAAATAACAAGGCGGTGACCAACACCAAAGCATTGCGCTCACTTTTTCCCATAAAAGATGGTGATACGTTTGACCGAAGCAAAATCGCCAAAGGTTTGGAAAATCTAGGAAAAGCCTACGGCCAATTGGGATACATCAACTTCACCTCAATCCCGAACACCACTTTCGATGAGGATAAGAAGCGGGTCTTCCTCGATGTCGACGTGGACGAGGGCAAACAGTTTTACGTGCGACGAATTGAGTTCCAGGGCAACACCACGACGCGCGACAAGGTTATCCGCCGCGAAATTGTTCTCGAAGAAGGGCAGATTTATAACCAGCAGCTCTGGGAGTTGAGCATACAGCGGCTGAATCAGTTGGGCTTTTTCGACAACCTCAAGCCCGATGATCCCAACGTCACCGAGCGTCACCTCAACGAAAAGGACGGTACGGTCGATCTCACGCTCAAAGTAAAAGAGAAAGGGAAGAACAGCATTGGATTGAGCGGCGGCGTGAGCGGTTTATCGGGAACGTTCGTCGGACTGAGCTACAGCACCAACAACTTCCTTGGCCTCGGCGAGACTTTGAGCATACAGGCCAACATCGGCAACCTACAGCGCAACGTTTCTTTTAACTTTACCGAACCTTATTTATTTGACCGTCCGTTGCAGGCCGGCTTCACGGTGTATTTCACCAAATTCACTTACGATCAGGCGAGACAAGCGGCTCTGCTGAGCGGCCAGTCGATCAACTTGCCAGCCGCTTTGCAGGAAAATCTTCAGAACTACACCCAGTCCAGCCACGGCTTTGCGCTGAACCTAACCTATCCGCTGCATCGATCGCGTAAAAGGATAGGCATCAGCTACTCGCTGGACGACTCATCGATCGTCGCGCTGACCACCGCCTCACAGACATTGTTCAATTTCCTCTCGTTCAGCGGAATCAGTGGTCCCAACGCGTTGAACGGAATCATCACCAGCAAGATCACTCCCAATTTTTCCTCGAGCACCGTTGACCGGCCGCTGTTTCCCCACAGGGGCAGCAGCATTTACCTGGGAGCGGAAATTGCCGGCCTTGGTGGGACTGTTAGAACGATTCGCCCAGTAGCTCAATTCACCCACTGGAAACCGGTACAAAAGGGCCGGAATACTATCGGTTTCCGGCTTCAGGGTTCGTTCCTCACAGGCTATGGCGGCCTGGTTCCCCCTCCCTTCCAGCGCTTCTACGACGGCGGTGAAAATGATTTGCGTGGATTCGACATTCGCTCGATCTCGCCGGTCTCTTTCCTGCCCAACACGACCAGCATCCAATTGCGCAATCCGGATGGATCCATCGTGCCTAAGAATCCCGCAAATCCCCTGCAGGGCGCCTACACCATTCCGGTTCCGCTGGACCAAATTGTTTTCCCCGGAGGCGACATGAGCGTGGTCGGTAACCTCGAATACCGCATCACCATTGCCGGACCGGTGGCGCTAGCGCCTTTCGTCGACATGGGAATTGAGCCCATCCTCAGAGATTCGCAGCTGAAGATCAACAATGGGCAGTTTGAACTTATAAACAGCACGATTTTTGGCTGTCCCGCTCTCGATGTTGGTTTGAATTGCGTTGGAGGGTCCACACAGAAGTTCTCGCAATATCTCAGTCCGGTACCCGGAACTAACTGGACTCCGAGAATGTCCACGGGACTGGAGTTGCAGGTCTTCCTGCCTGTAATCAACGCGCCGTTCCGTGTTTACTGGGCTTATAATCCGTTGCGCCTTGACACCACAGTGAATGCTCCCATCCCGATCACTCGCAGCATGTTCCCGCTGGGCGCGGCAGGAGACTATACGTATCAGTTAGCGCGAAATTCGTTTGCTCCGCCATATCAATTGCGAGAGCCGCGTAAGACATTCCGATTCACGGTGGCGACAACATTCTAGGCCGGCAGTCACGGAATGGTTAGCAGAAACATGGGACGGCAGATTGACGCTAAGCAATGGGATTCCTATAATGAAACCTACAGCACCCTGAAAACTGAATATGAGGGGTGGTCTTCACGCAGAAGACTTGGCGTGAGACGCTGGGTCTTAGGGCCTGTCTTCCCGCTCAGTCGCACGTTTGAATGGATTTTTGGGCGGGCCCAGCATGATCTGTGAAAGACCCTGAGGCGAAATTCCCGAACAATTTCCAAGGAGTTCAGCATCTCATGACAAGAACTTTCGCGCGATTTCTTCTGGCCACTGTGTTCGTTTTCTCGGTCGCGGCCCTGGCTCAAAGTGCCAGCGCCGATCCCGGATTGCCCGCAGCCCCCAGCGCTTCCGCCACCACACCGGATACCACCGTAGCATCCGGCACGGCCAACAGGATTGGTACTATCAACATCGAACAGGCAATCTTCGCCAGCAATGAAGGCCAGCGCGACTTCGAGGCACTCAGCAAGAAGCTGGAGCCGAAACAGTCCGAGTTGAAAAACATGAACGATGAAGTGGAGAGCCTGAAGAAACAGCTCAACACTCAAGAAGGCAAGCTCAATGACGATTCGCGCAACGCCTTGATGAAGCAGGTCGAGGAAAAACAGAAAAGGCTGGAGCGCTCCGTTCAGGATGCCCGCGACGACGCACAGAGCCAGCAGAATGAGATCGCACAACGCATTCTGCAGAAAATGGCCCCAATCATCGTGAAGTACGCCGGCGACAAAGGATTTGGCCTGATCATGGACACTTCCAATCCATGGCCTCAAGGGCCGGTGCTTTGGGCAGGCCCGTCTGTAGATATCACCAAGGCGATCGTCGATGCTTACAATGCGCAGTCGGGTGTCCCAGCTCCGACCAAGCCGACAACGGCTAGACCAGCGGGCTCGACAAGCAAGCCTGCGGCGCCATCCAGCGGGACGAAGCCGTCAACCACGACTGCGCCTCCTAAATAACTCGCCGACACCTTAATCAAAATTAAAGTTCCCAGAAGGCCGCGTATAAGCGGCCTTTTTATTTTGCCAAAATGACGTTTGTTTCTCGCCCTGAAATCTCCCTACCGGTGTCCTTAGCTGAAGCACACCAATACAGGAGGACACCATGTTTGCCGATTCCCTGCTCAATGACTCGTGGGCTGAGCGCTCTCGCCGCGGCTGGACAACCTTGATTTCGTTTGCGTTGGAAACCGTCGCCATCAGTGGATTGCTTCTTCTTCCCCTTCTTTACACGCAAGGTCTTCCACAATTGCAATTAATGTCCGCGCTGGTCGCCGCCACTCCGCCGCCACCGCCCGCTGCAATGGCTGCACAAAACACTCATCCGAGCGCCAGCAACGTTTCGTCTGAGGGCCACGTGATCGCGCCGCGAGTTGTTCCGATGGAAATTTCGAATGTTGAGGAGAACACACCTCCGCCGCCAGTTGATGCAGGGGGATTAAATGTTCCCGGCGGCACGGGCAATCCAATGGCACGGAACAGCGTGCTCAACTCGATTGGCACTGGGCTTAATACAGTGTTGCCTCCGCCGCCAAAACCGTCACCGTATCGTCCCCGCGTCTCTCGAATGATGGAGGGAAATCTTATTTATCGGGTCCAGCCTCAATACCCAGCGTTGGCACGGCAAGCTAGAGTTCAAGGAGTCGTTGTGCTTCGCGCAGTGATCTCTCGGAACGGGAGGATCGAGAATTTGCAAGTAGTCAGCGGTCATCCGCTGCTGGTGAAATCGGCCGAGGATGCGGTTCAACAGTGGCGCTATCGTCCGTATTATTTGAACAATGAACCTGTGGAAGTAGAAACCCAGGTGACAGTGAACTTTACGCTCTCAGGCGGGTAAAAATCGGCGCAGGGAGTGGTACGGCAGTAACGTCAGTCGCAACGAGGACGACCGCTATAATCTAAACACCGTGGCCACAATCGAAATCGCCAAACGAACCGCGACTCGGCCGACATGGGCCGAAGTCTCGCTCGGAACTTTGCAGCAGAATTTTCGCGAAGTGCAGCGCCATATCGCCACAGACGTCACAGTTTGTGCGATTGTGAAGGCCGATGCTTACGGACACGGCGCGGTCGAATGCGCGCGAGCACTTGAGCAGGAAGGCGCATGCTGGTTCGGCGTCACCTCGCTCGATGAAGCGATTCCCCTGCGCGAAGCGGGCATCCGCGGACGTATTCTGCTGATGACCGGTTTCTGGCGCGGCGAAGAAGAAGAAATCGTTCGCCTGGGATTGACTCCCACGGTCTGGGAGCCTGGGCAAATTGAATTGTTTGAGAGAGCCGCAAAATCAGTCGGCATTTCTAAACATCCCATCCACTTGAAAGTGGATACGGGAATGGGACGGCTGGGAGCCGCGCCGGAAGACTTACCCCGAATTTGCGCAGTGCTGAAGTCGTCTCCACACCTCACGCTCGAGGGATTGTCCACTCACCTGGCTTCTTCTGAAGTGCTCGACGAGCCTTCGGTCGCAGCCCAGTTGCAAGCATTCGACGAAGCGCGCGGAGTTCTTCGCCGCGAAGGATTCAATCCGCCGCTGATTCACGCGGCCAATACCAGCGCGGTGATCTCCCGCCCGGAATCGTGGAATTCGATGGTGCGGCCAGGCATCGCACTCTACGGATACCATCTGCCTTTCGAACGCGCAGGACGCGAGGTCAGTGGAAGCGGGTTACGTCTTGCGGTCAAGCCTGTTTTGACTTGGAAGACACGCATTCTTTCTTTAAGAGACGTGCCCGCAAACCAGGCGCTAGGTTATGGCGGAATCTATGTCACCAAAGCTAGGGCGCGCATCGCAGTCCTTCCTGTCGGATACGCCGACGGCTTAAACCGAGGTCTTTCATCGCAAGGCCGCGTTATCGTCGGCGAACACTACGCTCCAATCGTGGGCCGCATTTCCATGGACCTTACTCTAGCCGATGTGACCGGGCTACCCGGCGTTGCTGTGGGAGACGAAGTCGTGCTGCTCGGCGCGACCGATGGTTTGCGGGTCGACGCCAGGGAACACGCCGCACTTGCCAAGACCGTGCCCTACGAGATTCTTTGCGGCATCTCTAAGCGCGTGCCGAGAAGGTACAAAGATTAGGCATCTTCGCTGTTCTCTTTCCAAAAAACTCGCGTCCGACTGACCACTCAACTCCCAGACTAAATGCTGATTGTCGCAGTTCGGCGCCGCGCTCCTGATTATGCGCTCCGCATTTGCTATGCTGGAATGTAGATGCCTTCACGCTACACGCAATGGATGTATGACTGGGAAACGCGCCTCACGTCGGTGGACAACAACCGCGTGGTGCGCCCCTTGGAATGGGGCGTGGAGTGGGCTCATGATTGGCCCTGCCGCAACGGCTATGCTCCAGGGCACGTTCCGGAAGACGGTGAAAGCTACCTCCGCGAATACAACCGGCGAATTATCAAGTCGAGCGACGAATTCTTTTCCTACAAAAAGCCTACTGATTTTCGCTTGGGGCGCCGTGAGGTCAAAGTTTTCAGTACGCGGGCGGTTCCGGACCCGGCGTTAGAGAAAAAAGTCAGCGGCACTTATGCCGATTTTCTGCGCTTCACCTCGCCCGTGCGCTCGCCGTTTCCAGAAAACAATTTGGCGAATGCCCGCTGGTTCCCGGCGCGCGGTAAGCGCGCGATCGTGCTCTTGCCGCATTGGAATTCCGATGCGCTGGCTTACAACAGTTTGTGCCGCGTGCTGAATCTTCTGGGGATTTCTGTGCTGCGGTTGAGCTTGCCCTACCATGACATTCGGACGCCTCGAGAAATTCTGCGCGCCGATTATGCCGTCTCAGCGAACATTGGACGCACTCTCGACGCCTGCCGGCAAGCTGTGATCGACGTCCGTTGTTGCCTCGATTGGCTCGAATCCCAAGGTTATCGTCGGCTTGGCATTCTCGGCACCAGCCTTGGCTCCTGCTACGCGTTTCTTGCGGCCGCGCATGACCCGCGTATTCAGGTCGCAGCCTTCAATCACGCGGCGACTTACGTTGCCGATGTCGTGTGGCATGGGCAATCCACGCGGCACATTCGGGAAGGACTGGAGTCACAGATCGATCTCGAACGTCTGCGGGTTCTGTGGAGCGCGGTAAGCCCGATGTCCTACTTCCAGCAATTCACGCGCTGGCCGAAGAAGTCGCTCATTATCTATGCAAAATATGATTTGACATTCCTGCCGGAGTTTTCGCTGAGCGCAGTTCACGAATTCGAAAGGCACGGTCTCGATCACAAAGTGGTCGTCCTGCCCTGCGGACATTACACGACCGGAGAGACGCCTTACAAGTATATCGACGGCTGGAATCTGGCGTCGTTCATGCGAACTGCTTTCGAAGGCTAGTGGTGTGGGGTTTCATTTCCACTCAATCGCGCTGCCTTTCATACGCGCCCATGTCGCAACGCTTGTCATGTTTGAACTTGCCGGGGCGAGGCTTGCCTCGCTGATCGGTCTTTAGAAGATGACCTCGGCTGTGTCCGCCGTAGTTGCCCAGTTTTCCGAGTTTGGGGACGGTGTCGTTCAGATCGCCGGGGCCATCGAAATTGCAGGTTTTGTCGCTGCTGAGGTTGTAGCCCAGCGAGGTCATCGTGCCGCTGCAGTTTCCCCCGTGGGCGTTGTTCGCAACAATAGTGTTCTGGAGTGTGATCGTGCTGGGATACCGGAGGCTCCTATTCATCACACAGCCGCCATTGTCGATGCCGCCTCCCGAGCCATCGCCATACTCGTATATAGTGGCACTGTTCCCCTCTAGGGTACTGTTGCTGAGCAGCACCGTGCCGCCATCGTTCTCAACGCCACCGCCAACGCTATTGCTTTCACCGCTTGCATGATTGCGGTTGAGGGTGGTGTTGTTCATTGTTAATGCGCCGGTGTTGTAGATACCTCCGCCGCAGACGTAGTTGCCAAACGCTTTGTTCTCGCTGATCGTGCTGTTGTTGATTGTGAGTACGCCGCTGTTGTAGATGCCGCCGCCAGCGCTGTAGTAACCGTCGATCCCGGCCCCAACATTGCCGCGGATGGAGCAGCGATTTACCGTCATCGTGCCAAAGTTTTCGATGCCGCCGCCGACGGTACCCCCGCTGATCGCACTGTCCTCTAGCGTCAGCGTCCCAGAGTTAGTGATACCGCCTAGGCCATTACGGATGGTCACGCTCGATAGGGTGACAACGGCGCTGTCATCCTGAATGTCGACGCCGCGATAACCATCAATGATCGTCGTGGCGGCGCCGGAACCGAAAATCTTCAGGGTGGAATTAATGGTGGGACTCTCCTTGTAGGTAGCGGCTGCGACCATAATGGAGTCGCCCGACGAAGCCAGCGAGATAGCGTGCTTGATTGTCTTGCATGCAGTCTGAGGCGTCTTGCAATCGTTCTTATCGCTGCCATTGACGCCAAGTTGTGCTCGCCAAGGCCGCTGGCGCCAGCGCGAGAAATAGACCCAGAAGCGCCAGTTTTCCGAGCACGAATTTATTCTTCACGGTGTCCCTCCTAAAATATGAAGTTCCAGTTGCCCCAGGGATCGGTCGTCGGATAGCGCGGCCTAAGAAGCCGGATTTGAAACAGGAAGAATAGAACAATAACTACGCCCGCTACTGGCCGAGAATGCTATGCCCAGCGGGACTGGCTGTCAATGTTCACTTCGGCGCTATAAGGCTTTCGGCCTCAGTCCCGATGATCCGCCAGTTAACATCGCCTTAGAGCAAAGCTGAGGGCAAAGTGCTTGTTAGAATAAGAATCGGGTTTGTGTCTCTGAAAGCCGCGAAGCCTGGAGATAAAGATGAAGAGCAATAACATGTCGCGCCCGCTGTACGAAGCCGATCCTGAGATAGCTTCTGCCATCGACAATGAAGTGCGCCGCCAGCATGAAGGATTGGAACTGATCGCCTCGGAAAACTTTGTGAGCGAAGCTGTGCTCGAAGCCATGGGCTCGGTGTTCACCAACAAGTATGCAGAGGGCTATCCGGGCAAGCGCTATTACGGAGGCTGCGAATTCGCCGACATCGTCGAGAACCTGGCGCGCGATCGTGCGAAGCAACTGTTCGGAGCGGAAAACGCCAACGTCCAGCCGCACGCCGGATCACAAGCCAACATGGAAGCCTACTCCGCGGTGCTGCAACCCGGCGACACCATTCTCGGCTTGAACCTGGCGCACGGCGGCCATCTCACGCATGGGCATCATCTAAACTTTTCCGGAAAGACATATCGCATCGTTCCTTATGGTGTGACCAAAGAAACAGAGACTATCGATTACGACGACCTGGAAAAGCTTGCGGAAAAAGAGCGCCCCAAGATGATCATCGGCGGCGGAAGCGCGTATCCGCGAATTATTGATTTCGCGCGCATGCGGCAAATTGCCGACAAAGTTGGTGCGCTTTATCTCGTGGACATGGCGCACTTTGCGGGCTTAGTTGCAGGCGGCGTGCATCCCTCGCCGGTGCCGCACGCTCACATTGTGACTTCCACCACCCATAAAACGCTGCGTGGACCGCGTGCCGGGATGATTTTGTCTAAGCAGGAATTCGCGGCAGCCATCGACAAAGTTGTTTTTCCCGGCATGCAAGGTGGTCCGCTGGTGCACATTATCGCCGCGAAGGCGGTTTGTTTCCGCGAAGCCATGCAGCCCGATTTCCGCGACTATGCGCGGCAGGTTATAGCGAACGCGAAGGTGCTGGCTGAAACGCTCGCGGCTGAAGGGTTCCGCATAATTTCCGGCGGAACCGACACGCACCTCATGCTGGTCGATGTATTTTCCAAAGGCATGCTGGGCAGCGAGGCGGAAAAAGCGCTCGACCAGGCTGGCATTACCGTCAACAAGAACGCTATACCTTTCGACACCAATCCGCCCATGAAACCGAGCGGCATTCGCATTGGCACCCCAGCCCTGACCACACGCGGCATGAAAGAAACCGAAATGCGGCAAATTGGCCGGTGGATCTCCGAGGCGCTGCACAATCGAACCGACAATGCCGTACTGGGAAAAATTCGCAAGAGCGTACTGGAAATGGCCGATACGTTCCCGCTATATCCCGAGCGTAGAGCTAAGGCAGAAGTAAGAGCTTAAAAGCTCCAGGCCACCGATCTTCGCCGATTAAACGGATAGGACTTTAAACACTATGGGACAGCTAACCCACCGAATTCCTTTGTGTACCTTTGCGCCCTTTGTGATTAAATCACTGCGTGAAAGTCGCCATCGATATCCGGCGCATGACCGAGTTTGGCGTCGGCACTTACACGCGCAATGTAATCCGGGCGCTGGGCCGGCTGGATCACTCGAACGAATATTTTCTCATGGGCTCGCCGCAGAAGGTGGCGGAGATCGGCCCGCTTCCGCCCAATTTTCAGACCATCCCTTTGCTGGACGACGGTAGCACTGCCAAAGGTTACATGCACTGTCGCGCCGTTCTCAAACGTCTGCATTGCGATCTGGTGCACATTCCCTATCTGTTCTGGATGCCGCGCAGTTTGCCTTGCCCGTACGTGATGACCGTACACGACGTTCTGGAGCATATGTATCGCACTCATGACCGTTCCAGCCTGCGGCGGTCTCTGCATTTTCATCTGACGCGTCGCGTGCTGAGAGGCGCGGCACGAATTTTGGCGGTTTCGAAGTACACGAAAAGCGACATCGAGAAATTGTTCGGCATCCCCGGCTCTCGCATTGAAGTTGTGTACAACGCCATTGATGAGCGCTTTCTCCGCGGTCACGCCTCTGACGCCGAGCGGCAAGTACTCGCGGAACGCTACCTTGTGACTTACCCCTTTCTGCTCTATGCCGGCCGCATCAGCCCGCATAAAAATCTGGTGCGGATTATCGAAGCATTTTCCGCATTGAAGGCGGAACTGGAAAAGGACGGAAGCTTTCCCGACCTCAAACTGATCATCATCGGCGACGAACTTTCGAAGCATCCCGACTTGCGCCGCACCGTCATTCGCAGCGGCGTGCAAAACGACGTGCGCTTCATGGGGTTTGTTCCTATTGAAATACTGCGAGTGTTCTATGACGCCGCCAAGATCTTTGTCTTCCCTTCTCTTTACGAGGGTTTTGGGCTCCCGCCGCTCGAAGCCATGGCGCATGGCACGCCGGTTGTAACCTCCAACACTTCGTCTCTGCCGGAAGTTGTCGGCAACGCTGCGGTATTGGTGAATCCGGAAAATGTGTTCGAGATTATGCGAGCCCTGCTGCGCGTGCTGTTAGATCAAACGGTTCGCGACAAATACAAACAGCGCGGGGACGAACAGGTAAAGAAGTTTTCCTGGGACGCATCCGCCCGGCAGACACTTGCAGTTTATGAAGCGGTCGCAGTAAAGCGGCAATCAGACCGGCAATTGGTGAAAGCTGTGTAGTGGCCGGGAGGCTACGTTGCTACTCAGGCTTCAACAATGGCGTTCCTGGAGAAACCAAACCCTGGCGGTGCAATTTCGTGCGGAAACGGGCACGGTCGGTGTCAGATGAGGCTGCAGCGAGGCTCTTGCGCAGCTTAAGAATTTTTTCTTTGCGGGTACGGCGACGACGAATTTCTGGACGACGGCTGGGTGCAGACATTCAAGTTTCTCCTGATTTTGTTCTGAAAGATTGTAGCACCCTGACCGGCAAAGACCGCGACAGTCTTGCAAACATGGGCGCTCGCTCGATCACTGCCAAAATTCCATATTCGCGGAAAAGCTCATCCTTTGCGCGGCGGCTTCAAAGCAGGATTTTGGGGAACCTGCATATTCGCCTTGGGCTGCGTCGCATCCACGTTTGGCGCTAGGCTCAAATCGCTGGACCAGCAGTCGGCGAGGATTTTCCAGTCGCCTGCCTGTCGCGCCAGGGTCAACAAATATTTGCCACGCTCTTCGCGGCGTTTTCCCATGGTGAACGGTACCAGCATCTGGCAACGGCCCGCCTCATAAGCGATGTCTCCGAATATCTCGACGCGAAACGCATCCATCTCGACCTCGCCCAGTCCGGCATCCAGCACGCTAAAGAAGAATTCGCGAATAGCCGCCGTACCACGAACCGGGGGCACATTCGGACGCAGCACAATCGCATCAGCCCCGTACAGATCGATCAGATCGTCGAGCTGTTTGTTGTTGCAGGCTAGCGCCCAATCCTGTGTCAGCTTTCTAATAGCAGCTTCGTTCCGGCTCACCGAAGCTCCCGCCAACGGTGTGCGGCTCCGAACGTCGCGCGCAACCGGGACGTTTGCAGTCCGCTGCTCCAAACCTGCCATTGAGCCGCCCTCAGACGAAGCAAAATAGTGATGATGATAATGGTGGTGGTAGTGGTGTTGCCCTGCCGCGGGAGGGGACGACTTCGGCCTCGACCCAGTTGGAAGTTCCGGTGCAAAGGGTGGGGCATCCTGCTGAGGAACGCCACAGATCGCGCAGAACCGGTTGTCCGCCGGGTTTGGACTGCCGCAAGCGAGGCAAGCACGGGTCTCAGCCGCTTCGGCTGCGGCGCTGGCCGAGGCGTCCGCGTCTACCTGTGATGTCAGCCGCTGAACAGCTTGCAGCGCAGCCGCGATCGATTCGTTACCAGGCTTGGGCTGATGCAGGTCTTGCTTCAGCCGCCGAAAAAAATCATCGAGCGCCGGGTCATGGGCAATATCACCCTCCGGCCCCGAGACAGGAGAATTCCGAACTGGTCCGGTTGGTTTTTCGTGATCCATAGGGATGGGCTAATCAGCGCTCATTCTAGTCGAAAAGCGACTGGCCGGAGAAGAGCCTAGTGAGCTGAAAACTCAATTTTGGCCTCGCTATCGGTGGCCGCGCCATTGCACATTCCCGGGCGATAGCGCCAGGAACGAACCGTGTCGAGGATGGTACGATCCTCGTCTGGGCCTGCGCTTTCAAGGATTAGCGGAGAATGCACCCGGCCATCAGTGCCAATGATGAAACTCACGCTCACCCTGGTATCCGGATCAATGATGCTGATTAGCGGGTTTGGCGTGGCTAAGGGTTCGGGAGGTTGCGAGGCCTCGCAAGTTGTGCCCGCGCTGGCATGCAGCATGGCGGCAAAACTGGAGTCGCGTAGCGCCGAACCCCATACTTGACCCTCGCGGGCAGCTAAGGATGGAGCAACAAGCCGGAATTCCGGCCCTGTGCCCATGGCCAGACAGTTGACGGAGGCTAAAACCGCGAGAAGAATCGAGCGCAACCTGCGCACTGTCATGACCGGTTCCCGGGAACATGGCGAGATGAGATAATCGCCAGGCTCAGGCACTGGCTTCGTTTAGCGCAATCCAAATGCCAGCGCTGAGATTGCTTAGTTGATTGATGAAACAAGACTTATTTTCTTGGAAAGAGGAAATTCCGGTACAGGAGTGCAAACCATTGCAGCGAGTAGACCGAGTGCGACACTGCGTGCGCAGGGGTGCGGCAATTGCTTAGCCCCTAAAAGGGCGTTTGGACGCGCCTGTGCAGATCATGAATCCGAGTAAGTGGGCCCCGGCTGGCCGACCTTTAGCGGCCACTTATTTTTCTCAAGCACGGGTGCCCAAGCCACGTCAATCTGGGACTTGCGGTCCACTTCGACCGCTTCAGCCATCCGCTCTGCAAGCAGCGGGGCCACGATCCGAAGCGCATCGACTTCGTTACGCAAACGCTCCAGATCGATCTCTTTGGTGCGCAGGACTTCATATACATTTTTCATTGTCATCAACCGGACGGCAACGGCTCTGTACAGTTTTCAAGGTGAAATGGACCACGTATCTCCGCAGGCTGGGTGAGGGCGATCATAATACAGAACGCCATCTTTCAGAAGTCCTGTTTGCGGCTACACGCGCATCGTGGTATTCAAGCCTGTAGGCTCACGCAGTGGACAATAAACACACGAGAGTCATATTGGGAGAGCTCGACGTGCAAATAGAACTGTTGCCTCACCTGGATGGCGTCTTGCCGCCGGACGAAGTCCATGTGTGGTTTGTCGACCTTCCAGCCTGGCAGAAACAAACCGAGTCATTGCTTCCGCTGCTTAATCAGGAAGAGCAAGAGCGCGCGGCGCGCTTTAAGTTTCCTGCACCCCGCGATCAATTCGTGATCAGCAGAGCTTTGCTCCGGCAGGTACTCGGCCGTTACCTGCACATAGAAGCACGCGACGTTCATTTGCGTATCACAACCAATGGCAAACCTGAACTAGCCGCGACATCTGGCGTGCAAGACGATCTTCGTTTCAACTTGTCGCACACCGCGGGAGCGGCCGTCATTGCCGTCACCTTGAGCCGGCAAGTGGGAATCGACGTGGAACGAATTCGCACGGATACAAACGCGATGGAATTGGCTGAGCGCTTCTTTTCGCGTCCAGAGGTGGAATGGCTGCGATCCCAACCAGACTCTGAACAGATTCCGGCATTCTTCACTTGCTGGACGGGTAAAGAGGCGTACATCAAGGCGCACGGCGAAGGCCTCTCCATGCCACTAAACAGCTTTGGAGTTCTGCCTGCACTCGAGAGCGGCGGCTGTAGATTGCAATTAGAAGTTTATGAAAATCCAGAAGAGTCGCGACGATGGTTCGTTTGTCAACTCGAATGGGGAACAGACCTGCGGGCCGCGCTGGCGGTCGAAGCCGAAAATTGTCGCGTGCGTCTCGGTCGACTGATATCGCAAGACATAATTACGACTACGCGTTAGTTCTGCCGAACTGAGTTTCCGCCTTCTACACGGGATGCGGCACCAGCTCTTCAAGAGTATCGAGTTCTAACTTATTGATCATGGAATCCAAAAGAACTTCTTTGTTTTTCAATACACCCTTGAGCTCACGATGATCTGTCCGCGCAATCTTCCTAAACAGCTCGCGATGGTGCTCTTGCAGGATTTCCATCAACAATTCTTGTTCCGCATGGGTCAGCGTCAATTCCATAAATCCTCCCTGCGTCCTCTAATGTGGAGGAAACAAAACGGTCCTGATCGTAACTTTGATCAGGCTGCTTGGGCGGCGCGTTTCAGTTCCGCCAGCTTTGTCATTTTGGGTTCAACCAGCCTGACATAATCCTGCCACGCCAGCCTCATCAATTCGTGGTGGGACCCGGCGTTGAAGACGATTTCCTTATCCCGTGACAGGTCCTCGTCGGCAAACACAGTCATTCCGTAAAGATTGCCAAAAGGTGGCATTGCCCCCGTTTCGCAATCGGGGAAGCAGCCTTTGAATTCACTCTCGGCGGCCAGCCGCACCACGTCGGCTTTCGTAGCCTCCTTCAAGAGTTCCGGATCAACGTGCTGCGAGGCGGATACGACGGCCATTGCCAACGTATTGTCGATTTTGACGATTACCGTCTTAGCTATCTCTTTTCCGGGAATGTGTGTAAGCTGTGCGATCGCCGCTGCCGTGTACGCCGCGGAGTGAGAAATAAGAATGTATTTGATGTTGTAGTTATCGAGGAATTGTCTGAGTCTGAGAAGCGACATAGAAATCTCCTTAGTTTTGATTTCGAGCCACAATACCGCTGTGGCACGCTTCGCACATTGTCTGGCCCTGTAGCTGGTTCAAGCGGTGTTCTACGGCCAACGCATTTGGACTCTTGCCGCGGTTAGATTGCTGTTGTTCGGCAAGCTGCAGCAGATCCTTCATTAATTCAGCCTGCGATGAGAGTTGCTGACGAATGCTGGAATCAACCAACCACAGGCTGGCGCGCTCGCGTTCGGCCTGGGCAACGCGAGCGCGCAGGGATTCGAGTGCGGTGCGGTTCCGTTCCGCTTGCTCCAGCGGAATGACTCGAATTTCCGCGCGTCGCCACATGCGCGATCCGTCGTCGTTGCTTTGAATAGACATCGATTCCTGTCGCGAAGAAGCGTTTATCTCGGGAATATTTCGGGGCCGTCGGGAAGATACGGCTGCGGCAAACGCGACCATTACGGCCAGGCATGCTGCAAACAGAAAAGCTAGGAGACGCATAACACACCTCCTCCTGCCTGCTCTGCCTTATGATTAACAGTTTTGTGTGGTGGGCGAAAGGACAGGTCGCACACTCATTTGTGATGAGTTGGCGGGCGCCGACAACATACTCCGGAGGGTTAGATGTTTGCAGGCGTGATGAAAAGCAAACGTTCTTATCGGCGCATCTCGCGTTTGCGTGCCAGCACGGTTTCCAGCGCTTGCTGCGTCTCTTTCGACAAATGGTACGACTCGCTATCCGACGGATACTGATGCGAAACTACGTCATCACGAAAAGATGAAACGGCATCGCTAATCAGCTTGCTCGCGTCCCCGTAGCGGCGAACAAATTTGGCTGGCGGAGCAAACGTCAGGTTCAAAATGTCATGGAACACGAGCACTTGGCCGTCGCAATCCGGACCTGCACCGATGCCGATCGTGGGAGTCTCAATTTCGGCGGTGATGAGAGCAGCGACCTCCCGCGGAATGCCTTCGAGCACGAGAAAAGCCACGCCCGCGCGATCCAGTGCCACCGCATCGCGCATGAGTTGTTCGACTGCGGCCAGCGACTTGCCCTGAACTTTGTAACCGCCCATAACGTTTACCGACTGCGGCGTGAGCCCAATATGTCCGGCGACGGGAATTTCCGCGTCGATCACGCGACGAATAATATCCGCGCGTTTTTCTCCGCCTTCGATTTTTACCACTTCCGCGCCCGCTTCTTTCATGAAGCGAGCCGCATTGCGCACGGCATCGTCCGCCCCAACGTGGTAGGAACCGTAAGGCATATCGGCCACAAGCAGAGCGTTCTTCACGCCTCGGCGCACTGCTCGGGTGTGATGAAGCATTTCATCGACTGTAACTGAAAGTGTGTCCGGGTAACCGAGCATGGTCATGGCCAGCGAGTCGCCAACCAGAACAATGTCGATGGAAGCTTCGTCGACCAGACGTGCGCTGGCGTAATCATAGGCAGTCAGGCAGGTGATGGGTTGCTGTTGAAGTTTCTTGTCTCGAAGGGAAGCTACAGTGACTTTACGGCGAGATTCGCCAATTGAGGTAAGGCTCACAATTTCCTCCAGTGCCCCTCCGCCTTGGCGGATAGAGCCCGTGCGCATCTTTGATGCTCAGAAGCGGATGCTGAGATGCGGCTGGGGATATTGTAGTCCCGGAAGAGCAGCGGAGTCGATAGCCTATTTTAGGATCGAAAAGCAGGGGAAATGCTCCCGGTTTCCTTCTATTTTTGGACCACGTTAATCCGAAGGACACCGCCCGAAGGAAATCTTGTTGCCGGGAATTGCCAGTGCTAGACTCACGTATCCAAAATATAGAGGCAAACGTGATCATTGCTTATTTCAATGGTTCGCCGCACCATTTAGTGCTTTCTGTAATCATCCAGCTTTCGCTGGCTTTCGGCCTTGCAGGCCTGTTTTGGCCCGATAAGTTCATGCCGGTTTTTGATGTCCTGATGTTCCCCTGGGCGGCAAGTTATCGCACGGTTCGCGGCCACAGCATCGCGGCACTTGCTTTATCCGTTCTGCTCTTTTTCGTGCTGTCGTCGAATCATTAACGTTCCCACGGGCTCCGCGGGGATGCCTAGCATTACAGCACTCATGGCTTGGGTGCTTGAGCTTGATTCATGGCCTGATTAGGCCGATTACTTCCTGTGCTCCGCAAACAATAAATAGGACAAAGCCTCTCGGCTTAAGAACCTGCCTCCTTATCTGATCACGTCAACAGTCGTGCCGAGCGGCGATGTTGTCTCACGGATTATCCGCTGGGGACCGCTGTTCATTTTAGGAGCAGCTTCGACTGGCTTCGTAGGCTCCTTGACGGCCCGGATATTGAGAGCATAGCCGTAATGCGGCTCAAAAAATAATGCCCAAGTATAACGGTCTCCGTGTGGCATTCCGTCGAGGAATTCAGTCAGCACTTGGCGTGCAGATATATTCTCGTATCCTGCCTTCGTATGATATTGGGCAAATGCATTTGGGGAAACATTCCGGCAAATACCTTGACGCCAGTCTGGCCCTGTAGTTCTTCGCACAGAGCGCCCAAGAAAGTTGCGCCATTTCTGTCGTCCGGGGAGATGCGAATCAAGGTGTCGAGCAATGGCTTGGCAGGTTGGAGTTCACCCGAGGCTCGCCTGAACATCGCGGGAACAATCTCGACTCGATTTGGCGTCCTCCGTACTTCAAATGTGGTGCCGTCTTTTCGCTCTTAAGCATCGACCAACGACTTAGTGACTTGCAGTTCGGCGTTAATGTCGTTGGGCGTGGAAGGCTGGGCAAATGTGACAGAGAGTTCCTTTACTCTGGGAAGAATCACTCGTTTGCTATCCTCGACTTGCTCTCCGGGTTTGATGTCTTTTCGCACTCTTTGCGTAGCATCCTCGATGTCGCCCGCATATTCGTATTGGGGGTCCTCGTAGCTGATTACCCAACCGTATCTCTTTCCGAGTTCAGTTATCGCATCGGAAATCGGTCGTGGCCCACGAACATAGACTGTTTCCTGTTTCTGTTGCGCCGATCCCTGAGAGACAGTTAGCAACAACAACGCTGTCACAGCCAACGCAAGCGACGCTTTTCTCACTGGCTTCGGTTGTCCGTGGGATGTCGTCATCACTGCATGAATAATTTCGGGCTAGTTTCCAAACTTGATCTGCAGGGTTATCGGAGCAGCAACGGGCTCCCCGTCCCTCATGGCGGGTCGGAATTCCCATTGCTTCACCGTGTCCAGCGCGATCTGATCCAGCCCATTTCCTAGTGAGCGGTCGATGCCAGCGTTATGAATCCGCCCATCGCGCGCAACAATCCCGCATACAATGGCTGTGCCCTTAAGACTCGCCTTGTCAGACGGCACGATCGGCTTCGTCCCTTTTACTAACGCAGGGGCAGAAACTCCGTTGCCAACGGGATACACCATCTCGCCGTCGATTTTCTTTGGACCTAGCAAGTTGGCACACAGTGGATTTCTTCCCTCGAAGCCCGCGGCACGGTGCGTTTGGGCTGCTAGCTGTATCACCATCAAGAATACTAGCAACACCAGATAGGTTCTCTGCATCTTTCTTGCCCTTGCCACCCCGAGACTATACCGTGGTTCTTGCGGTTCGGCACTTTTAGTTGCGCGATATAGGCCTCGCCCAGGTGCTCGCAATACGCGAATTGCGGGGTTCCTGCGATGCTGATCGGCGTTTCCTCTTTTATCCATTTCAAACAGGCCAGGGGAGCTTTCAAATCTCACCTGGCTTCCATACCATGCCATTCACTCCTTCAAACCAAGAAGATCGTCTAAACAAGTAAACTATATTCCATCTGGTAAATGCGCAACCACGAAGCAGGTCAGCGGATTCGCACTTGCCTTTGATTGCTTGCATACAAAAGAGACGTGAATTTCAGCATCGAGTTCGAACGGACGAACGATTTGTCTGAACTAAATCAAGCGGTGGATGACCGGGTGATGATGGCAGCGGAACGCGCGAATAACGCGGCTGGCGTCGTTTCCCGCTCGGATTGGATTGTCATTGCCGTCGCCAGCCTGGTCTTTTTAATAAGCATTAGCAGCCCGCCGCGGCTCATGGACGACGTGGACGCGGTGCAGGCACAGGCCGCTCGTACCATGCTGGCATCCGGAGACTGGGTAACCGCGCGCCTCGATGGTGTTGCCTATCTGGAAAAAGCGCCGCTCAATTATTGGATGATGGCAGTTGCGTACAAAATCTTCGGCGTCCATGACTGGGCTGCGCGGCTTCCGCATGCGCTGGCGGTCGTGCTCTTGTGCTGGGTGACCTACCGCTTCGGGCGCTGGGCTTTTGGAGAAACTGCCGGACTCTATGCTGGCATCGCTCTCAGCACGTCAGTCGGACTATTCCTCTTCACTCGTATTCTGATTCCCGACGCCGTCCTGACCCTGGCCATTACCGGAGCAATCTGGGCGTGGCTGCGTCTGCTCGAACCAGATGAGAAACATCCGCTGCGCTGGTCGTTGGCGCTGGGTTTTTGCCTGGGCGTAGGTTTGTTGCTCAAAGGTTTGATCGCTTCGGTCTTCCCCGTGATCGCCGTGCTTGCGTACATGGCAATTACTCGGCAGTTGTTCTGTCGCGCAGCATGGCGGCGTCTCCATCTCGGGCTTGCGATTCCGGTTGCGCTCGCGATTGCCGTGCCATGGTACGTGCTCGCGACCTTGAGCAACCCACCTTATTTTGCCTTTTCCTTACACAGCGGGCCCGGTGAATACCGCGGATTCTTCTGGTTTTACTTTTTCAACGAACACCTTCTGCGTTTCTTAGGGATGAGGTATCCACGCGACTACGACACCGTTCCCAGATTCTGGTTCTGGATTCTGAATTTACTTTGGATTTTTCCCTGGTCGTTCTACCTGCTGTCCGCATCGACGCTCGATTACAAGACCAGTTCGCGTGCTGGCAGGACGAGATTGATGGCCCTGTGCTGGATCGGAGTGGTGATGCTCTTTTTTACTTTCTCGACCACGCAGGAATACTATTCAATGCCTATCTACCCGGCGCTGGCACTGCTGGTGGGATCGGTTCTCGCATGTGGCAATCGCTGGGTGCGCACTGCGACATATGCGCTGCTGGCCGTGTGTGCGATTTTGTCCGCCGTGCTTTTCATCTTGCTGCTTTTGGTCTGGCATGTCCCTGCACCCGGCGACATTTCTCAGGCATTAACGCAACATCCGGAACTCTACACTCATTCCCTTGGGCATATCTGGGACTTGACACTCAACGCCTTCGCGTACTTGAAATTGCCTCTGGGGCTTGCGGCTCTTGCTTTCGCAGGGACTGCAATTGTTTTGGCATTTTCGAAAAACAGTGTCCGCCGAACGGTTCTGGTCACAGCCGCCGGCATGATTGTATTTTTTCAAGCCGCCCGGATCGCGCTGATCCGATTCGACTCCTATCTCGGCTCGTACCCGCTGGCACAACGATTGGAGCAGAGTCCGCCCGGCCAACTGATCGAAGCGGATGCTTATTATGCTTTTTCTTCGGTTTTCTTCTACACCAATCGCACGGCGCTGCTACTGAATGGCCGCATGAACAATTTGGAGTACGGTTCCTACGCGCCGGGCGCTCCGGATGTATTCATCGACGACAACCGCTTCGTCTCGTTGTGGAGGACGGACGCTCGTTATTATCTGCTGGCATATGGCACCGACATGCCGCATCTCGAGCAACTGGTCGGTCAGCCCAACCTGCACGTGGTAGCGGAGAACGCGGGGAACTATCTGCTCACGAACCGTGCGCTCCCCTGAACATAGGGTCACACCGGCTTGTGACCTCGATCACTGCCCTTGGCATCCTGAGTCCGTCACACTTTATTGTGACGTAGGAGGGTGCTTGTTCAAAATTATCGACGCGGAATTCATCGCCCCCGGTATCAAACGCTTCGTCCTGGAAGCTCCCCGCATCGCCCGCAAACAGAAACCTGGCCAATTTGTAATCCTGCGCATTTACGAGGAGGGCGAGCGGATCCCGCTGACCATCGAGAATTCTGACCCGGACAAAGGCACGATCAGCATTGTCGTGCAGTCGGCTGGAAAGACCACCCGCCTGCTGAATTCGCTGGAAACCGGCGATCACATTCTTGATGTAGTTGGCCCGCTGGGAAAACCATCCGAGATCGAAAAGTTTGGGACGGTCGTCGTTATAGGCGGCGGCGTCGGCACGGCCATGGCTTATCCCTCGGCAGCGGCGTTCAAGCGAGCCGGCTACCGAGTGATCACGATTGTCGGTGGGCGCAACAAAGAGCTGGTAATTCTCGAGCAGGAGCTGCGCGCGGTAAGCGATACGGTCATGATCACTACCGACGACGGCAGCTATGCGGACAAGGGTTTCGTTACCGACAAGCTTCGCCAGCTTATTGAAAACGGTGTCCGCATCGATCTGGTGCTGGCGGTTGGACCCATTCCGATGATGCGGGCTGTGGCCGAGATGACCCGCAAAGAGAACATTCGCACCGTGGTCAGCCTGAATACAATCATGATCGACGGCACTGGAATGTGTGGCGGCTGCCGCGTTCTGATCGACGGCAAAAGCGAATTCGCCTGCGTCGACGGGCCCGAATTCGACGCGCATAAAGTGAACTTTGAAGTGCTGGTGCAGCGTAACAGCATGTACCGGGAGGCGGAGCAGCGCTCGTTAACTGACTACGAGCGTTCGATGGCGGCGAAAGCCGCGCCTCAAGAAGCCTGCGCGATTGCGCAAGGAGAAAAAAGGTGAGCCCGGTCGCGAAAAAGTCCATCAACCCGCTGTCGCCGAAAGAGCGCATAAAGGTTCCACGGCAACCCATGCCCGAGCAGCCGGCCGAAGAGCGGAACAAGAGTTTCACCGAAGTCAACCTCGGCTACAGTCCCGAGCTTGCGCGGCAAGAAGCGCTGCGTTGCCTGGAGTGCGCTAAGCCGACCTGCACCGACAACTGTCCCGTGGGCGTGAAGGTGAAGGAATTTGTGGAACTGATCGTCGCTGGCGACTTCCTGAGCGCGGCGGCGAAAATTCGCGAAAACAATGTTCTGCCTGCCGTCACTGGAAGAGTATGCCCACAGGAAGATCATTGCGAGGGCAAATGCCTGCTTTCGAAAAAAGTGAAGCCACTCGGAATCGGCTATCTGGAGCGCTTTGTGGCGGATTACGAGCAACGCATGGGCACGCACGTAATTCCTAACGTGCAGCCGACGGGAAAGAAGATTGCGGTGGTGGGCAGCGGGCCGTCCGGCCTCACCGTGGCTGGCGACCTCATTCAGAAAGGCCACAAGGTGCGGGTGTTCGAAGCTCTGCACGAACTCGGCGGAGTGCTGGTTTACGGCATCCCCGAATTCCGCTTGCCTAAGCAGATCATCCGTGAACAGCTCGACTACATGCGAGAGATGGGAGTTGAGTTCGAAACCGATGTCGTGGTTGGCCGCACCGTTACCATCGACGAACTCATGCACGAAGAAGGATACGACGCGGTTTACATCGGCACCGGGGCTGGACTGCCGCAGTTCATGGGCATTCCCGGCGAGCATCTGAATGGCGTCTACTCGGCCAACGAGTTTCTCACCCGCATCAATTTGATGAAGGCCTACAAGTTTCCCACCTACGACGAGCCTATGGTCGAGTTGCACGGCAAAGACGTAGCCGTGATCGGAGGCGGCAACACCGCGCTGGACGCGATCCGCTCAGCGTTGCGCCTGGGAGCGCGCAAGGCCTATGTGATCTATCGTCGCAGCGATGCCGAAATGCCCGCCCGAGCTGAGGAAGTTCATCATGCCCGCCAAGAAGGCATCGATTTCCAGATGCTGACCGCGCCCGTGGAATTTCTATCCGACGGCAAGGGATGGCTGACGGCGGCGCGTTGCGTGCGTATGGAATTAGGTGAGCCAGATTCATCGGGCCGCAGGCGGCCAGTACCAATCAAGGGATCCGAGTTTGACCTGCCGTTATCCGTCGCAGTCATGGCAATCGGGACTACGGCCAATCCTATCGTGCAGAGCACCACGCCAGGACTGGGCACCGATAAACGCGGTTACATTCAAGCCGACCCCGAAACCCAACGGACAACGCGTCCGGGCGTCTTCGCTGGCGGCGACATTGTGACCGGAGCCGCCACGGTTATTCTCGCCATGGGGGCTGGCCGCCGCGCGGCCGGGTCGATTCACGACTATCTAAGTACCGGACAGTGGTGAACTACACGTAAGGCTTATCATAAGCCTGGATTCCTCCGGTCCGGCGGATTCGCCAGAGTTTGTTCCCTCCGCGCCAGAAGCTGGTTGAGTTCCGTAACCAGCTTCTGAAATTTGCTGGGATTGTGCTCTTCACAGATGAGGCTGCACAACTCCATGATTCGAGCGGCATCCGTCTGAGTCATTCCCCACCTTCCCCTCGTAGGATATTGACCGCCAAATGTACAGAAAGCCGCCTGATTTCGTCTGTACTTCGGCAGACATTTCCTAAGAACCTGCATTTAGTTCTGCGCACGCACAACCAAGCCGACTTTTGTGTTATAGGTGAGGCGATGCGACACGGGGAAATCCGCTGGAATCCTGAGCTACAGGAGTGGTTCTGCATTCGGTGTGGCCTGACCTCCGACCACGCACTCCGCGAGGATGCCCAAGCCGAGATGGAGTCATTCGAGTGCGAACTCCCAACTGATCAGCGGACCGCCTGAAGTAGTTTCAAGAATGCGGCAGACCGGGGCGAGCCCAGCCTGAAATTTGCAAAAGCTGTGGAAATCCTGCCCCTTCCACATGAGCCGTTTATCAAAGTTCGCAATCTAACAGACTTTCTACAGCACATGTGACATACGGTCTGGACCGGGGTAAGACCATGGAAAGCAATGGTAAGCACGAAAAGTGGTTGGAACTTTGCGCCAAAGCGACGAAAGAACAGGACCCTCAAAAGCTGATGGCGCTGGTCGAAGAAATCAATCGGCTGCTAGAAGCCAAAGAACTGAAGCGGCCAGCCTCACAAACCAAAGCTTAAGTTGAGTTGTTTTAACTCTTTCGCGTCCGGTTCATCAAACTGTTGCTTGACCCCGCACCGAAAACTAACTGAATGATCTTCGCTCTTGTTGAATGGCAAACTCCGTAATGGGTCTTCGCGAACGTCGGATATGTTCACGCAGCGCGGCAATAAGTTCCACAATGATTTCGTCATCCGGGGTATTCGCCATCTCGGCACAGAGCTTTCTGATGTGATCTTCCAATCGCCGTTCCATCGCCCGAGCACTCCTAGGGTAAGAATTTCACAGGCATCGGCAGCGGGTCGATACAGAGCATCCCGTAGAGGCACCGGCAAATCCCAATCGAACGTCGAGTGCAAGGCACGCTTGTAACGCATTCCGGTTACCTATAATGTGCACCACCTTGCATGCTCCAATCTTCATTTGGATTAAGGAATTTCGGCTAAGTAGTGATTTTAGAGCGAGTTGGGAAACAGTGCAGCGATGGCGTTTCAGCTGCTTTTCCCCATTGTCGGCCCTGCAGGGGCCCAGATCGGGGTGTAAATTGATCGACTCGACGCAACAGGCCGTCCAGCTTCCACAGCCGTTACCAGCAGCAAAACCGAAGAGCAAACATTCACTGCTTCCAACTCTAATCGTGCTATTTCTGGTTTCCTACGGCTTGATGTGCCTGCTGACGGTCGAACAGGATAAGACGATTGCGGCGCAGCGATCCCTGATCACGTCTCTGCTTGGCGACAGCACGGAACTCAGCCATTTGAAAGTCAAGATTTTTAAGGATCAGCATCCGCAGCAGGATGCCGCAACCGGTTCCCAAGCCCAGACCCCGTCTAGCCAGACTCCCTTGACACAAGATTCGACTCCCATGAGCCGGACTCCTAAGACCCAGGACACACCGGCCGCGAGCGCGCAAGGCAGCCATATTGCGGGCAAGGTGCGGAAGTCGATTCCGCTAAGGCCTCCGTTGGGTATCGCGGATATTGTTGACGGACGCAGGATCGCGAAAATTATCTGATAGCAAGACCCAGGCAAGGTAGGATGAAAATTCTGGCGGCATTTTTCCTGGCACTGTCTCTGCCGGGTTCGAAGCTTATCGCCCCGCTCCCGGCTCCTTCCGATCATCCGGTGACGCAGCATACCCGCCAGGCCGGCACCTGGTATATGGCGGAAAGTGGTCACGCCGTCTTCTGCTACGGTCCAGTCATTTTGCTGAAACAGCCTAATGGCGGATTTCAGCATGTAGCCACGTTCTGCCGCGGCGATCAAACCATTGTGCCGTTGAGAGACTGACCTTCCACAGCGAGAGTTCCTAATCCGCAAAGACCTTTTTGTATACTGCTCGGTGCCCTCGATATTGGCGCCAATGCTGACCCCTTCATCTCGCCTTTCTTATATCGACTGGATGCGCGGCTTGGCCTGCGTACTCATGTTTCAGACCCACTGCTACGATTCCTGGCTGAGCGGCAGCGCCCGCAAGAGTACTTTTTTTATGTGGTCGCAATTGGGCGGAACTCTGCCCGCGCCACTGTTTCTTTTTCTGGCCGGAATTTCCTTCGCGCTGGTGACTGACAAAATGCGCCAGAAAGGCACGCCTGCAGCCCAGATTGCGCGCACCACCATTCGCCGTGGCGGGGAAATTTTCGCCTTCGGCCTTTTATTTCGTCTGCAAGAGTTCGTGATTGCCTGGGGTTGGGCGCCGTGGAGTGATTTGTTGCGGGTCGACATTCTCAACATGATCGGGCTTTCGATGGTGTTGATGGGCCTGTTGTGCTGGGTGGGGTTGCGACTATGGCCCACGCGTTTGGCCTTGGCCGTTACCGCATGCGCCACTGCCATGAGCATTTCGCTGCTCACTCCCTTACTTTGGACCAGTTGGCGTCCGCGCTGGCTGCCTTGGCCAATCGAGTCGTATATCGATGGCGTTCACAATCTCGGCGAGCCCCAATCCTGGCTGTTCCCAATTTTTCCCTGGGCCGCTTTTGCTTTCATGGGGCTCGCAGTGGGATTTTGGTTGCTGAGCGATAACGCGAGGAAACACGGCGCGTGGACGTTTGCAGTGGCGGGCGCTGGTGGAGTCGGCTTGATTTACCTGGCACGCTGGCTGGACGCTCGTCCGCACCGGCTTTATGCAACTTATGATTTCTGGCACACCAGCCCGAATTTCTTTTTGATTCGCGTGGGGTTGCTGCTCGCGATTCTCTGCGCGGCTTATATCTGGTGCCGCTGGGGAGCGGGACAGTGGGGCTTCAGCCCGCTCATCCAACTTGGGCAGACTTCACTGCTGGTCTACTGGGTACACATCGAGTTTGTTTACGGGCGGCTCTCAATCCTGCCGAAGCATGCCGTCGACATTCGCACCGCTTCTTATGGATTGCTCACCATTTTCCTGTCGATGGTGTTTCTATCGGTCCTGCGTACCAAGCTCAAAGGCCGTGGCGCGGAAGCACTGGCCTGGTTCTACAGGCCAGCTAACGTGTAGGCGCGAGCGTCATCGCTCGTGCGCCGTCGCAGCGGACCCTAGTATTTCTCTGCTCACGGCTCGTAGACTTCCACTCTCATCGTGGTCCAAAAAGCGGTGTGACAGCCGCCATAGTGAATCCGGCGATAAATTTCAGTATGTGTGGGATTTTCATTTACTGCCTCCGACTCGGGCGCGGTCTGCAAAGATCAGGGCTGCGATATTAGCACGGAATGCCGTCTGTCCGATCAGTTTCAGCCGTCAAAACACAATCATCATTTTTTTCACACCATGCACCAACTTTCATCTACCTCAATCGCGAAAAAGCAGTTATAGTTATTTCCGCTCAGCGATTCCCTGACGACAACTGACCTGGTTGATGGCGCGAAAAGGCAGTTCCACCATCTCGCAGGAAGAGTTGTATCCAGCCGTCCACGAACCCGCACGTCCCGCCCCTGACGACACTCTCGACGACGCGCGCATGCTCGACTTGGACGTGGAACAGGAACCGCCCTTCCTGCGCGGACAAAAGCGCGTCTCCGTTCGCCGTGGTTCCCTGCCTAAAAAAGCTGCCACTGGCTTGACCTGGGGCATTCTGGCCTTGATCGTCTTCTTTTCCGGGAGCGCGGCAGTGGCTGCCCTTTACCACTACGGCGAGCATTCCTGGCGTTTCCGCATCGATTCCAG
>Ga0182015_10001590_pt1 | contig 29479 bp, 30 predicted proteins | sample 712P3MmetaG_FD_120478 | JGI IMG/M metagenome (GOLD analysis project Ga0182015, IMG submission 120478) | Permafrost microbial communities from Stordalen Mire, Sweden - 712P3M metaG | ecosystem: Environmental > Terrestrial > Soil > Wetlands > Permafrost | place: Sweden: Stordalen | collected... | reverse complement strand
CGACGAGTTGATGCGCGACGTGAAGTTGCTGTCGATCACCGGCATGTCCAACGTGCTCGGCACGATCAATCCGATCAACGAACTCGCGACCATCGCGCACCGCCACGGGGCGCTGATCGCCGTCGACGGCGCCCAGTCCGTCGCGCACGCGCCGACCGACGTCGTCGCGCTCGACATCGACTTCCTGGTCTTCACCGGACACAAGATGCTCGGGCCGACCGGCATCGGCGTCTTCTGGACCCGCGAGGACATCCTGGACGCCATGCCGCCGTTCCTCGGCGGCGGCGGCATGATCGCCGACGTCCGCACCGACGGCTACACGCCGGCCAACGGACCGACGCGATTCGAGGCCGGCACGCCCCCGATCGCCGAGGCCGTCGGACTGAACGCGGCTGTGCTCTACCTCGAGGGCCTCGGCATGACCAACGTCGTGCGCCACGAACACGCGCTGGCGAGCGACGTCCTCACGAGACTGGCCCTCGAGTTCGAAGGTCGCGTCCACGTCATCGGACCGGGCGACATGACCGATCGCGGCGGCGTCATCAGCCTCGACGTCGAGGGCGTGCATCCCCACGACGTCGCCCAAGTGCTTGACCAGTTCGCCGTGTGCGTGCGACCGGGTCACCACTGCGCCAAGCCGCTCATGCGCCGCTTCGGACTCGCGGCGACCGTGCGCGCGTCGTACGGACCGTACTCAATGGCTAAGGACACCGACGTGCTGATCGAGGCGCTTGGTCACGCGGTGAAGATGTTTGGCTAGCGCCGTGTCGAACCTCGGAACGAACCTCGACGACCTCTATCGCGAGATAATCCTCGATCACTACCGTTCACCGCGCAACCGCGGTGAGCTCGAGTCGCCACCGGCGATTCGCGTCGAGGGGTTCAACCCGCTCTGCGGCGACGAGATCGTCGTGTACTTGGACGTCGAAGACGGCGTCTTGAAGAACATCAAGATGGTCGGAAGCGGGTGCTCGATCTCCCAGTCGTCGGCGTCGCTCATGAGTGCCGCCGTGAAGGGCAAGCCGCTCGAACAAGTCCGCGAAACCATCGCGACGTTCAAGCAGCTCATGACGGTCCAAGAGGCAACGCTCGCCCACGACGGCGAGCCACCCAAGGTCGACGTTCGCGCGCTCGGCGAACTCGCCGCCCTCCAGGGCGTGATCAAGTTCCCGGTGCGCATCAAGTGCGCCACGCTGGCGTGGAATACCTTGGTCCAGGGGCTCGACGAGTCGGCCTGAGTTACTAAGGAGTGCAGGGAACCGGGTCGTAGGGCGGCACGGCCAAGGTCGGATTGACCGTCCCTGTCGTCGTTGGAGGGTCGTGATGCTTCGTCGTCGTCGACGTCGTTCGCACCGTCGTGGTGGTCGTCGGTGTGATGACCGGGGGCATGGGAGTCTGGCCCGCGGTGTTCGGCGGCGGGTTCGTCGGACGAAGCAGGGTACTACCAAAGATGTTGACGAGTAATTGCTGGGCGTAGGGCTGCTGGACGACTTCGACGTCGGCGCCGTTGACGGTGGCGGGAATCTCCGGCAGCGTGTACACCTGCATCGAGTTCTGGTTGTAGCTGTGGAACTTGAGCGCGAGTCCGATGAGTTCATTCAGCGAGAAGGTGTCGTCGATGGTCACCCCTTTGGGCAGGCTTGACAGGAACGCGTTCATCGACAACGGGTTGTCCAACTTGCCCTTCACGCGATTGAACATGGCGCGCAGGAATGACGTCTGGCGGTCGATGCGCCCGAAGTCGCTCGTGGGGTCATAGGTGAAGCCGTCGGCCAAGATCTCGTTGTTGATCTCGTCGTCGGTCATGTGCCGAAAGGCGACGCGATTCGGCCACGTCGGATGGCCGCTGAGCGCGTAGTAGTAGTGCCGACTGCGCGCGACCTCGAGCGCCTGGGCTCCGTCGATCAACTGACAGCCCGGGTGCTTGATCTGGAGGCCGGAGTTCGGGTCGATCGCCGGATACGGGAAGTCCAGGTACACGCCGCCGATCGCGATCGCGGCGTTGATCAGACCATCGAAGTTCACTTGCACGACGTGATTGATGGTGATGCCGAAGTTCGCCTTGATCGTCTGGACCAACAGGGCCGGCCCCTTGGCGTAGTTGACGTTGATGCGGTTGAACTTCCCGTAGAGCGCCTGGTTGGCCGCGCCCAGCAACGACACTTCGGTGTCGCGCGGTATCGACAAGATCGTGATCGTGCGAGCGGTCGGGTTGACGCGGATGATCTTGATGACGTCACTTCGTTGGCCGCCGACCGAGTCGCTGCTGGCGCCGGTTTGCGCCGCGACGGCGCCCGTGAGACCGACGCGCGAGTCCGATCCGACGGCCAGAATATTGAACGGCTGTCCGGGAACCGTGTACGTGAGGGGCAGATGGTGGAACCGGGGAAGGGCGTCGAAGCGCCAGTTGAGGTAGAAGTAGCCGCCGCCCAGCACGCCGACGATCAAGACGATGACGGCGACGCCCGCGTAGAGCCACGTTCGTCCTCGTCGACGACGGCGACGCCGTTTCGGTTCCTTGCCCGACTTGCGATCGACGGCGTCACCCAGCGCCTTCAGTCGACTCTCGTTGGCGAGGGCCCGTCGTTTGGCGTCAGAGTTTCTCTCTGCAGGGCCCCGGGGAGCGCCGTTGCTACCGTCGGCCATCCGTCGAGTTTATCCGTCGCCTCCGCGTTGTCGTGGTCAAGCCGACGTGACGCGGAACGGCTCGTAGCCGTCTCGTTCGAGAATCTCTGAGAGTTCCGGACCGCCGGTGGCGACGACGCGGCCCGCACTCAACACGTGAATCGTCGTCGGCGTGAGTTCTTGAAGTAGTCGTTTGAAGTGCGTGATCGCCAAGATGCCGCACTCCCACTCGTCGCTCGCGAGCGCGAGTCGTCGGGCCACTGCACCGAGGGCGTCAACGTCGAGACCGGAGTCGATCTCGTCGAGAATCGCGAACTTCGGCCGCAGCATTCCGAACTGCACCATCTCGGCGCGCTTGCGCTCGCCACCCGACAGGTCCACGTTGACGAAGCGGTCGAGGATCTCGGGGCGCAGTTCCACGCGTTCGGCCTCCTCGCGCATCCGCTCACGGAGATTCGTCGGATCGACGCCGGCCGCGACTAAGAGGTCGATCGGACGAACGCCCGCCACCTCCAAGGGCTGCTGCATGGCGAGGAGCAGTCCGTGTCGCGCGCGCTCGGTCGGCGACATGGTTAAGAGCTCCACGTCGTCGATGCGAACCGAACCGGCGAGGACCTTGTAGCCCGGATGACCTGTGAGGGCGTGGGCCAGCGTCGACTTGCCCGACCCGTTCGGTCCCATGATGACGTGGACCTCGCCCGTCTTCATGGTGAGGTCGAAGCCCTTCAGGACCTCTTTGCCGGCGACCTCGACGCGCAGTCCTTCAATGGTGAGGGTTGAGGTCACGAGAGGATCACCTCCAGGCGGCCGTCGAAGTTGCGCACGTCGTAGTGCGCCACCGGTCGCGTCGCGGGAAGCGACATCGGCTCGCCGTCTTTCAGCCGGAACATCGCGCCGTGACGGGCGCACTCGATCTCGGCCGTCTCACAGTCCACTTCGCCCTCGGCGAGAGAGAAGTCCTCGTGGCTGCAGCGGTCGTCCAGGACGTAGACGTCGTCCTCGATGCGAATGACGACGAGCACCCGGCCCTCGAGACGAATCTGGCGCGGTACGCCGCTCTCGTAGTCGTCCAGTCGTCCGATATCGGCGGCGATCACGGCGTCACCACGTTCACGGCGGCGAGCACGGAGGTGACGTCGCGTTCAACCAATTCGGCCAACTCCGGCGGGAGGTTGGCGAGCATCTCGTAGAAGAAGCCCTGGATCATCAGACGTTCGGCGTCTTCGCGGCTCACGCCTCGTGACTCCAGGTACCAGCGCTGGAGTTCATCGAGCGGACCGACGCTGGAGGCGTGGGCGCACATCACGTCGTTCTCGCGAATGTCGAGGTTCGGCACGCTGTCGGCGTGGGCCGCCGGTGAGAGCAGGAGATTGTGATTGGTCTGGCGCGCGTCGGTACGCTTGGCGCCCTTCTCGATCTCGATCAGCCCGGTGTAGACCGAGCGCGACTGGTCGGCCACCGCACCCTTTGATAGGAGCGTCGAACGCGACCGGGCGCCGGTGTGCATCTGGTGCGTACGGAAATCGTGGACCTGGTCTCCGGAACCGAGGAACGTCGTACGCAGCTCGTTCTCCGACCCGGCGCCGCGCATCTCGGCGTCGTTGCGCGAGCGGTTGTAGTGCGCACCGATCCCCACGACCGCCTGGCGCAGACGCGCGTCGCGGCTCACGAAGCCGGTCGTGCGCGCGACGTGCCAGGCGCTCGGGTCGAGGCGCTGGTAGGTGATGAGCTGCAGTGACGCGTTGTCCTCGAGCGAGTACTCACTCAGCGGTACCACGAGGGCGTCCTTGCCCCCTTCGAAGTATTCGACGATCGTCGCGCTCGCACCTCGACCGAGCTCGATCTGCGTACGCGAGAACGACGCCGTCGAGTTCGAGACGTTGAGGACCACGATCGGCTCTTCGACGTTCACCCCGGCGTGCACGCGAACGACCGTCGTTGCCGGCGCGAGCGCGGCGTTGAGGACCGCGAACGTGTCACTGCGGTAGCGCTCGGCAAACGTCGTGCGCGCGAGCGACTCGGCCGACTCCACGACGTCGACGCTGACGCCCTCGAGGGCTCGTCCGGTATTGACGCAAAATCCGTCGACGACGCGCACCACGAGACCGGCGCGTTCGCAGAGCTGAGCGGCGAAGGGTGAATCGGCGCGGTTCGTTGGCTCCGACACCACGCCGAAGTGGTCCAGGTCGAAGTCCTTCAGGGGGGCGTAGCGCCAGACCTCGTCGTTTGTCGTCGGCAGGCCGGCCACCTCGAAGGCCGCCCAGGCCAGTTGGCGAGGTGCGGCGTCGGGTCGCTCGGCGATGAAGGCGGAGGCTGAATCAGCGAAGATTTTCATAGATATCGGGACCAAGGCAGTGTACTGGGCTCCCCTCTTTGTCCAACGAGACCAGTCCTAGGCTGAAGTCGATTCGAACAAGGAGCGCGTGTGGAATTTGCATCGGAAGTCCTAACCCTCGAGGTCGACGGTCACGTCGCCACGCTGTGGCTTGATCGAGCCGAGGCGCGCAACGCCATGGGCAGCGCCCTGTGGCGTGACCTGCCGCTCGCCGCGGCGGCGGTCGCGAATGAACGCGACATACGAGTGCTCATCATCGGCGCCAGGGGCCCGCACTTCAGCGTCGGACTCGACCTCAAGGAGTTCGGTGGTGGATTCGCCGCCGCTGCGTCGTCGTCGTCCAGGGCGACCTCGAACGCGCAGGCCTACAAGGCGGTGCGTTCCATGCAGGCGTCGGTGACGTCGATCGCCGACTTGGCGATACCGGTCATCGCGGCGATTCACGGCTACTGCATCGGCGGCGGTGTCGATCTGGTGAGCGCCTGTGACGTGCGATATTGCACCACCGACACGAAGTTCTCCGTGCGCGAGACCAAGGTCGCGATCGTCGCGGACCTCGGTTCGCTCCAGCGACTACCCAAGATCATCGGCGCGGGCCACTTGGCCGAACTGGCCTACACCGGCAAGGACATCGACGCGACGCGTGCGCTCGCGATCGGACTGGTGAACGCGGTCTACGGTAACGGTGACGAGGTGCTGGCCGCAGCGACATTCCTCGCCAACGAGATCGCGCAGAACTCGCCGCTCGCCGTCCAGGGCACGAAGGCGGTGCTCGCGGCGAACGACGGACGAACGGTCGACGAGGGCCTCGAGTTCGTCGCGCGTTGGAACACGATGTACCTACAGAGCAACGACCTGCGCGAAGCGATGACGGCCTTCACGGAGAAACGGCCGCCGGTCTTCCAGGGCGACTAACGCTTCCAGAACTTCCAGCCGTGCTGCTTGCGCTCTATCTCGTCGAGTTCCTTGCGGCGCTCTTCGTACATCTCGGGCGCGACGTTGTTGACGATGTCACTGGCCATATTGAGGAGCTCTCGGCGCTCGTCCACACTGGCGCTCGTCTCGGGTGCCTTCTCGACGGGTCGATCGACCAGTGAGCCGTGGGACCAGCCGACGTCGGCCAGTCGACGCTCGTAGGTAACGCAGTTCTCGGGGCACGACCACGGCTGGTCGGGGGCGTTACCGAGCACGCAGAAACGCGCCACCTCCCCGGACTTGTAGGTCCGGCTTTGAAAGTGCTTGCACTCTTCGCGCATACCCATTTACCTATTCTTCCACGCCGAGACGGCAAATCGGATAAGAATTAGCCGTGCCCGAGCGACGAATCGACGAAAGACCGCTGGTCGCAAAGGAAATGTCCGCGGTCATCGAGGTGTCCAGCCGGGCCTTTTTTGACGACCCGTTCTTCTCGTACCTACTGCCGGAGGACGCGATGCGCCGCTCACGGATGCCCATCTTCTTTCGCTCCGTCTACACCCACATGGGCACGCACGGACGAATCGTGACCGTGCGCAACGACGCCAACGACGTGCTGGGCGTTGCCGCGTGGCTGACGACCGGTGGCTATCCGCTGCCCATCACGCTCCAACTGAGCCAGATTCCGTCGTCACTCCGGGCCTTCTATCGACGACCGCGGTCCCTGCCGACGGGGAATCGCTACGTGGCGGCATTGACGCGCGCGCACCGCAAGGACCCCCAGTGGTACCTGATGGTGCTGTGCGCCGATCCGACGGTGCAGCGCAGCGGCGTCGGCACGACACTGCTCGAGCACGCCCTCGCCCAGATCGACGCCGAGGGCGTCGGTAGTCACCTCGAGACGCCGCGATACGACAACGTCGCCTACTACCAACGATTCGGCTACGAACTGATTGAGACCTTGACTCCGGTCGAGGGCGGCCCACCGTATTACACGATGTGGCGGGCGCCTCACTAACCGATCGAGCCTTCCATCTGCAGTTCGATGAGTCGAGACCACTCGACGGCGTACTCCATGGGCAACGTGCGCGTCACGGGCTCGATGAACCCGTTCACGATCATGCCCATCGCCTGGGCTTCGGTGAGGCCGCGACTCATGAGGTAGAACAACTGGTCGTCGCCGATCTTCGAGACGGTCGCCTCGTGTCCGATCGACGCGTCTTGCTCGCCGACTTCCATGTACGGCTTGGTCTCGGACACGGACTGCTCGTCCAGGATCAGCGCGTCGCAGCGAACGAAGCTCTTGGCGCCGGTCGCGCCCTCTTCGACCTTCACCAGGCCGCGGTACGTCGTCTGGCCGCCGTCCTTGGAGATCGACTTCGAGATGATCGTCGAGGTCGTCTCGGGGGCGCAGTGGATCATCTTGGCGCCGGCGTCTTGCACCTGGCCGGGACCGGCGTAGGCGACCGAGAGGACCTCACCGGAGGCCTTGGGACCCATCAGGTAGACCGACGGGTACTTCATGGTGAGGCGCGAACCGATGTTGCCGTCGATCCACTCGACGTGGGCCTCGGCCTCGGCGCGGGCGCGCTTGGTCACGAGGTTGTAGACGTTGTTCGACCAGTTCTGGATCGTGGTGTAGGTGATGCGCGCGCCGGGCAGCGCGACGAGTTCTACGACCGCCGAGTGCAGTGAGTCGGTCGAATAGACCGGGGCCGAGCAGCCCTCCACGTAGTGGACCTGGGTTCCCTCGTCGGCGATGATGAGCGTGCGCTCGAACTGACCCATGTTCTCGGTGTTGATACGGAAGTAGGCCTGCAGGGGCTGGTCGACGTTGACGCCCGGCGGGACGTAGATGAACGAACCACCGCTCCACACGGCGGAGTTCAACGCCGCGAACTTGTTGTCGTTCGGCGGGATGATCGTGCCGAAGTACTTGCGCACCAGTTCGGGGTACTCGCGCACCGCGGTGTCCATGTCGCAGAACAACACGCCGAGGCGCTCTAAGTCCTCTCGGTTGCGGTGAAAGACGACTTCGGATTCGTACTGCGCGGTGACGCCGGCCAAGTACTTGCGTTCGGCCTCGGGGATGCCGAGGCGCTCGTAGGTGTTCTTGATGTCGTCGGGCAGGTCTTCCCACCGGTCGACCTGATTCTCGGTCGGCTTGATGTAGTAGTAGATGTCGTTGAAGTCGAGGTCCGGCATCCGTTCGGCGAACCACGGCACCATCGGCTTCTTCTCGAACCTCTTCAGGGCACTGAGGCGGAAGTCCAGCATCCACTTCTCTTCGTTCTTGATGCCCGACATCTCACGAACGATCGCTTCGTTGATACCCTTCTTCGGCTTGAAGACCGGGATCTGGTCGTCGGACCAGCCCAGTTGGTACCGGCTGAAATCCAGATTGTCGACTGACATGGCGCTCCCTTGGGATAATCCCTACGTCCATAGTACTAACTCACCGTCGGGACATGTCAACAAAATAGGGCAAAGTAGAGCGGTGCCCACTCCGCCGAGCGTCCCGAAACGTCCCTTTGAGATCTCGCGTCACGGTGACGTGCGAGAGGACCCCTATTACTGGTTGATGGACCGCGACGACGAAACCGTCCTCGCCCACCTGCGCGCCGAGAACGAGTTCCTCGCCGAGAGCTTCGCCGACCTGAAACCGATGGAAGACGAACTGTTCGAGGAGATCAAGGCTCGCATCGAAGAGACCGACATCTCCGTGCCGGTACGAAAAGGCGCGTGGTGGTACTTCGAGCGCACCCGCGAGGGTCTCAACTATCCGCTCAGCTGTCGAGTGCGCGCGATCGGAGAAGACCTTCCCGAGGACGTCAGGGACACCTACGAGCACCTGGGCGTCCCCGAGGCCGAACGCCAGTACTTCGCCACGACGCCGCCCGAGATCGATCCGCTGACCACGCTCGAGGGCGAACAGGTGATCCTCGACGAGAACGAAGAGGCCGGCGACAGCGACTACTTCGCGGTCGGCGTGCTCGCGGTGAGTCCGGACGACGACTGGGTCTGCGTGGGCACCGACTTCGAAGGCAACGAACTGCACCACGTCACGGTTCGCCCGTTGGCCGGACAGGCGGGTGTCGACGACGAACTGGACGACGTCCACTACGGCTTTGCGTGGGCCATGGACTCTCGTCACTTCTTCTACACCCGCGTCGACGACGCCAAGCGGCCGTACCAGCTCTGGCGCCACGAACTCGGCACGGACACCGAGAACGACGAGCTGATCTTCCAAGAGGACGACGAGCAGTTCAATCTGGCGGTCGGTCGCAGTCGAGACGACGACGTCATCTACGTGCACCTGGGTTCGTCGATGACCACCGAGGTGCACTACCTCGACGCTCGAAATCCGACGGGTGAGTTGACGTTGCTCGAGGCCCGCCGTCACGGCATCGAATACGGCGTCGAACACTTCATAGACCACCGCGGCGTGGCGTGGTGGCTGAAGGTCACCAACGAAGGGGCGATGGACTTTCGACTACTGGCGCGCGAGGTTGAGGGTGGCGAATGGCGCGAGGTGATCCCCGAACGACGCGGTTCACGTCTCGACGGCGTCGACGCCTTCAACGGATTCCTCGCGATCAGCGAACGTCACGACGGCGGCGCGGCGGTTCGCATCGTCACGACGCTGAGCGGAGCCGATCCTTTCGGCGACGATCTGCTCGAGCGTTCGTGGATGGTCGAAGGTCCGGCGAGCCCGAGCACGGTTTCGATGTCGGTGAATCCCAATTTCGACACGACGCAACTGCGCGTGTCGGTCACGTCGCTCGTCACGCCCCGGTTGGTGGGCGACCTCGTGATCGAGACCCGAGAGATGATCGTACGCAAGCAACAGATCGTCCTCGGCGGTTACGACGCCGCACAGTACGCAACCGGACGACTGTGGGTGACGGCGAGCGACGGTGTGCGGATCCCGGTGTCGGTCGTCGCGCGCAAGGATCTCGTCGACGTCGGCAACGACGGCGAACTGCGTGCCGTCGCCGCGTCGCCGTTCCAGCTCTACGGCTACGGCAGCTACGAGATCTCGATCGATCCCTCGTTCTCGTCGCTACGACTCTCGTTGCTCGAGCGCGGCGTCATCTTCGCGATCGCCCATATCCGCGGCGGTGGCGAGATGGGCCGCTCCTGGTACGAGACGGGAAAACTGGCGCAGAAGCCGACGACCTTCAGTGACTTCGTCACGGTCGCGAGGAAACTGGTCGCCGACGGTTGGACGACGAGTGCGCAACTCGCGATTCGCGGGGGATCGGCCGGCGGGCTCTTGATGGGCGCCGTCATGAACCTCGCCCCGGAGCTGTTTCGCTGCGTCGTGGCCGACGTGCCGTTCGTCGACGCGCTCACGACCATGCTGGACGCGTCGCTCCCGCTCACCGTCGGTGAGTGGGAGGAGTGGGGCAACCCCGACGCGAGCGCCACGGCCTATCGCACGATGAAGAGCTACTCCCCCTATGACAACGTCGTGGCGACGAACGCCGACGGGACGGAGCGCGTCTATCCGCACCTCTTCGCGTCCGGCGGACTGAACGATCCTCGCGTCGGGTTCTGGGAGCCGACCAAGTGGGTCCTGAAACTCCGAGACGCCAACGAAGGCAACGTCGTTTACTTGAAGACCGAGATGGGCGCGGGCCACGGTGGTCCCTCCGGTCGCTACGACGCGTGGCGCGACGAAGCACAGGTCCTCGCGTGGACGCTGAACGAGATATCGCCGTTATGACGAGACGAAGGACAACACCAGTGTCGTGGGCAACGGTGACGGGAAGACGACCGGCTTACCCTCTACCGTGACGCTCGCGCTCTTGGGCGCGCCGATGGTGATCTGTGAGTCGCCGGTCATCGGCAGGGACTCGTCGGTGCCGACCTTGATCGTGCCCTGCCACTCGAGCGTGCTCGAAGGCCCCATCTTGTAGACGGCCCAGGTCGGGCCGAGCGCTCCGTGCACGACGACTTGGTATCTCTTGAGCGGCACCTGGTACGTCGCGGTCTCGCCACTCGTCGTCGACGCGACGAACGACGACGGCAACGCCGACGCAGTCGTGGTCGTGGTCGTCGAGTGCGGTCTCGTCGAGGTCGTCGTCGCGGTCGGTCCAGCCTTTGGGTGCCGGTGCTGGATATAGATGCCGATCGCACCCACGATCACGATGAGGACTACGGCGATGATGGCGACACGAAGGCCCGCGGCGGACGCGGGCCGTCGCGCGGACTTGGAGAGTGCCCACTTCTCATTGTGCCGGAGATGCGAGGGCACGACTTCTGAGTCGCCCGCCAGTTGGCTCTCGCTGAAGACGTACTCGTGGTCGGTTTCGAGTCGCGGTCGACGGGGCTCGGGACGACGGGCCGGCTCGAGCGGTCCGTCGAGCAACCGGAATCCCTTCGACGGCGCGTAGGGCGATGGCGGCGGCGACATGAGCCGACGCTCCACCGGCCGGGACAACTCGCGGATCTCGTCGCGCCGAAGCTTTCGAATCCGCAGGGCCGCGATCCCACCCACCAGGATGACCACGACCAGAATGGCGACCTTGAGTCCGAGCGCCATCAACGTCTCGTTCGAACATCCACGGGACTGACAAAAGTCATCACGCCTGAAGGCTAGTTAATCTCGATTCAGCCGAATCCGCCGAAGCCACCCCGGTAAAAGACGAGCGGCGCTCCGTGGTGACTGAGCGCGTAGTCGACGCTCATCACGACGATGTCGTGGTCCCCCTGGGTCGTCATGAACTGGACTCGGCCCTCCAAATGAGCGAGCGCGCCCTCGATCAGGGGCGCGCCGTTCGGACCGGGCGCCCAGCCGATCCCGGCGAACTTGTCGTTGCCCGAGCGACCAAACACTCGCGCAATCGCCTCTTGTTCGGATGAGAGGACGTTGACCCCCAACACTCCGACGTCGCGCGCCTTGGGCCACGAATTACTCGCCGATACCGCTGAAAACGTCAGCAGCGTCGGCTCGAGGGAGAGCGCGCCGAAGGTCTGGCAGGTGAAGCCGACCGGACCATCAGGCGAAGCCGCGGTGACGACGGCCACGCCCGTCACGAAGTGCCCGAGGACCTCTTTGAAGTGCGCGATGTCAATGGAACTCACGAGGTCGACCTTACCGACGGCAAAACACGCTGCTGAGGATTGTCGTCGTCAATCGCCGCTCAATCGAACCAAACGTCCCTGTCGTTCGACGAGACCGTCAGCGACCAATCCGGCAATAAGTGCGGTCCCTCGTGTCGCGTCGACGTCCTCCATGCACGCCAGCAGGTGTTGGGTCGTGCGGGGGCGTTCGCGCAGCGCCGCGAGCACTCTCCCTCGAGCCTGGCGATCGGATCCGGCAAACGTCGGCTGCGGCCGAGAGACGCCGGCGCTTCTCGGCGCGGGATCGAGACCGCCGTCCAGGTTCCATCGACAGACACGAGCCACCGGACAAGTTACGCAGCGGGGCGTCGAAGTGCAGTACCGCGCCCCGAGATCGAGCATGGCCTGGTTGAACGCCGCGGCGTTCTCGCGCGGCAGGAGCTCGTTGGCGAGGACACGAGCCTCCCGAGTAGCGAGCGATCGATTAGCGATCGCGCGCGCGAGCACGCGACCGACGTTGGTGTCCACGACGGCGACGTGTCGGGCGAAGGCGAACGATCCGACGGCGTTGGCGCTGTACTCGCCCACTCCGGGCAGTCGGCGCAGGTCCGCGGTCTCACTGGGAACCGCTCCCCCGAACTCGTCGCGAATCATCTTCGCGGCGTCCTGCAGGTTCTTCGCTCGACGGTGATAGCCGAGACCACTCCAGAGGCGAAGCACCTCCGACAAAGGCGCCTCGGCACAGGCGCTCGGCGTCGGAAAGGCGCCGAGGAACCGCGTCCACGGTTCGATGACCCGAGACGTCTGCGTCTGTTGGAGCATGACCTCACTCACCAGCACGGCCCAGGGATCAGGGTGACCTATCCACGGCAGGGGTCGAGACAGTGTCTCGGCGTTTCGGCGCAGCGACCGACGAAACGCTGCGTGGACGTTACGCCCAGACGTCGCCACTGTAGGGACGCTGTCGCTCAGGGGCGAACTCTCGCTTCCAGACCATCACTTTGCGTCGGAAGTAACAGACCTCGAGACCATCCTGGTTGAAGCCCTTGGTCTCGACGATGACGACGCCCCGGTCGTTCTTCGAAGTCGAAGGCGTCTTCTCGAGGACTCGCGTCTCGGCGTAGATCGTGTCGCCGTGAAACGTCGGATTGCGATGGACGAGGGTCTCGACTTCGAGATTGGCGATCGCCGAACCGGAGACGTCGGGCACGCTCATGCCCAGGACCAGTGAATAGACCAGGTTGCCGACGACCACGTTCTTGTGATGGACGGTCTCGTGTTCGGCGAACCAGGTGTTGGTGTGTAGAGGATGATGGTTCATCGTGATCATGCAAAAGAGATGGTCGTCGGCCTCGGTGATGGTCTTACCGGGCCAGTGTTTGTAGACGTCGCCGACCTCGAACTCCTCGTAGTAGCGACCGAAGGGACGTTCGAATGAAGTCATGGGTCCATTCTCTCGCACGTCAACCAGGTCGCCTTACTCTTCGACGCTGACGGGGAGAGACGGACGCGTCGTGAACGCCACCGTCGCACCCGGCAATGAATCGCCGTCGATCACCATGCGCCACGTGAATCGAGAGCCTTCCTGCAGGGGAATCGGTCCGAAGTTGACGGCGATCGGCACGTCGACGGGCGTGCCGACCGGCACGCCGTCGGGCGCGGCCGCCGAGAAATCGCCCCGCACCTCGATGGGCTGGGGACCGTCGGGCGTATCGAAGCGCACCGGCTGTCCGTCGGCGTCCTCTAAGAACAACTCCCAATGATGACTGGAGTTGAACTCGTGCCAGTCGACCATGACCTTGATCGCGACGGCCGACGGCGTGGGATCGGGCCCGGTCACCGACCAACCGCCGCCGAGGATGTAGAGCTTTCCGTCGGCCACTTGGGCCGAATCGGCGAGGAGCATTGTCACATTCACGCTGAAAGCCTAGGTCTCTCGGACGCTTCGCTCTCACCCGTTAAATTTCACGTATGACTCCCCCGCTCGATCTCGAGAACGCGTCCGAACTGATCGAGCGTGCGCAGTCGGTGATCGACGGTGCCGTGCGGTCCCTGAAACTCAGCGGTGGCGTCGACGCCCACCAGAGCCTCGCGTACGACCTGGCCCACGGCGCGAGCGCGATCGCCACGGCGCGCGCGTCGCTGGGCTACGCCGCCAAGGGCGAGGTCGAGTCGAAGCTGGTGGCCGCGTTCCTCGCCCTCGCCTTGAGCGATCTCGCGACGCGCATCCTCGGACGAGAGGTGCTCTGGGCTGTCGACGACGACTGGTACCGACCCTTCGCGGCGTTCGTGACCACGTACCGCGATCCGGAATTCGTCGCCGGACTGGCCGAGAGTGCCGGGCCGCGTCACCTCGGTGCGGACTTCGAAATGGTCGCCGACACCTTTCACCGCTACGCCCTCGAGCACGTGCGTCCGCACGCCGAGCACGTCCACCGGGAGAACGACGACATCCCCGAGTCGGTGATCTCGGGGCTCGCCGAACTCGGCGGTTTCGGACTCTCGGTGCCCGAGGAGTTCGGGGGCTTTGCCACCGGCGGCGAGTCGGAGTACCTGGGGATGGTCGTGGCGACCGAGGAGCTGTCGTGGGGCGCGCTCGGAGTGGGCGGATCACTGATCACCCGTCCGGAGATATTGACGCGCGCGCTCGTGCACGGGGGCACGCAAGAACAAAAGGAACGCTGGCTCCCGAAGTTGGCGTCGGGCGAGGCCCTGGTCGCGGTCGCGGTCACCGAACCGGACTTCGGCAGCGACGTCGCCGGCATCACGACGAGCGCGACGAAGACGCCGGGCGGCTGGCTCATCAACGGCACGAAGACGTGGTGCACGTTCGCGGCGCGCGCCGACGTCTTGATGCTGCTTGCGCGAACCGACGTCGACAAGGGAGCCGCGCACCGCGGCCTGTCCTTATTCCTGGTGGAAAAGCACCGCGGCGACAGCGAGGGTTTCATCCTCACCCAGGGCGCGCACGTCGGTCCCGGACACGGCCAAGGTCGCCTCGAGGGGCGTCCCATCGACACGATCGGGTACCGCGGCATGCACTCCTACGAACTGGCCTTCGATCACTGGTTCGTGCCCGACGCCGACCTCGTCGGCGGCGAGGAGGGACTGGGCCGGGGCTTCTACTTTCAGATGGTCGGATTCGAGAACGGGCGACTCCAGACGACGGCGCGCGCCGTCGGCGTCATGCAAGCCGCGTACGAAGCCGCGCTCGCCTACGCGCAGAACCGCGTGGTCTTCGGCAAAGCGATCGTGGACTACGAGTTGACGCGCGAGAAACTGGGCACGATGGCCGCGATCATCCAGTGCTCGCGTCAGTTCTCACTCGAGGTCGCGCGCGAGATGGCGCGCGGCGGCGGCGCCCTCGAGGCGTCGATGGCCAAGGCCTACGTCTGTCGAGCCGCCGAGTGGGTCACGCGCGAGGCCATGCAGATCCACGGCGGGATGGGCTACGCCGAGGAGTACGCCGTGAGCCGGTACTTCGTCGACGCGCGGGTGCTGTCGATCTTCGAGGGGGCCGACGAGACGCTCTGTCTCAAGGTCATCGCTCGTCGCCTGCTCGAGGAGCTTCCGGTGGAGGGCTAATCGGCCGCGAAGCCCATGGCCGGGCCGACGTCGCCGCGTGGTTCATCGTCACCGAGTGAGCGCTCGGCGCCGTCGAGGATCGCGATCTCGATCGGGCGCAACTTCGAGCCCCACTTCTCCTCGATGTTGCCGTAGCGCCATATGAGTACCGCGCCCAGCCACGTCACGACGAACATGCCGACGATGATGAAGCCGGCTTTGTTGATGTCGAAGCCGGACATGAAGCGCCAGAAGGCGCCCTTCAAGTGGAGCTCATGGGGCAAAAGCCCGAGGACTTCGATCGCGCCGATGAAGAAACAGATCGCGACCGACAGTCCAGTGATCGCAAGGTTGTAGAAGATCTTGCGCACGGGATTGAAGAATGCCCAGCCGTAGGCGACGTTCATGAACATGCAGTCGATGGTGTCCATGAGGACCATGCCCGCGGTGAAGAGTATCGGCAGGCACATTATCGAGTACCAGGGCACGTGCTCGGCCGCCAGCAGCGCGGTGCTGGCCAGCAGCACGACCTCGGTCGCCGTGTCGAATCCCATGCCGAAGACCACGCCCACCGGGTAGAGCTTCCACTCCTTGTCGAGCGAGCGCATCCACTTGCCGAAGAAGCGGTACATCAGGCCGCGGCTCTGCAACTGGGCTTCAAGTTCGGCTTCGTCGTACGTGCCGTCGCGCATCGAACGAAAGACCCGCATGATCCCGGCCAAGACCACCAGGTTCATCAAGGCGATCAAGAAAAGGAACGAAGCTGACACCACGGTCCCGAACACGCCGCCGAACTGTTCGAGCCCCGAGTTGGAGTGCGACACCGCGTGAAACACGGCGCGTTCGGCGAAGACCAATCCGAGGCCAATGGCCACGACGATCGTCGAGTGACCGAGCGAGAAGTAGTAGCCGAGGGTCAACGGGCGATTCGTACCCTCGACGCCGTGGCGCTCGTTGAGCAGCTTGCGCGTGGTGTTGTCAATGGCCGAGATGTGGTCGGCATCGAAGGCGTGGCGCAGTCCCAAGGTGTAGGCGAGGATCCCGAGGCCGATCCCGAACTTTGCGTAATGCCCGGGTAAGACGAAGGCGAACAGGATTCCGAAGCCGATCACGTGCAGGACGACGATGGTCGCCATCATCCAGCTGATGGTGCGCCATTCGCGCGCATTGAATGATCGCTTCAACGTCTGGTAGCGACTTCGCGGAGCCGTGAGTTCAATGGTTGCCATGCGCTCGGAATTCCTTTATCACTTGCCCGGTGTTGGAAATTTCCTTCTTGCGAAACTCTCCTAATAAGGAATCTAGCGTCGGACGGCGTCAAAAGATAGGGCGGAACGGTTAATTCTCGGTGAACGACGCGACGCGAACGTTACTTTGGCGAGCGTTTCATCCCCGAGCGATCGCCTCGGGCGACGAAGGAGTTGGCGATCTTCGCCGAGGCCTCATCGATCATCTCGTCGCCGAACATGACCGCGCCGGTGTGGCGGGTCTCGGTCGCGAACCGGTAGGCGTCGAGGATGTCGAAGGACTTGTCGAACAGTTCCTGGCTCGGTGAGTAGACCTCGTTCAAGACGATCGCCTGGTCCGGGGTGAGCGCCCACTTGCCGTCGAAACCGTACGAGGCCGAGATACCGGCCGCGTAGCGAAGCGCCTCGAGGTCGCGGACCTTGAGGAACGGCCCGTCGATAACGTGCAGTCCGTTGGCGCGCCCGGCCATCAAGATCTTGGCGAAAACGTAGCTGAAGGGGTTCGATGGGGCGTGATGGATGGTCTCGTCGATGGTCGTGACCGGCATGCCGATCGAGGCCGCGAAGTCGGCCGGCCCGAAGACGATCGACTCCAGTCGTGGCGACGCCGCACAAATCTCCTCGACGTTGATCAGGCCCTGCGCGGTCTCGATCTGGGCTTCGATGCCGACGTGACCCGGCTCCAGCCCAGCATTCTGCTCGACCTGGCTCAACAAGAGATCGAGCGCGACGACGTCGGAGGCGCGTTGCACCTTGGGGAGCATGACCTCGTCGAGGCGAGGGCCGGCGCTAGTGACGACCTCGATGACGTCGCCGTAGGTCCAGGGCGTGTCCCAGGCGTTCACCCGCACGCACATCACGCGGTCGTCCCAGTCGAGGGTGCGGATCGCCTGGGCGACCTTGGCGCGCGCGGCGACCTTCTCGTTCGGCGCTACCGAGTCTTCGAGATCGAGGAAGGAGAAGTCGGCCGTGGCGCTCGGCGCCTTGGCGAGGAAGCGCTCCGAGGAGCCGGGCGTCGAGAGACAGGAGCGACGCGGCAATGCGCGGGAACGATTCGACATGCGCCGAGCCTATTCTCGAAAGGTCAAACTGTCCGATGACGCGTCGAAATTACCGTCCACGTCGACGCGTCTCACCCCCGTTGATCAGGTCTTAGGGATGTTCCTCGTAAATCGGCCACGCATGGGTTCGACCACAACCGGTAGCCTTGTCCCGTGACTGACGTCGTGCGCTTCGCGCCTCCGACGCTACGGCCAGCAAGGGAACTCAGGCGCTTCCGGTGGATATTTTCCATCCTGGCTGTGGTCGCAGTGTGTCTTGGCACTGTGACCTCCTCCTCGCATCTCGCGGCGGCGTCGCAGTTGGGCTCGGACCGCGCGCGCGCGAACCAACTGCTCAAGCAGATCAATCGGATCGGCGCCCACGTCGACTACCTCGGACAGAAGTACGACCTCGCCAAGATCAAGTTGGACAAGATCGCCAACGAGATCCGCGACACCAAGGCCGACGTCGCCATCATCAAGAAGAACGAGCACAAGGGTGACGCGCAGTTGCGCGCCGAGGCCGTGTTCGCCTACGTGACCAACGGGTCGGCCGCGAGCAACAATCCTCTCTTCGCCAATAGCGCCTCCAAAGTCGGGGCGGCCAACGTGTACAACCAACTGGCCCAGGGCAACGTCGCCCAGACCCTCTCGAACCTGAAGAACTACAAGATCGAACTGACCCAGGAGCGCAGCATCCTCGCCGATGAGGTCTCTCGAGCGGCCAGTCTGACCAGGGCCGCTGCCCGGGCGTTCCACTCGGCCGACGTCTACCAGGCGTCGCTCAACCACGCGCTCGCCCAGGTGAAGGGCAACATCGCCACCTACATCGCCCAGGCCGAGGCGGCCGCGTCGGCGAAGGAAGTGACGTCGTTCAACGCGCAGAGCCTCGCCGACGGCGTCGCCGATCCCCCACCGGACTCCCGGGCCGACATCGCGATCCGCGCGGCCATGATGTACATCGGCGTCCCGTACGTGTGGGGTGGCGCCAGTAAGTCCGGCGTCGACTGCTCCGGTCTGATCATGCTCGCCTACGACGCCGCGGGCATCGACTTCCCCCACTACTCGGGCGCGATGTACGAGGACACGATGCGCGTGCCGCTCATCGACATCGAACCGGGTGACCTCCTCTTCTACGGGTACGACGGCGACCAGCACGTCGCGATGTACGTCGGTGACGGCAAGATGATCGAAGCCGAGATGACGGGCACCGACGTGCACATCGTCCCGGTGCGACTCGGTTACGGATTCGTTGGTCTAGGTCGCCCGCGGGCGTAGGCGTGTCGGGCGTCCCCACTTCGTTTCACCTCGGTCCGCTGGTCTTCCACACTTACGGCTTTGGCCTCGCCATCGCGGCCTACGTCTGTTTCCTCTACGCCCGACGCCGACTCGCCAAGAAGGGATTCGACGTCCAACCCTTCGGCAAGCTCGCGTTCTGCCTGATCGTCGCCGGTCTCGTCGGCGCGCGGGTGGCGAACATCGCGACCAACTGGGGCTACTACTCCGATCACCCGGCGCGATGGATCGCCGTCTGGCAGGGCGGACTCGCGAGCTTCGGGGGCATCGCCCTGGCGCTGCCGGTCGGTCTCTACCTGCAGCGTCGTTGGTGGCCCGGAAGTTCGCTGGCGCTCTTCTGTGACGCACTCGTGCCGGCGTTGATCGCCGGGTGGGCTCTCGGACGAGTGCTCGGTCCGCAGTTCATGGTCAACGGTGGCGGACACCTCACCCACCAGTGGTTCGGCATCCACTACGCGGGTCAAGTCGGCAAGCGCGTACCGGTGCCCCTTATTCAAGGAGTGGAGGATTCGATTCTGTGGCTGGTGCTCTTGGCGGTCGAGCATCTTCGACTCAACCGCCGCGTCGGCGTGCTGAGCGGCGTCGCAATGATCGCCTGGGGACTGGTGCGATCGCTCGACGAACGGCTGCTCCTCGGCCAAGAGTCCCACAGCGGCTCGATCGGCGTCCAGATTGCGGGGGTCGTATTGGCGCTCGGTGGCGCGGTGCTCATCGTGCACCAACTCAGAGTTGGGCGTTCCACTCCTGATCAGTTAGTCGACCCACACGCTCGAGCGACTCCGTAGACGCAACGCGTACGGCCACTCGTGCGTCCTCGACGTAACACACGTGATCGAGTCCCAGTCGACGCCACGCCCCGAAGACGTTCCTCGTCGGCGCGGCACTCGAGTAGATCGGTCGAACCAGTAGGCCGTCGGCACTCGCGGCGACGACGAGGGCCGGTCGTTCCTTGGACTTCTGCTCCGGAGCCGACGGATCGGTCGCGTCGAAGGGCACGTCGACGATCACGACAGCGCCGGACAAGACGTGCTCGGGATCAAACCGGTCGAGTTCGGCCGGCGTGAAGATCATCGGCCGGCGTCCTTCGCTCGACTCGTCGTTGACTGAACGTGGCTCTTCGATCACGGCGTGCGCCTTCGGTGCCGGTTTGACCTTGCTCGGGCGGTGCGGCCGCTGCGAGTTGGGACCCCGTTTGCGTTTCTTCTCCTCCTCGCGGCGCCGACGACGCTGCTCTTTGACATCCGGATTGGTCTCGCGGGGCGCGAGCAGTGTCGAAGCGACCACGACCTCCGGCAGTTCGGGCAACGCCAAATCCGCTCGTTCGTCAAACAGTCGACGACAGTGCGGCGCCGCCGGGAACCCTTCGGCGATCGCGAAGGCGAGTACGGCGACGACATCGTCGAGGGACGATCCCTCCGAACTGACGGTGTCGATGGCCGCGCTGAGCTGTTCGAAATCCGGGGCGTCGGCGTGCTCACCCAACGCGGCGATGACCTTTTCTAAGGGGGCCATGGCGAGCAGTTCGAGGAGCGCGGCGACGGCCGCAATCGGGGCCGAGGACGCGAAAGTCGTGACGTCACGGCGTTGCTGCAGGTTTCGGAGGGGGATGCCCACGACGGGACTTATCTTCGCGTGACCTCGCAGATCGAGCCCGTCGACGGTCGTCAGTATCGTCGACTCACGTATCTTCAAGAGCGCTCGGCGCGACGTCTCGGCGCCGGAACTCGTGGTCGCGGCCATCGCTACACGCGTTCTTGAACCGAGGTCCAGCCGTCGAGCGTCCTCCAGGTGCACGACTGCGAGGAGACCGATTCACGGGCCCAATGATGAGAGAACATGGTCCACGCTATCCCGGTCGATTGCGGACGAACAGGGGGATACCCAGGGTCGGCGGTTCCCGAAGTGAAGATTACGGGAATCTCATTTCGGATTCTGACCACCCTTAGAAAGGACCACGATGGTACTGCTACTGCCCACAACCTTGTGCGCAGCGTGGGGACCGAAGAATCGACCGTGACACTCCTCGTACGACCACGTCGAGCGACGCGCCTGAGCGTCAGTTGCGCCGTCCTCGGCCTGCTCGGGACACTCGTGATGTCGATTCTGGTGGCGCACACGCACGGCTTTCACCCCTGGACTTTCGCCGGGCGCTACACCTACGTGTTCCGGGACCTCATGGGTCGCGTGACGAACCTCCAGACACTACGACGCACGGGCAACATCTACGTGCCCTTCGGCGTCGAGGCGTTCACCTACCCACCCGGAGCGATCCTCATGTTCTGGCCCCTGGTCTGGCTCCCGGTCTCGACGATCCCATTCCTTTGGACGTGGTTGAGCATTCTCTGTCTCGCGGCCTCACTCGCCCTCTGCCTCAATCACCTCACGCCCCGGCACTGGACGACGAACTTCGCGCTGGGCTGCGCGCTCGCGCTGGCGTCGATCATGGTCTTGCCACTGGAAGTCGAGTGTCTCATCTGGGGACAGACCGCGACCATCCTGTTGTTGTTCGTGGTTTTGGACTCACTCGCCGTGAAGGGTCGCGGACGGGGAATCTTCGTCGGACTCGCCACGGCCTTCAAGATTTACCCCGTCGTCTTCATCATCGTCTGGCTCTGGCGTCGTCAGTACCGCGAAGCGATCACCGCAGTGGTCACCGCCTCGGTGACCACCGGCATCGCCTGGATCCTCTGGCCCACGAGCTTCTCGACGTTCGTCCGGGTGCTCATCATCGGCCACGAGGAGTTCGGCCGATTCGCCAACGGCGGCGCCGCGACCTACGCGAGCTCGAGCGTCACGTCGTTCTTCATGCGCGTCCCGTTCCACATCGGTCTTCTCAACTGGGCGTGGGACGGCGTCTTTTCGGCCCTCGTCATCGCGCTCGGACTCTGCGCGGCGCAGAGGTTGTGGAAGATGGACTGCGAGATCTCCTCAATGGTCTGCGTCCTCTACGCGAGCATCCTCGGGTCGCCGGTGGCGTGGGACCACTACTTCGCGTTCGCGCCACTGTTGGTGCTCGTGATCCGAGAGGTCGGGGTTCGCAGTTGGCTCGGTCGTTCCTCGCTCCTCGCGCTCGCCGTCTTTTGCGTTCCCTGGCTCTTCTTCCACAACTCACTCGAAACGTCGACGTATCTCGCGATACGTGACTTCGTCGCACGCAACGCATTCCTGCTGACGTCATTGACCGTCCTTGCGTCGGTCTTCGCCACGTCGAGACAGTCCGTCCAGGAACGCTTCGGCCCGGTTGAGCGCTGGCGAAGAAAGGCGCTGCGCTAAGGAATGCCGAGCAGAACGTCGCGTGCACAGCAATTTCGCACGACCTCGCAACAGAATGATTACGTGCGGACACCAAGACTTCACCCGACAAGGAAGTGGTTCGCTTCCTTCGCCATCGTCGGACTCCTGGTCGCGGCGGTCGCCTTGCCCGCTGGGGCGCAAACTGACGGTCACGTCACAGGTTCTCTCCGATTGTCTCCGGGAACGAGCGTCACGGCCACCGTCGCGAAAGCAGGTCTGCCAGTGTCGGGTCGCGTCGTCTTCAAGCCCGCAACCGGCCGAGAGATCGTCGTCGGGGTGGGCAAATCCGGTGAGTTCAACCTCAACCTGCGACCAGGCACGTATACGGCGTTCGGGGGTGGACGAGAGTGGTTCCCGAACTGCCATGGCGACCAAGGCAAGGCCTTCAAGATCATGGCCGGTCGCTCCTTCAACGTCACCGTGTGGTGTATCGCGCTGTAGTTCGAAGGCGGAAGCGCTATGACGATTGACGCAAACCCCTACGTTTCGAACGTGAAATCGAAATCAGCGTGGATCGCTGCCGCGGTCATCCTTATCGCCCTCATCGGTGCGGGCTGGGTCGGTCACGTTCTCTTCAAGAGTCCAAGTCGCGATCCTTCAGTTGCGGCTTTTGCGAGTGAAACGAAGAAAGATCCATTGAAAATCAATCTTTCGTGCAACAAGAGCGATCGGACTCAATTGGCGATGGATGAGTGCGCTGGCAAGGTCGAGCAAGAGGCCAGCGCCGTCTTGGGCGCCGCTCTGGACAAAGAGCGATCGGTCATCAAGAGTGATCTCGTCGACGCCGCACAAAAGAGATGGACCGCCTACGTCGTCGCGGAGTGCACGGCGTACGCCGCGGTCAACGCGGGTGGCTCAATCCAACCGTTCATCTATAGCGAATGTGAGTATCAGCAGACCGTGAATCGGGTGAATGACGTGCGCGCGGCGACACGATACGCGAGCAACTGAACACGCCTAGAAAAGCAGCAAGTCACGCGGGGCTTCTTACTTGAGCAGGTGCTTGGCGATGACCACGCGCTGGATCTGGTTCGTTCCCTCGTAGATCTGCGTGATCTTCGCGTCGCGCATGAAACGCTCGACCGGGAACTCCTTCGTGAAGCCGTAACCGCCGAGGAGCTGCACCGCGTCGGTGGTGACGCTCATCGCCGTGTCGGAGGCGAAGGCCTTCGCGGCCGCCCCAAGATAACTGAGGTTCCCGTCGGGGTCGCCGGCGTCGATCGTCGCGCACGCCTGGTAGACCAGCGCGCGCGCCGCCTCCGTGCGGATCGCCATGTCGGCCAACATGAAGCGCAGTCCTTGGAGGTCGGCGATCGGTCGGCCGAAGGCCTTGCGTCCCTTCATGTAGTTCGCCGCGTAGTCGATCGCGCCCTGGGCGATGCCCACCGCCTGAGCGCCGATCGTCGGGCGCGAACGGTCCAACGTGTGCATCGCCATGAGGAAACCTTCGCCCTCGTTGCCGATGCGGTGTGACGCCGGGACCCGAACCTCGTTGAAGACGACTTCGCCCGTGGGCGAGCCCCGCAGTCCCATCTTGTCCTCGTGCTTCGGAAACTCGACGCCGGGACCCTTCTCGACGAGGAAGCAGGTGATGCCGTGGGTGCGGGCCGTGGGGTCCGTCGTCGCGAACACGGTGTAGGTGTCCGAGACTCCCGCGTTGGTGATCCAGTACTTGGAGCCGTTCAAGACGTAGTCGTCGCCGTCGCGGGTCGCGCGACAACGCATGGCGGCGACGTCACTTCCGGCGTCGGCCTCGGAGAGGCAGTAGCTGCCCTGGATCTCGCCCGACGCGATTCGGGGTAGGTAGGAGTGCTTGATCTCCTCGGAGGCGAAGTTCATGATCGGCAGCATCGCGAGCTTGGAGATCAAGATCGTCACCGACGTCGACGCGCAACCGCGGGCCAGTTGCTCGATCATGATCGCCTGGGTCACCATGTCGGCCCCGACGCCGCCGTAGGCCGCGGGGACCTGCATCGCCGGCAGGTCCATCTTCACGCAGGCGTCGAAACTCTCCTGGGGATAGGTCTGATCGCGGTCGTGTTCGGCGGCGTAGGGCGCGACCTGTTCGTCGACGAAACCGCGCATCACGTCGCGAAACGCTCGTTGTTCTTGGGTCAGGACGTAGCTCATGTCACTCCTTTTCTGGCTGAGAATCAATACGGTCGTGCCGCAGCGGTCGCGACCAGTTCGTCGCCGTCCACGGCGTCGACGAATCGACGCTGCAGGACGTAACTGTGCGCCAGGCCGCGAAAGGGTTCGCTCAACTGAGCGTCGACGAGGGCCACGTCGAGCAGTCCGAACAGGTTCAAGGCCGCCTTCACGTCACCGAGCTGCGGACCCCGGCCGATGAGGCTGGCGCGCTTGGCGGCGACGAGCGCCACACCGAGGGTGACGTCGTCCCGGTCGTGCTCGTGTTCGAAGGTCAATTTCGCGCACTCGCGTGCGGCGATCGTGAGCGCGAAGCCCTCGCCCGGTGCCTGCGTGCCGCGGCCGGCCTGGCCGGTGGCGGGCAGCGCGCGAAGGAGTCCGGCTTTGGGCTTGCGAGAGAACTCGGACGTGCCGGTCTCCATGGTCGGACGAACCTGGCCCGTGGCCGAAACTGGGGAAAACGTCGGTTGGGTCACGTCACGAGACTACAGGGAGCCCGTTTAGACCTTGGTCAGCCAACTCTCGTAGGCCGGCCGCGCGCCGCGCACCGCCTGGAGGAATGTCGACTGGATCTCCTTCGTGATCGGCCCCGGCTTCCCGTCGCCGACGACCCGGTCATCGACCGAGTTGATCGGCACGACTTCGACCGCCGTGCCGGTGAGGAAGGCTTCGTCGGCGAGGTAGAGGTCGTCGCGACGCATCGCTTCGAAAGTGACCAGGTGACCGAGGTCGTTGGCGATCTTCACGATGCTCGACTGGGTGATCCCGCGCAGGGCACCCGCTTCTGAGGGCGGCGGGCTGATGATCATGCCATCTTTCACGATGAACAGGTTCTCGCCCGTGCACTCGCTGACCAGGCCGTCGGTGCCGAGCATGATCGCCTCGTCGTAACCGGCCTTGACGGCCTCGAGCTTGGCCAGGCACGAATTGACGTAGCCGCCGACGGTCTTCGACGCGGTCGGCATCGAGTTGGGGTGGTGACGGGCCCACGACGAGATCTTCATCCGTACACCCTTTTCGAGGCTGTCGGCACCCAGGTAGGCGCCCCACGGCCACACGCCGATGACGACGTTGGTCGGCGCGCCCATCGGGTTCACGCCCATCTCGCCGTAACCGAGGTAGATCAGCGGGCGGATGTAGCAGCCGTCGTTCATCTCGTTCACCCGTACGGTCTCGATGGCGGCGTGACAGAGTTCATCCAGCGTGTAGGGCACGTCGATCATCAAGAGCTTGCAACTTCGCAGCAGTCGCTCCATGTGCTCGCGCAGGCGAAAGATCGCCACGCCCTGGGGTGTCTTGTAGGCGCGAATGCCCTCGAAGGCGCCCATGCCGTAGTGCAGTGTGTGACTGAGGACGTGGGTCGTCGCGTTCTCCCAGTCGACCATCGCTCCGTCCATCCAGATCTTCTTCGTGGGCGTTAAGGGCATCTACAACCTTCCAATTAATTTTCTCGTGACGCCCTCCGTGCCGAGCGCGGCGACGTCACCTTCAAAGTCTGCCACCGCGAGAGCGATGCGCCGTGCGGCCTCGACTTCCTCCAGATGCTCGAGCATGAGGACAGCCGAGGAGACCGCGGCCAAGGGATTGGCTCGGCCGGTGCCGGCGATATCGTGCGCGGCGCCGTGCACGGGCTCGAAGAGCGAGGCGCCCGTTCGCGCGGGGTTCAAGTTGGCGCTCGCGGCGAAGCCGATGCCGCCGGTGACCGCGCCGGCCAGGTCCGAGAGGATGTCACCGAACAGGTTGTCCGTCACGATGACGCCGTAGCGCTGGGGGCTCTCGACGAGGTAGATGCAGGCGGCGTCCACGTGGTTGTAGTCGATGGCGACGTCCGGGAACTCGGCGCCGACCTCGCCGACGACGCGCGACCAGAGGTCGCCAGCGAACGTGAGGACGTTCGTCTTGTGCACCAGCGTGAGCCGGGGCGCATCGAGCGCCACGGCTCGTTCGAAGGCGTAGCGCACGCAGCGCTCGACGCCGAAGCGCGTATTGACCGATCCCTGCGTCGCGACCTCCTGTGGCGTCCCGCGTCGGAGGGTCCCTCCCTCACCGACGTAGGGGCCTTCGGTGTTCTCGCGCACGATGGCGAACTCGCACCCTTCGGCCAACGAACCGGCGACGCCACGAAACGGTCGGTAGTTGATGTAGAGATCGAGGCCGAAGCGCAGTCGAAGGAGCAGTCCGCGCTCGAGGACGCCCCCGGGGATCCGCGTGTCGCCGATCGCCGGACCGACCGCGCCGAGCATGATGGCGTCGTAGCCGCGCAGTTCCTCCACCGTGGCGTCATCGAGGACGAATCCGTCCTGCAGGTACCGCGCGGCGCCGAGGTCGTAGGACGTCGTCGCGATGGAGACGCCGGCCGCGCGAACGACGTCCAGCGCGGCGGCGGTGACCTCGGGCCCGATGCCGTCGCCACCAATCACCGCCACGCGGTGGGTACGTTCGTTGCTCACGGGCCGTCTCCTTCTTTTGGTCCATTTTGCTCGCCGGCGCCTGGGTGCCGCAAACCCGCCGAAGTCCTTCCAGGCCACCAAACTAGAATTGTGACTTCCCAATAAACGAGAAGGCTATGGCCGGCGAAATCCACCGCATCACCCAAGAGACACTCGACAAGCTCCAAGCCGAGTACGACGAGCTCACGACCGTGGGTCGCACCGAGATCGCTCGGGTCATCGAATCGGCTCGACTGCTCGGCGACCTCTCGGAGAACGGGGACTACCACGCCGCCAAGGACAGCCAGGGGAAGATGGAGTCTCGGATCCGCCAGATCGACGCCGTGCTGCGCAATCACGAGATCGTCGAGCGCGACGAGAACTCGAACACCGTCGAGCACGCCACGATCGTCCAGATCGTCTACGAGGGCGACGGCGAGGACGACCGCCAGGAGTTCTTCATCGGCTCAATCGAGGAGAAGCCCGACGGCGTCCTCGTGGCATCGCCCACGTCGCCACTGGGCAGCGCGCTGCTCGGTCACAGGGTGGGCGATGACGTCGAATACGAAGCGCCGTCAGGCGTTCTTCGAATCCGGATCGTGGGAATTCGTTAAGTGCCAGCGCCCCGGACCCTCTTCGAGAAGATCTGGGACGAGCACGCGCTCGAGGCACCCGGCGAGCAGACGCTGATCTATGTTGACCTGCACCTCGTCCACGAAGTCACGAGCCCGCAGGCGTTCGAGAGCCTGCGGCTGAACGGTAGAGGCGTGCGCCGTCCCGAACGGACGTTGGCGACCGCCGATCACAACGTGCCGACCGATCCGATCTCGACGCCGGTGAACGACCCGATCTCACGGCGCCAGCTCGAAGTGCTGGACGAGAACTGCCAAGAGTTCGGTATCACGCTGTTTCCGAGGGGACACGAGAACCAGGGAATCGTCCACGTCATCGGACCCGAGCTGGGCGTGACCCAACCAGGGATGACGATCGTCTGCGGCGACTCGCACACCTCAACTCACGGCGCCTTCGGCGCCCTCGCCTTCGGGATCGGGACGAGCGAAGTCGAGCACGTGTTGGCCACGCAGACCCTCGTCCAGCAAAAGGCCAAATCGATGTCCGTCACGCTCGAGGGCCACGTCGGTCCGGGAGTATCGGCCAAGGACATCGCGCTCGCCATCGTCTCGAGTCTCGGCACTGGCGGCGGCGCGGGCCACGTGATCGAGTATCGCGGCGACGCGATTCGTGGCCTGTCGATGGAGGGTCGGATGACCGTGTGCAACATGAGCATCGAGGCCGGTGCGCGCGCCGGACTCGTCGCCGTCGACGACACCACGATCGAGTATCTGCGCTCTCGCCCGAGCGTGCCCAAGGGCGACGAGTTCGAGGTGGCGGCGAAACGCTGGCGAACATTCGTGAGCGACGAAAATGCCACGTTCGACACGGAAGTCGTGCTGCGCGCCGAGGACATCCTGCCGTCGATCACCTGGGGGACGAACCCGGCGCAGGTCGTCTCCCTCAACGGGGTCATCCCCTCCCCCGAGGCGATGGCCGACCCGGACGAGAGGTCGACGACCGAACGGTCCCTCGCCTACATGGGGCTCACGCCGGGCACGCCGGTTCGCTCGATACCGATCGACGTGGTGTTCATCGGATCGTGCACGAACTCCCGGATCGAGGACCTGCGCGCGGCGGCGGCGCTCGCCCGGGGGCACCACGTCGCCGAACGCGTGCGCGCGCTCGTCGTGCCCGGCTCGCACCGCGTCAAGAGCCAGGCCGAGAACGAGGGGCTCGACCAGATCTTCCTCGACGCCGGATTCGAATGGCGCGAACCGGGCTGCTCGATGTGTTTGGGCATGAACCCGGACCAACTCGGTCCCGAGATGCGCTGCGCGTCGACGTCGAACCGGAACTTCGAGGGCCGCCAGGGTCGTGGCGGACGAACGCATCTCGTCTCTCCCGCGGTCGCGGCGGCGAGTGCGATCATGGGCCGCTTCGCCTCGCCCGAGGAGCTCTCGTGAAGCCCGTTCGCGTGATCGAAGCCCGCGCCGTGCCGCTCGAACGCGCCGACGTCGACACCGACCAGATCATCCCATCGGATTGGTTGAAGCGCGTCGAACGAACCGGCTTCGGGCGCGGACTGTTCAGTGAGTGGCGCGACGATCCCGGATTCGTGCTCAATCGACCGGACTACGTGGGCGCCAGCATCTTGATCGCCGGTCCGCGCTTCGGTATCGGATCGTCACGCGAACACGCGGTCTGGGCGCTGATGGACTACGGATTCGAAGCCGTCATCGCGCCGTCCTTCGGCGACATCTTCATGAACAACTCCTCGAAGCAGGGTCTCGTCATCGTCGTGCTCCCGATCGCCGACGTCGAAGAGCTGAACGAGCTCATCAAGGCCGACCCGTCTCGACTCGTCGTCGTGGACGTCGATCGACAGCGCGTGGAAGTTCCGGAGGCCGGATTCCAACGCCGCTTCGAGATTGATCCGATGACGCGCGAGCGACTTCTTAACGG
>Ga0182015_10001589_pt1 | contig 29488 bp, 25 predicted proteins | sample 712P3MmetaG_FD_120478 | JGI IMG/M metagenome (GOLD analysis project Ga0182015, IMG submission 120478) | Permafrost microbial communities from Stordalen Mire, Sweden - 712P3M metaG | ecosystem: Environmental > Terrestrial > Soil > Wetlands > Permafrost | place: Sweden: Stordalen | collected... | reverse complement strand
GATGCCAGCGGTGAAAAGTTGCAGCATCGCTTTTCGTTGCGATTTAAAGAAAACATCCATCTCAAGCACGACATTCCGCTAGAGTTGGGGATCGTCGGATATGCGGCTCGCCATCGCCGGGCCGTGCTGGTTCGGGATGTTAAGAAGGAACCTCGATACATTGAGACGAATCCAGAGACGCGTTCCGAGTTGGTAGTTCCGCTCATTTACAAAGAGAAGGTTATTGGCGTGCTCGATCTTGAGCACACGCGGCGCGGATTTTTCACCGAAGATCATCAACGCACGATTACCACCCTCGCAGCCCAAGTCGCGATTGCAATCGAAAATGCAAGGTTGTATGAAGAAATCGCCCGCCAGGAAAAGCGTCTGGAGCGCGATCTGGCTATGGCGCGCGAGCTGCAATTCCGCCTGCTCCCGCCGTCTCTGCCAAAGCTGGAAAACCTCGAGATAGCTGCAAGATTCATCCCCGCGAGGGCTATTGGCGGCGATCTTTACGATTTCGTTAGCTATTCTCAATCTCGCACCGCGATCGTGATCGGAGATGTCAGCGGAAAAGGCGCGCCCGCCGCTATCTTCGCAGCTTTGGTGAGTGGAATTTTACGGTCCCACGCCCCTATTGAGCCAAGGCCGGCGGAGATGTTGTCAGCAGTGAACTACTCGCTGGTTGAAAGAAAAATTGAAGCTCAGTTCGTATCCATCATTTATGCGGTTTGGGATGACGTGAATCGCACTTTGCAGGTCGCCAATTCAGGCTTGCCTCGGCCCGTTTACTGCCACGATGGCAAAGTCGACATTATCGAGGCTACCGGTATGCCTCTTGGGTTGTTTGAGGATCCGGAGTACGACGAACTATCTTTCAAAGCCAAGCCCGGCGACATGTTTGTGTTTTTTAGCGACGGAATTTTGGATGCAACCAACATAAAGGGGGAGTTATTCGGAAGAACGCGAGCTGAGAAAGTGATATCCGAATGTTTCGAAAATTCCGCCGAGTCGGTTGTCAATTCATTATTTAAGGCGGCCTCGGAACATGCCCTGGGCGTAGAAACCTTCGACGATCAGACGGTGGTGGCGATTAAAGTTAAAGGCAACCCCGGAACCTCGAAGTGAAGGGACCAAATGCGCATTGGCAAGGCCGCCCTCCCGGCTTTATTTTTCGTGCCGCCCGAGATGCTGATGGGCCTTCTACTCTAAGCAAGACGAATCTTTACTGCGAAGCCTTGCCCGTCGAAAGGCTTGCCCACCGCTTTGGTACGCCGCTCTATGTTTATTCAGCGGACATGATCCGGCGGCGCATTGAAGCTCTTGAGCGCGCTTTTCGTGATGTCCCGCACACCATCTGCTACTCGGTTAAAGCCAACTCAAATCTAAGCATCCTGAAACTCCTGGCGAGGACGGGTTACGGCTTTGATGTGGTATCGGGCGGGGAGCTGGCTCGCGTTGAACGCGCCGACAAGCGTGCTCTTGGACGAATTGTATTTTCCGGCGTAGGAAAAACTCGTGACGAGATGCTCGCCGCCATCCGCTCCGGAATACTCCTATTCAATCTCGAAAGCGAATCTGAATTGCTCGTCCTTGCGGAATGCGCAACCCGCTCGCGAAGAAACATACAGATTTCGTTCAGAGTAAATCCTGATGTGCCGGCCGAAACTCATCCTTACATTTCCACTGGGTTGCAAAACCACAAGTTCGGAGTTCCGATCGTGGAGGCTCGCAGGCTATACGCCAAAGCAGCCGAGACGAAATATCTGAAGGTGGCCGGGGTCAGCGTTCACATTGGGTCGCAGATTAGAGACATGAAGCCATTCTCGGCGGCGATGGAACGGGTCGCCGTCCTGGTGCAGGAACTTCGCAAGGACGGTCATCAAATTGATTATGTGGATGCCGGTGGCGGCTTGGGCATTCCTTACGACCAGGATTCGACTGAGTTCGCCGCTTCAGTCGCGAACTATGCGCGCGCCGTCATCAGTCCACTACGCAAGCTAGGAATTCATCTCTTGCTCGAACCTGGTCGTTCGATTATTGGACCGGCGGGCGTGCTGTTAACCCGCGTCCTATATAAAAAGTCGAATGGGGCAAAACAATTTCTGGTGGTCGACGCCGGTATGAACGACCTGATTAGGCCATCGCTTTATCAAGCTCATCATCAAATTGTTCCAGTCGGCGGAAACAGCGAACCGTCTCACGAAGTTGTGGACATTGTAGGACCCGTATGTGAAACCGGCGATTTTTTTGCGCGCGACCGAAATCTGCCTTCTGTGGACGAAGGAGATCTGCTAGCCATTCTTGATGCCGGCGCCTACGGAATGTCCCTGGCATCGAACTACAACACGCGGCCTCGTGCAGCGGAAGTCCTGGTCGACGGCAAGTCGGCAAAGATAATCAGACGCCGGGAAACAATCGCAGACCTGATGCGGCAAGAAATCTAGCTTGCATGGGTAGTGGCTAGACTGGAGTCATCGCCCCCGCATGATTCATTTCGTCCACACAACTTTTCCGCCGACAATTGTCGTCACCACTCGCGTGTCTTTAATTTTGGCAGGATCAATTGACAATATGTCGTCACTCAACAAAACCATGTCCGCCAATTTTCCGGGCGTAATGGTTCCTTTTTCCTTTTCCTGGAATTCCGCATATGCCGATCCCATGGTGTAAGCTGCAACCGCTTCCGCCACCGTCAATTTTTGCTCCGGGAACCACCCTCCCGGATACTTTCCATCCAGCGTCGCCCGCGCTACCGCCGCATAAACGCCCAAAAGCGGATTGAGCGGGACCACTGGCCAATCCGTTCCGAATGCCAATTGCACGCCATGATCAAGAAAAGTTCGAAACGCATAAGTGCGGCTGGCGCGATCGTGACCAATGCGCTTTTCCGCCCAGCGCCCATCGTCGATAGCCTGATAGGGCTGCACGGAAGCGATCACGTGCAACCGGGCGAAGCGATCGAAATCCTTCGCGGCCATGTGCTGCGCATGCTCAATGCGAAAGCGGCGGTCGGCGGGCCCGTTCTTATTCACGACTTGGCTGTAAAGATCGAGCACGGTTGAGATGGCGCGATCCCCGATGGCGTGCATACAAATCTGGAGGCCCGCGGAGTCCGCCTGAATCATCCACGCTTGCATTCGGAACGCTGGCTGCATCTCTTTGTGCAGCAGTCCATAGTTATTGGGCGCATCGCTGTAAGCTTCAAAAAAATAAGCCGTGCCGGAACCGAGAGATCCGTCGGCAAATCCTTTGAGCGCGCCGGTACGCAAATATGAAGATCCAAATCCACGGCGTATCCCAATCTTCGCCTCGTCTTTCCAATCAAAGATCGCGGGAGCGACGTATACGCGGCTCGTAAGCTCGCCGCGTTCAAGCAATTCGCCATAGACCTCGAAATCGGCGAAGCTGTCCGTTTCCTCGTCGTTCATTTCCTGGACGCTGGTTACTCCCAGAGATGCGGCGTAAGCGAGAGCGCGCCTGGCTTGCTGCATGCGCTGATCATGCGACAACGGAGGAATTATTTTTAGTACAGAATCCTTGGCGGCATCTTTGAGCGCGCCCGTAGGATTTCCGTGCTCGTCGCGGACGATGATACCGCCGGCTGGGTCCGGCGTTTGCGCCGTGATTCCCGCCATCCGCAGCGCTACTGAATTCGCCAAAGCCATATGCCCGTCGTAGCGATCGATAAAAACCGGGTTGTTTGCGGTTACAGCGTCGATCATTTCCTTGGTGGGAAGCTGCGAAGGATTCCATTTCGTTTCGTCCCAGTCTCCATTAAGAATCCATTCGCCCTTGGGCGTGGCCCGCGCCCGTTCTGCGACGCGCCGGGTAAATTCCTCCGCGCTCGTCGCATCGTTTAATTGGATGGAATCCAGTTGCGCACCCCCTTCAATGAAGTGCGTGTGCGCGTCATTAAATCCCGGCAGCAGCAACTTTCCTCCGGCATCGATAATCCGCGTATCCGGCCCGCGCAACTTATCAATTTCGCGGCTGGAAGACACCGCAACGATACGGTCTCCAATGATCGCGACTGCTTCAGCCGCCGGCAGCGCCGGATCTCCGGTCCAAACCTTTGCGTTGGTAACAATCAGATCAGCCGTTGGCTTTGTTTCCGGTTTCGATTGCGAAAAGCTGATGCCAGTCAATACGATGGCGCATAGAAGCCGCAACCGCTTCGAATGCGAAATCATGTTCACAGACTTACCGTTGCCCCCATTTTAGTTTGCTGCGAAGCACGTCAAAGAAAGTGCCTTTGATGCGCATGAGCTTTACTTGCTGATCAGATTTGCGGCACAGGATGCGGTCCCCATCATAGATCGGCATGCCGATTTGACCGTCGATGCTCAGGTAAGCCTCATCCTCGCCAGTGTTGACTACGATTTCAATTTTCGCCGTGTCGCACACCACAAGTGGGCGATGCGTCAGCGAATGCGCCGACACGGGAGTAATGATCAAGGCCTCGACCGACGGCATGACAATGGGGCCGCCGGCGGCCAGCGAATAGGCTGTCGAACCCGTCGGAGTCGAAACAATCAAGCTGTCGGCTTTATAACTCGACACAAACAGGCCGTCGATAAAAACTTCGCAATAGTTCAGGCGGGCAATCGTTCCCTTTCCCATCACTACATCGTTCAGCGCGTTGTATTGCGCCACCGAGGCTTCCTTGCGCATAACCTCACAGTTCACCATGGAGCGCGTTTCCACGGTACAGCGATCCTGTTCAATACCCTCGAGCGTGGGATATAGCTCTTCGAGCGGCACCTCGGTGAGAAAGCCCAGCGATCCGAGATTGACGCCTAATACTGGGATACCGGCCTTGGCGACGGCGCGAGCTGCCGATAGCAGTGTTCCATCGCCCCCCAGAACGACCACAAATTTAAGCAGCAGCGAACCCATGCGCTCCCGCGACAGAACTTCATAACCCGGCGCAAAGGGCGCGGTTTCGGGGTCTACCACGATTTTGTATTGATTGCTGCGAAACCAGTCGAGAAGCCCGGGAACGATATTAGCCAACTCAGGCTTGCCTGGCTTGGAGACAATTCCCACTGTTTTGACTGCGGAGATATTGCTGTTGTCGTCTTTCCCGCTATTCATAACTGAAGTTTGAATTGTACAGAAAGACTTCAGAAACTTGGGCAGTTACCGCAAAAGAAGGGTTCTTGAACGATCAAAACATCGCGTACAGCAGAAATTCGCGATTACCTTCAGCCCCGAAAATGGGCGATTCGATAACGTCCGTTTCTTTGCAGTGCAGCTCAAGCAGGGAACCGCGAACCTTTTCCACGGACGAGCTCTGAGCTTCGACGCTGCGAACGATCCCTCCCTTTTCCACGAATCGCCGATCTGCTTCGAACTGGGGTTTTACCAGGACAACGATTTGCCGGCCGGTTGCTGGTTCGGGGAATGCAGCTCTGATTATTGGCGGCAGAACCATGGCCGCTGAGATGAACGAAACGTCGACCGCGATGAAATCAACATACTCACCAAGCTGCTCGTGCGTAAGATGGCGCGCGTTTGTGTTCTCCAATAGTTTCACACGCGAATCCTGGCGAAGCCGGAAATCGATTTGTCCATATCCCGTGTCGACGGCAATCACTCGTGCCGCGCCGTGCTGCAGAAGGCAATCCGTGAATCCCCCGGTCGAAGCGCCCACATCAAGGCAAGTCTTCCCATGGATATCGATTTTCCAATGTGCCAAAGCCTTTTCGAGTTTTAGCCCTCCGCGGCTTACATATTTTGATTCTTTGCCGAGCAAACGCAGTTCTGCATTCTGCTCAGTCGGCGTCCCGGCCTTCTCTGATTTCTGACCGTCGACTAAAAGTTTGCCCGCCAAAATCAAAGCCTGAGCGGCTTCGATTGATGAAGCGAGGCCGCGGTCAACCACTAATTTGTCGAGCCTGATTTTCAAGCGGCTGTCTTGGGGGCCTTTCCAGGAAACAAAAAATAAAATGCCGCACCCTGCGCGGTGCAAGGTGTAGAAACAATTCTTTATAAACTACTTGCGTTAATCAAAGCCATCTTTTCCACAGAATTTTGCACCACGATGTTGAAAACTCTCGAAATGACCTTACATAAAAAAAGCCGCCCACGTTCAGGCGGCATGAATTCCTGTCCATCGCACGTTAGCCCGCAACCTCCTCCAAAAGTTTCTGATCGATATCGAAATTGGAATGCAGATTCTGCACATCATCATGATCTTCTAAAGCTTCCATCAACCGGATCATAGTAGCGGCCTGCGCGCCTTCGAGCTTGATGTAATTTTGCGGGATCATGGTGACACTTGAGGACGTCACTTCTAGGCTTGCCTTCTTAATCGCTTCCAGCACGGCTTCATAGGCCGAGGGTGCGGTGAGCACTTCCCAATTTTCCCCGTCGTCGTGCAAGTCTTCGGCGCCCGCTTCCAGCGCGATCGCCATCAGATCATCCTCTTTCGCCGCAGCCTTGGGAATCACAATAGATCCCTTTTTATGAAACATGTACGAAACCGCGCCCGCGTCAGCCATGTTGCCGCCGTTCTTGCCGAAGGCGTGACGAATCTCGCTGACCGTGCGATTGCGGTTATCGGTATTAATATCGAGCAGAACAGCGACGCCGCCTGGCCCGTATCCCTCGAGCGAGAATTCTTCATAATTCGCTCCTGGCAACTCACCGGTCCCGCGCTGAATCGCGCGCTTGATATTATCCGCAGGCATATTTTCGGACTTAGCCGCTAGGATGGCTCCCCGTAAGCGGGGATTTGTATCAGGGTCGCCGCCATTCTTCGCCGCAATGCTGATTTCTTTAATCAGGCGAGTGAATATTTTGCCGCGCTTGGCGTCTAATGCGCCTTTTTTATGTTTGATTGTTGCCCATTTTGAATGTCCGGACATGGATAGACCTCGCCTTCATTCATCTGAAATTCCACAGGATTCGCCGCAGGAGAGTTCAACCGATCACCTCGAAACTAACGCAGGCGAATTGGAATTATAGCACGCGAAGTTCCACATTGCCTTCTAACGGGGCACCACGCGGATGTCCGCCAGGTTGCGATACCGCTCCGCATAGTCCATTCCGTAACCCACCACGAATTCATCAGAAATTGAAAATCCCACATAGTCAGCTTCGATCGGCTGCTTTCTTCGCGATGGTTTATCCAACAGGGTGGCAACTCGAAGCGATTTGGGATGGCGAGCCCGCAAGATATTCTTCAGAAACGTCAATGTCAGGCCAGTGTCCAGAATATCTTCGATCAGAATCACATTTCGGCCGATCAGCGATTGGTCAACGTCTTTCGTCAAGCGGACTTCTCCAGTAGAATCCCATCCGATCGAAAGTTCCTCAGTTGGCGTTGGCCTGTTGCCATAGCTTGAAACTCCGATAAAATCGAATGCGGCATCAAGCTGCACCTGGCGAATCAGATCGCTTAGAAAGATAGCCGCCCCTTTTAAGACGCCAACGAAAATGATGGACTGGCCGGAAAAGTCACGCGTAATGTCCGCGGAAATCTCAGCCACGCGTCGCGCGATCTGTTCGCGGGAAATCAGGATTCTAAGGTCGGGCACGGCCAACATGGTATAGCGTTCAGGCATCGAAGGTGCAAAGAAAGCAACGAAGGTGAAGAAGTTAAGGTTAAAGAACGGAAATAGATTCTATGAAGCTCGATGGAATTAAACTCACATGGCTTGGACATGCAACATTTAAGATCGACACTCCCGGCGGTCAAACGTTGTTGATTGATCCCTGGGTCATGGGTAATCCTAAATGCCCCGACAGAGAAAAAGATCTCACAAAGGTCGACGTCATGTTGTGCACCCACGGCCATGGAGATCACATCGGCGATGCGGTTGAAATCGCGAAGAAGCTTAATCCGAAGATTGTTGCCATCCCTGAATTGCTTACCTGGCTCAAGAGTAAAGGTGCCAAACAGATTCTGCCGATGAACAAAGGCGGCACTCAGACCGTCGGAGATATCAAAGTAACCATGGTAGACGCCCGTCATTCGTCCGGTATTCAGGATGGCGACGCTACTGTTTATGGCGGCGAACCCTGCGGGTATGTCATAGAATTTGAGAACTCACTGAAGATCTATCACGCCGGCGACACCTGCGTGTTTGGGGACATGCAAATCATTCGTGATATCTATTCGCCTGATATCGCGCTTCTTCCCATTGGAGATCACTACACCATGGGGCCGCGTGAAGCCGCCTATGCGTGCAATTTACTGAAACCGAAAACCGTCATTCCCATGCACTTCGGAACCTTCCCGCAACTGACAGGCACGCCGGCGGAGTTGAAAAAACTTGCTCCCCACGTCGATGTGATGGAAATGAAACCCGGACAGACGATTACCTAGTCCCCCACTTAAAGGAGCGATTTTGCCGAATCAGGTCGACAGCAGGCCGCAGTGGCGTCAGCACGGCATCACCGCCGAAAAAGTGGAAGATTATCTTTACTCCATCATTCCCGCTCGTGACGAGGTGCTGGCCCAAATGGAATCCGAGGCTGCCACGCGCAATATTCCGATCGTAGGCCCGGTGGTGGCTCGCGTTCTTCACCAATTGGCGTTAATGATTCAGGCGAAGCATATTTTTGAGATGGGCTCGGCAATTGGCTATTCGACAATTTGGTGGGCGCGCGCGGTCGGCGATGGCGGCCGGGTGTTTTATACCGACGGCAATCGGAAAAATGCCGATGAGGCTCGCGGCTATTTTGAAAGAGCGGGGGTCGCAGCACAAATCACAATCAGGGTAGGCGACGCCCTGGAATTACTCTCCGAGCAAAATGGCGAGTTTGACATAATATTTAACGATATCGATAAAGAAGACTATCCTCGCGCCTTCCGGTTGGCGATCCCGCGGCTGCGCAAGGGCGGTCTTTTCGTAACCGACAACGTGCTGTGGAGTGGGAAAGTCGCAGAGAAGAATCCTGCCGAGGCTTCCACCAGGGCTATCCTTGAATTTAACCGTCTCTTGTTCGCCTCACCAGAATTGTTCACCACCATTCTGCCAATCCGCGACGGCGTTGCCGTAGCAATCAAGAAGTGAAACCGGCCAGTACACGCAAAAGGCCGAGCGATTCCGCATCAAAGATGCGTGAGCGTATTGCCGCCACAATCCGAACAATTCCGCGTGGGAAAGTCTCAACCTACGGCGCTGTCGCAAAGGCAGCGGGATACCCCGGGTATGCCAGACAAGTTGCGCAAGTGATGAAACGCGTCGGCGGATTGCCCTGGCATCGGGTACTCGGCGCAGGTGGCGAGATCAAAGTACCTGCGGATTACGCCATCGAACAGCGGTTGCGCCTCCAGTCCGAAGGAGTGGTATTTCGAGGCACGCGGGTGAAACTGTCGATACACGAATTCAAATTCAAGAATCGTTGAGCCGCTGGGATCGCTGCAATACCGATTCAATATTGCCGACTTTATAATTTGACGTCATCCTGAGGGACTTCAGTCCCGAAGAATCTGGCGTGGATCGGCAGGGAGCGTGGTAGGCCGCTTTTCCCCTCGCCCAGATCCTCCGCAAGCTAAGGATGACTTCTGAAGTAGAAACCGGAACGGCCTAGCGTTGACTGGCCTCTCCCGCCGACACCTTTTGATTAAACTGCGCCGACTTGCCCCGAGGCACACTCAACGAGTTCCAATTATGGGCCTGAAAATGCTTGGCCAATAACACGATTTGCCCGCAATGATAGGCGTAATGCGCTATCTGACGATTGATGGCCTGCATCACCGAATGCGCCTCCCCCCGAATGAGCACGGTCTTGGTAAGGTCGGAGTCAGATAGAGGTGACAACGCACCGAAAAGTGCGTCCCACCCTCTCTCCCACGTTTTCTTTATTTCGTCCCGAGAGGTGGGCGCACCGCCAAATTCCTCGTCCCGATTGCGATCAGGTTTCTCCCCATCGGTGGTTAGGAAATCGGTCCAGCGCGAACGCATGTTTCCCGCCATATGTTTCACAATGATGGCGATGGAATTCATCTCGTCGTCCAGCACCGCGGTCAACTGTGCATCCGTTACTTGCTCTATCGCCCGCTCAGCCAGTCTCTTGTAGTAACGGAAAACTTCAATTGAATCTTCCAGGTAAGAAATAGTGAATTTCAGCGTCATAAGCCACTCCTAAATTGCTCGTCGATTTCAACTTGATATCCGGCGCTGAGGCGGTTCGTTTCATTTGCCATTCCGACCACCGCCATCAATTCATTAAACATTTCCGCGGTCATGCCTTTCTTTTTCGCCGATGCCGTATGGGAAGCGATGCAGTACCCGCATTGATTGCTAACGCTGACCGCTACGTAAATCAATTCCTTGGTCAGCGGATCAAGCGCGCCCGGGCCCATAATCTGTTTAATGTCTTCCCAGGTTCGCTTCAACGTAGCCGGATCATTTGCCAGCGCCTTCCAGAAGTTATTGATCCAGTCGACCTTGCGAGTCGCCATGATGTCGTCATACACCGCCCGCACCGCGGTATTCGCATCTTTATATTCAATAAATCCAAGCGTCGGCATTCGCTGCTCCAGGAACTCGAGGATGTCTAACCCGTAAAGATATCAATAACCGGCACCTGAATCTAACCGCGCTGCTATCCTGATTGGTCCGCCGTCAAAGGAAAATAAAATGAAAGCGGTTCGAATCCATGCATTCGGCGGTCCCGAGGTGCTTCAGTATGAACACCTCGCCGACCCCTTACTTCGAAGGGATCAAATAACGGTGCGCGCGCGGGCCTGCGCCCTCAACCATCTCGACCTTTGGATTCGTAAGGGCACAGGCAAAGTTAATCTTCCGCATATACTCGGCAGCGACGTTGCCGGAGAAATTGCCGAGATCGGCGAGTACGTTACCGGATTTCGCACCGGGCAACGTGTTCTGCTGGCTCCCATGCTTTTCTGCAATCGCTGCTCTTCGTGCACTTCGGGACTTCAAAATCAGTGCGCCGAATTCACCGTGCTCGGCAATCGCATAAATGGCGGTAACTGCGAGCTAATCGCAGTCCCCGCGGTTAATGTCATCCCAATCCCCGATAGTCTCGACTTCGTTCAGGCTGCAAGCGTCCCTTTAGTCTTCACCACCGCATGGCACATGTTGGTAGGACGCGCCAACCTCCAACCCGGGCAGACGGTTCTCGCATTAGGAGCAAGTTCCGGCGTTGGTATCGCTGCTATTCAAGTCGCTAAATTATTTCATGCGCGCGTCATCACGACAGCGGGTGACGAGACCAAACTCGAGAAGGCAAGAGAACTGGGGGCGGATTACGGGATCAATCACTACAAGCAGAAAATTTCCGATGAAGTAAGGAAAATCACAAACAAAGAAGGCGTAGATGTCGTCATCGAACACGTCGGAATCGCAACCTGGGCGGAAAGCGTCAAATGCCTAAAACCCGGTGGCACGCTGGTCACCTGCGGAGCCACAACCGGATACGACGCGGCGCTAGATCTGCGGTTTCTATTTTCACGGCAACTATCGATTCTCGGTTCTTTCATGGGCACAATGAGCGATTTGCACAGCGTTTTAAGCCACATTTTTGCGGGAAGATTGAAACCCGTGGTCGATCGGACTTTCCCCCTGAAAGAAATTCGCGCTGCGCATGAATATCTTGAACAGAGCCAGATGTTCGGCAAGATTGTGCTCACGATCTGACACGAACTGTGGCGCGAGCGCCCCCGCCCGCGCTTTTGCTCGAACGAAAACAAAACACCGTGCGTCACGACCTTGTCGCTGACAGCGAAGCGGCATTGTAGAATCGAAAGTTCATGAAGGACGAAAACACTTCTGTCCGCCGCCCGCGAGACGAGACTGACGAAGTCCGCTACGATGCCCAGCGTATCGAGACCAAGTGGTTCGAGCGCTGGCGCGACGACGCATCTCTCTACGCCGCCGAGCCTTCCTCCGCCAAGCCGAAATATTATGTCCTCGAAATGCTGCCGTACCCCTCCGGCGCACTGCACATGGGGCACGTGCGCAACTATGCCATCGGAGATGCGCTTGCCCGCTACATGTGGATGAACGGTTACAACGTGCTTCATCCCATGGGTTGGGATTCGTTCGGCCTTCCCGCGGAAAATGCCGCCATCGCAAACAACACGCCCCCCCGAGAATGGACCCTGCGCAACATCGCCAACATGAAAGCGCAGATGAAGCGCCTCGGGTTTGCCTACGATTGGTCCCGCGAAATCACCACGTGCTTCCCCGATTACTACCGCTGGAATCAATGGTTCTTCCTGAAGTTGTACGAGAAAGGACAGGCCTATCGAAAGAAAAGCCGGGTGAACTGGTGTCCGAAGTGCGCCACTGTATTGGCAAATGAGCAGGTTGTCGGCGGTTGCTGCTGGCGTCACGAAGATACAGTCGTCGAACAGCGCGAACTGGAGCAATGGTTCTTGCGCATCACGCAGTATGCGGACGAATTGCTTCGTGATTTAGACAAACTCGATGGCTGGCCAGAAAAAGTTAAGACCATGCAGCGCAATTGGATCGGCCGCAGCGAGGGCACGCTTGTTGACTTCAGGCTCGATGGCGAGTCCGATGTGACGATCAGCGTTTTTACCACTCGCGTCGATACGATTTACGGGGCAACGTCAATTCAGATCGCTCCCCAACATGCGCTCGTGGCGACTTTCTGCGCCAATGACGTAAACTTGCGCGCCCAGGTCGATCAGTTAATCGCCGAGCAGCGCACAGCCAAAGAGATTGGGGATATCGGAGAAATCGAAAAGCACGGCATAAACACCGGCCGATTTGCGTTAAATCCATACAATGGGCAGAAACTTCCGATCTGGGTGGCGAATTACATTTTGATGGATTACGGAACCGGGGCAATCATGAGCGTTCCCGCGCATGATGAACGTGATTATGAATTCGCAGAAAAGTATGGCCTCGAAATACGGCAGGTTATTGTGCCCAATCAAATGGGCCTCGATAAACCGGCGCTGCCCTTGACCACTATCGATGGCCTGCTGGTAAATTCCGGCGCGTTCAGCGGTTTGAGCTGTGACGATGCTATCAAGAAGATGTCTGCACATGCCGAGAACGAGGGCTTTGGCAAAGCCACGGTTACCTATCGCTTGAAAGACTGGGGAATCTCGCGGCAGCGATATTGGGGCACTCCAATTCCCATGCTCTACTGCGAGACCGATAGCATCGTTCCCGTCCCAGAAAAAGATCTGCCGGTGCTATTGCCCGAAAAGATTGACGTCACGACAACTGGTGGATCGCCGCTGAGTCATGTGCCCGAATTCATGAACGCAACTTGCCCTAAATGCGGCGGTCCCGCGCGCCGTGAAACCGACACCATGGACACGTTTGTAGATTCGTCCTGGTATTTCTACCGCTACACAGACGCGCATAACGAACAAACTCCCTTTGACCCGAACGCAGCGGCATATTGGTTTGGGGACCGCGGCATTGATCAGTACATCGGAGGCGTCGAACACGCCATTCTGCACCTGATCTATTCGCGTTTTTGGACGAAGTTCATGCGCGACATAGGGCTCGTACAAAATGATGAACCGGTGGCCCGATTATTCACTCAGGGGATGGTTATCAAAGACGGCGCCAAGATGTCCAAGAGTCTGGGCAATGTCGTTTCGCCGGACGAGATGGTCGCCCGCTACGGCGCCGATAGCGCGCGCATGAACAGTTTGTTCGCCGCGCCTCCCGATCGCGATTTGGATTGGCAGGATAAAGGTGTGGAAGGCGTTCAGCGATTCCTAAGCCGCGTATACCGCTTCGTTGCCCGAAACGCCAAACCAGAGACGCGGCCTGCCGCGTCTTCCGCGCCGGCGAACGCTTCTCCCGAGGCCCGCAAAATACAACGCAAACTCCACCAGACCATCAAGCGTGTCACTGACGACTTTCAGGAACGTTGGCACTTCAACACCTGCATCGCCGCCATCATGGAGTTGGTAAACGAACTCTACGCAATGGAAGATCGTGTGGCGCGGGCGCCCCTTCGACAAGCTCAGGGCGGGCCCTCGCCCGCGAACTTTTTACCGGTAGAACTTCTGTTTACCGTCCAACGAGATCTTGTGCTTCTCCTGGCCCCTTTCGCTCCGTACGTGGCACATGAATTGTGGGAAATGTTGGGCGAACAGGGAAGCCTCTTGCGCGCGCCGTGGCCGAAGTACGATCCGGCGCTGGCAAAAGAAGATGAAATTGAAATTCCAGTGCAAATAAACGGCAAACTCCGCAGTGTGATTGTGGTGCCGGCCGATTCGACGGAAGAGATAATCCGAGAACGGGCTCTGGCCGACGAAAAAATCAAGGCCGCAATCGCCGGAAAGCAGATCGTGAAGGTAATTGTCGTGCCCAGCAAATTGGTCAATATAGTAGTTCGATGAGAATTCAATGAAACAACGCTCGCCCACCATCGAAGGCTTCCGCGTTATGTTCAGCCGCCCGTCCCTCGGATTAGCTGAAATCGCCTGGCGCTGGACTTTCGGCTTCTTCGCAATTTTGACTCTGACATTCCTCGTGTTCGAATATTTCCGCACTCTTCCAGTCAGTGCGGGAGAGCTTTTTTTATTGCGGACAGGACATCCGTTGCTGATCTCGCAAGCCTTGGGACATATTTTCCAAGGCAGCGCGTTCCGCCTGTTCCGAGCGGCGCTTATGCTGTTTGTGCTGCTATCTGTAGGCTGGATCATCCTCGCCTCATGGGCTCGGACAGCGACCGTAAGAGCTCTTTTGAACTACTTTCAAAATGACACAGGGGTGATGTTCCCGACAATCAGCCGCAAGTCTCCATTCGGACTGAATTTCCTGCGAGTGGCCACCACCGTTGGCGCGACGTTGGCGTGCTTCGGAACATTTATTCTCGCCCGCGCCGCGTCTCCGCGCACGAACCCATCGCCGGGGCTAGCCATGCTCATCGTCCTTATTGCTGCGGTGGGTATTGTATTCGCGTGGTGGCTGCTGAATTGGATGCTTTCCCTGGCCGCAATTTTTGTAGTGGCCGACGGCAGTCGAACATTCACGGCAATTTCAAAATCAATGCGTCTCTGGCATCTCCGCTGGCCCTCGATCATGGCCGCCGGGGCCTGGTTCGGGATAGCCCACTTAATTTTATTTTCCCTGGCAAGCTCCCTCGTCGCCTTCCCGCTGGCATTCGTGGGAGTGCTACCACCAGGAATCATTATGGGAGGCTTGTTGCTGGTTGCGCTGTTCTATTTTGCCGCGTCCGATTTCCTGTACGCCGGAAAGCTGGCCGCCTACATAGCCATAGCGAAACCCCCAGCCACGCCCATTGTCGTGAGTGAGTCACCTGCGCTAATTTTTTGAAAGTCTAAGTTTTTGACGTCATCCTTGAGGGCCTTCAGGCCCGAAGGATCTCGCGGGTAAAGTCCGACTTGTCCAATGAGGTTTGCCGCCGTAAGGCGAGCCTTACCGAATCGACTGCTCCACTTCCGTAATCCAGTTGGGGCGCTTCAGAACCTCCCTTGGCTTCGGGCCATCCGCAGCGCCAACAATTCCATCGCGCTCCATCAGATCGATGAGGTGAGCGGCTCTTCCGTAGCCAATTCGCAGGCGCCGCTGCAACAGGGAAGTGGAGGCTTTGCCGAATTCAATGACGAGGCGCACGGCATCTTCATAAGCCGGATCGTGTTCCTCTTCTGAATCGCCGTCTGCTCCAAGAGCGCCACCTCCATGGTCTTCTTTCGGAGCTTGCAGGAATTTCTCTTCGTATTCGGCCGTCCCTTGCGATCGCCAGAATTCGACAACCGCCGCAATTTCTTTCTCGGTAACAAACGGTGCGTGCAACCGATGGACGCGGGCCGATCCCGACGGCAGATAAAGCATGTCGCCCTTACCCAACAAAGCCTCGGCGCCATTCGCATCGAGAATCGTGCGCGAATCGACTTTGGTGGCGACGCGGAATGAAATGCGCGCCGGAAAATTCGCCTTGATCAATCCCGTGATCACGTCCACCGACGGCCGTTGTGTCGCCAGCACCAAATGGATTCCCACTGCGCGCGCCATCTGCGCCAATCGCGTCACAGACTCCTCGACATTGCCGGAATCGAGCATCATCAGGTCTGCCAATTCGTCGATGATGATCACGATGAACGGCAGCGGACGATCATCGTCCGAATCCCCGAATAAGCTGGGAGTTCCGTCTTCATCGAAGAGCTTGTTGTATTGCTCGATATTCCGCACGCCTTTTTCGGCCAGCAATTTCAGTCGCCGTTCCATTTCACGCACCGCATTGCGCAGAGCATTCGCCGCCAGTTTCGGCTCCGTAATAATTGGCGTAAATAAATGCGGTACGCCTTCATAATTTCCCAGTTCAAGCCGCTTGGGATCGACCAGAATCAGTCGCACTTGATCAGGCGTCGCCTTATACAGAATCGACATGATCATGGCATTGATGGCCACGCTCTTCCCCGCGCCCGTGGATCCGGCGATAAGAAGATGCGGCATTCCAGCCAGATCGGCGGTCACGATCCGTCCATTGATGTCCTTACCCAGCGCCAGCGTCAGCTTCGATTTGGTACCAATGAATTCCTGCGACTCGATATTTTCTCGCAGCCATATAATTTCGCGATCACGATTCGGAACTTGAATTCCAACCGTGGATTTTCCCGCCATGCGCTCGATCAGAATGCTCTCGGCCTTCAGCGCGAGGCAAAGATCGTCAGTGAGGTTCGTGATGCGGCTGTACTTGATTCCGGCTTCAGGTTTGAATTCAAAGGTCGTTACCACCGGACCAGGATTGATCTGCGTGATCTGCCCATGCACATCGAACTCGGCATATTTTGAAGTGAGCACCTGCGCCAGCAGCTTTAATTCGTCAGAATCAATTGCCTGTTGTTCGTCGGGGCGATGCAGCAGGGAACTGGGAGGCAGCTTGAATCCACCGGCAATCCGGGGGAGCGTAGTCTTAGCCTTCTGCCCGCTGTCGGCGCGCTCGGTGACCTCAGGGACGACTTCATTTTGCTGGCTGCTCCCGGCAGCGGAGGAATTTTCTTCGGCGAAAGTTCGGTCAATGCCAGTTTGCACGGCTGCCGATGTGTGTTGACGGGCTGCCGCTTCGGCAGGCGCAGGAATCAGCCGCGCGGTGATGACCGGTTTCGGCGCCCCCCGTCGTTTCTCCAGTTCTTTCTGCATCCGTTTCTTTGCTCGCGCCTCCCGCCAGTCTCTAACGCGGTTCCAGAGCGCAACAACAAATGCAAATCGAGTCGGCGCCCACGTCTGCAATGCCGAGAAAGAGAAAGCAGTTGACAGGTAAAGTGCTACGGCGAGGAAGCTTGCACACACAATGTAAGCCCCGGCAAGATTGAAGTAATGGATAAGAAAATCGCCGAGTATTCTCCCAAAAATGCCTTCAATCGGAATCACTCCGACCCAGCGCACTTGTCCCGGTAATAAAGCCAGCAGCGCGGGTACAAACATTACCAGCCAGATACCGCCCAATAGCTTCGCCATCGGCGCGGGCACTTTGCGGGAGCGAAACCATCGCATCCCAAGCACCCCGGCAAATAACGGAAACAAGAATGCCCCGGCACCGAAGCCTTGCAACATCAAATCCGAAACCAGCGCCCCCACCACGCCAATCCAGTTTCTGGCCGCGCGCGAGCCGGTTAATACAGATGCGCTATTAAACGATGGGTCCAGAGGCGAATATGAGGCCAACGCGAGAAATAGGAGAAGCGCGGAGACACACAACAGGAACCCAATCAGCTCATTGAGCCGCCGGTTGTTGGTGGGTGCGAAAACTCGAGGGAAAACCTTCATTCAGCGTATTCGCGGCACGCAGGGAAAAGCCTTTCGTGCACCGGACACTCCTGTCCGCTGACGTTGACTTCCCCAATGCCAGACCACGCCAGAGCCTTTCAATTATGCCAAGAACCGGCAACCTCTACAACGCATGACTCAGCCGAACAGTATCGAGTTAGCTTCACCGCCTTTTACTTTCACCCGACGGAGTGATCGACGCCATACCTCGGCCTCCGGCGATCCTTAGACCCGAATCACTGCAAATGCCAGGCGTACGCCAACCCAATTACCACCAACCCAAGCAGAATCCGATAAATGATGAAGACTTTTAGAGTATTGGTTTGTAAATAGCGGATCAGCCATGCAATCGTCGCGTATCCAACAATCGCCGACACCAGCACTCCAACAATGAACGGCGCATGCATTCCCGGCGGCAGACCTTCTTTCATCACCTCGTGACCCTTCAACAAAGCCGCACCAGCAATCAGCGGAGTGGATAACAAAAAGCTAAACCGGACCGCCGCGTCCCGAGTCATATTCCGAAACAGGCCAGCCGTGATCGTCGAGCCGGACCGAGAAACTCCCGGGATCAGCGCAAACGCCTGCGCGCATCCCACCACGATGGAGTCACCCAACGTTATCCGCGTCAGTGGTTTTGTACGTTGCCCAACTTTTTCACCCCACCACATCAACAAAGCCACCACAATTAGAGACCCGGCAATAAGATAAATGTGCTCGCGGAAATAATCCTCAGCGGAACTTTCCAGCAGTTTGCCGGCAATTGCCCCTGGGATTGTGGCAATAGCGAGAAACCACAGCAGCAGCCGCTCTTCACGTTGTTCTTCGGCGGTTAAATCACGATCCGAATCTGTCGCCTCCGAAAAACGCACAACTTTTCCACCAAAGGCCGCGCGAATAATTTGTATCCAGGTCCGCCGGAAATAAAAAAGCACCGAGAGCAGCGTCCCAAAATGCAAAGCAACGTCGAACGTCAGTTCGTGCGCGGGAGAAAGCTCATTCCATCCCAACAGCCGGCGCACAATAATCAGGTGTCCCGAACTCGACACCGGAATAAATTCCGCCAGCCCCTGAATTATGGCCAGCACAACTGCTTGGTAAATTGGCAAGTAAGACCTCCGTCGCCGCTAATGCCCTTTAGTTCCGATCCAATCTTCGAACGCTACCCCGTCCAAGTCATCTGGTGACAGCAAGTATCGGCGCCCCGCTGCTCAGAATCCCATCTTGTCATCGGCGGACGGTCCATACGTCGCCGGCACAGGCGTGTCCGTCAGACGCAAATAGACTCCCAGTTGCGCGCGATGATGAACCAGATGATTCAGGAACATTTCCCGATAAGCCAGGAATCGCGATCCCTTGAAAATTTGCGCGCCTTTATAACTCAACTTCCACTCGCCGTTCCATTTATCTTCGGGCATGTTCTCGAGTGCTGCCCGAACCTTGGCTGCGCCTTCGTCGAGAGCCGAGGTGAGTTGAGCCGTAGATTCGAACGGCAATGGTTTGTATTCCCCCCTGCCGAAGTCCACTTCTGGCGTAGTAAGGATGCTTAAGCCAAAGCCGGGAAGCTCCGCGACGTGCGGCGCCAACCGGCCAAGCGGCATTGACTTCGCATGAGGCGCAAAATCCTTTTTGTCCGCAGGGACGCGCTGCAAAGTCTCGCGTGTCTTTTTCATTTCTTCATCAAATTCGGTAATTAAAAGTTCGCTGATCGACATAAATCCTCTCCTCAATCCGGAAGTTGAGCCGCGACAAATATTCCCAAGCAAACTATATTATTGCAATTGGCTGTTGATGGCTGCTGTTTTTTGTCGCACCCTTGTTAACATCTTTCGGTGAATTGATTTTGACGTCATCCTTGAGCGCAGCGAAGGATCTCACCGGAGGCATAATGATGCCGATGGTGCGCGCCGGATCCTTCGGGACTGGCGTCCCTCCAGGATGACGTCAAATGCTACTCAACCTCTCGCCATAGAAGGTTGTAATGGCGAAAGCATTCCAGGACTCTATGACCCGACCCAAACCTCTCGTGCTAATCATCCTCGACGGCTGGGGATACCGCGCCGAAACCAAAGCCAATGCCATCGCGCTGGCCCGCAAGCCCACCTACGACCGCATTCTCCGCGAGTATCCCAACACGCTGATTCATACCAGCGGCCATTATGTCGGCCTGCCCGACGGCCAAATGGGAAACAGCGAAGTGGGACACCTCAATATCGGCGCCGGGCGCATCGTTCACATGGACAGCACGCGCATCGAGCTCATGATCCAGAACGGAGAATTCTTTCAGCACCCGGTGCTGCTCGGTGCGATGAAAAATGCGCGGTTAGATGGCCGTCAACTTCATCTCTTCGGATTGCTCTCCGATGGCGGCGTGCACTCTTATCAGACTCATCTGCATGCACTGTTGAAGATGGCAACGGAGAATGGAGTGGAGAGAGTCTTCGTTCACGCCTTCATGGACGGCCGCGACACCTTGCCAACAAACGGCGTGGGATACCTGGAGCTGCTACAACAGAAAATGCGCGAATACAGCGCAGGAAAGATTGCGACGGTAAGCGGACGTTATTACGCTATGGACCGTGATCGCCGCTGGGAGCGCATCGATAAAGCATTTCAAGCGATGGTGAATGGCGTGGGCGAGGGCGGAAAATTCGCCGATCCGGTACAAGGCGTGAAAACTTCGTACAACAAGGACGTGACGGATGAATTTATCGTGCCGTTCGTCTGCGCCGATGAAGACGGGAATCCAATTGCGAAAATCCGCGATAACGATTCCTGCATCTGTTTCGATTTCCGCGCCGACCGCGTGCGCCAAATCACCCGCGCCCTCACCCGCAACAGCGGCCTAAACGCTCAAGACGGACGCGACCTGCCCGGCGCCGATGATCTCGATGCCGCCATTCCGCGAAGTAAGGTCCCGGCGAATTTGAACTACGTCTGCATGACGCAGTACGACAAGAATTTCAGTTTGCCGGTAGTCATTCCGCCAGAGTCGATGAGCAACATCCTCGCCAACGTCATGGGTGAAATGAATTTGCGCAATCTCCGCGTGGCGGAAACCGAGAAATACGCGCACGTAACGTATTTTTTTAACGGCGGCGTAGAGAAAGCTTTTCCCGGCGAAGAGCGTGCCATGGTTCAATCGCCGAAAGTGGCTACCTACGATTTGAAACCAGAAATGAGCGCCGCCGGCATAGCGGACACGGTCGTGAAAGCAGTAGAAGAAGGTACTTTCGACGTGATCATCGTCAACTTCGCCAACGCCGACATGGTCGGACACTCGGGTAAACTCGAGCCCACAATCACCGCCGTCGAAGTCGTGGATGCCTGTCTGAGCCGCATCGAAACCGCCATCCGGGCGAAAGGCGGCGCAATCCTAATCACCGCCGACCACGGAAACGCCGAGATGCTGATCGATCCAGTAACCGGTGGGCCCCACACCGCCCACACTACGAATCCAGTCCCGTTCATCGTCATCGCCCAGAACACGAAAAATATGACTTTGAAGCCGAACGGTTCATTGCGAGATATTTCCCCAACAGTTTTGGGTATGCTCGGAATCCCGCAACCAAAAGACATGACGGGACACGATCTGCGGGTGGAGAGGACAAAGGCTTAATGCTCTCAGTGCAAGAGCTTTTTAAAAGAGGCGATCTCATTTTGAATGGATCTGAGCCATGGCCGACGCCAATCGACGAGCGGGGACCGGGTGTATATGTAATTGCCCTGGGCCGTGACGCGGATGCGGAAAGACTTCCCGAGTGCCTGCCACTTTGCGAACGTCCACATTGGATCGCCGCTCAACAGATAATTTACATCGGCAGGAGCAGGCATTTGCGCCGTCGCCTGAAGGAATTTTACAAACACAAATATCCAAATAAGCGGCCTCACTGTGGGGGACAAGCCGTCACTCTTCTAAAATGTCCATTATCTGTGTATTGGTCTCCTGCAGTCGATTACGCAGGTACGGAACATAGATTGATTGAGATTTTCAAGGCGGAGGTGGGAAGACTTCCTTTTGGAAATCGAGTGCGATCAGCTCGCCTGCGATTAAGTGTCAGTGCTGACTTAGTTCCGTGAATGCCTTAACTCTTTTTCTCTCGCTGTGGATAATGCAGGCCCTAAATCAAGAATGCCGATTGCGGCGCTCATGGAAGGTTCGCTTTTGGGTGGCGCAGGCCTTCCAGGCCTGCGGTCAAGTCTTTCAATGCGGTAACCGCAGCGCTGGCAGCGCTGCGCCACCCCAAAGCTTCCGAGTACAATTCTTGAGGACCTTAATCCAGATATTGGCGCTTACGGCAGTCTTACTTCAAGGCGCGTCCCCACAGGCTATAAGCTCGGCAGATAAAACCACCTTCTACAAAGATGTCCTCCCCATCCTCCAGCAGCATTGCCAAAGTTGTCACCGTCCGGGAGAGATCGCCCCATTTTCCCTAGTCACCTACGCCCAAGCGCATTCCTGGGCGGACGAAATCAAAGATGCAGTAATCAAGAAACAAATGCCGCCCTGGTTCGCCGACCCTTGCTGCGGGCATTTTTCCGACGACCCGACCCTGACGCAACACGAAATCGAGACTATCGCAGCGTGGGTAGATTCTGATGCACCAGAGGGCGACCCGTACGACGCCCCGCCGCCTCCACACTGGACCTACGGATGGAATATCTCTGCGCCCGATCTCATCTTGCAAATGCCCAAGCCGGTAGCGATTCCGGCTCATGGAGATGTCGAGTACACCTACGAAATTGTGCCCACCAGATTTGCCGAAGGAAGATGGGTGCAAATGTCGGAGGTCCGTCCCAGCGCACGGGATCATGTTCATCATGCGGTGGTTTACATTCGTCCTCCGGAATCGAACTGGTTGCGCCGCGCGCCAATCGGCGTACCATTCACCGCTTCCACGCTGCACGATCCTGAACTCATGCACGAGGCTCATGCAACGAACAGCGACATGCTACTCGTCTACGCTCCAGGAAGCTCACCGGATCATTGGCCCGAGGGCATGGCAAAATTTATTCCCGCCCACTCCGATCTGATTTTTCAGATGCACTACACGACCAACGGCCACGCCGCCAAAGATCAACCCAGCTTCGGGATGGTCTTTTCCAAACAGCCGCCTAAGCAGCGCGTAATCACCCTGCAATTAGCGAACGACGAAGATTCAATCCCTATTCCCGCCGGCGTTGATAATTATCGCGTCGAAGTACACGGGACTCTTCCCAACGACGCCACGCTTCTCAGCTTTTTCCCGCACATGCATCTGCGCGGCAAGCGCTTCGAATACAACATCGTCGATGCCAACCACAAAATCGAAACGCTGCTCAAAGTGAATTACGATTTTTACTGGCAGATGAGTTATCGCTTAAGCGAGCCGCGATTTCTAAAGGCGGGAACCGAATTACAGGCCGTGGCATGGTACGACAATTCGCGGAACAATCCGCATAATCCCGATCCGAATGTGCCCGTCATTTGGGGTGATCAGACCTACAACGAAATGATGGTCGGATTTTTCGACATCGCAGTGCCAGCGGACATGGACAAAGAGCACTACTTCATCCGCCAGGCAAAATAAAGCACGCCCATCGCACCTGTCATGCTGAGCGGCAGTAAGCTTCCGCTCGCGGAAGCTTACAGAGTCGAAGCATCCCTACTGCCAAGCCTATCTGAGGAAAAAGCAGCTTGCTTTTTTGCGCAGCCAAAAACAAACATGAGCCGCATACCTGGAAGCAGATCAGCGAATCTCGATGCTTCCCGATCCGGTTTCCACGTGGACGGAAACTCCTCCTCCGCGGACTCTTCCGTGCATATCTTTCCGTCCGTTGGATACTTCCGAAAGAACGGGACCCTTCATCGATATAGTGCCTGAGTGGGTGTGAGCGTCCAAGTCGAACGAAGCCTCCGATGGAAGTTGCAGTTCAACGCCGCCAGACCCAGTTCGTATATTCCAGCCGCCTGTAGGATCGCCGTCAGCATGAATCGATCCGCTCCCCGATGAAGCCTCCAAAGATCCGCGAATTCCGCGCAGCTCAATACTTCCCGAGCCCGTATTGACCCGCACCGACCCCGGTGCCGTCTGTTCCACACGCAAATCTCCGCTGCCGCTGCTGCCTTCGAATCCTCCGGCAACGTCGGTCGCACGAATGGATCCGCTACCGGTTTTCGCATGCACATTACCTTTTATCTGATCGATCTCAATACTGCCCGAACCTGTTTCCGCACGCACCGTATCGTTAATGTTGGATATTTTCAACCCGCCAGATCCCGACGAAGCATTGATAGAACCGTGAATGCCTTCGATTTCTTCGCTTCCAGAGCCAGTATGTGAACGCAACTGCGTGTCGGCGGGAACCACCAGTTCGTAACGGATGGAAATATTGCGATACAGGTCGGGATCGTCGATTTGTCCAATCCGAATTTCATTTCCATTCTGTTGGATCGGAGGGTTGGATTCAATCCGCTTTACTTTTTCTTCCGCATCGCCGTCCAGCCATCGCGTGATTCGTATTCGTCCGGTTACCAACACCTCGCTCGAATTCCCAGTCGTTACATGGATGTCGCCGGACCCGGTGCTGACCTCGAGATTGAGGCTTCCCGTGACTTTCAAAGTGCGCACAAATGACCCGTCAGCAGCCGCCGCGAGATGCGTGGTAGCACTCAAATACACGCACAGGCACGCAGCAAAAACCGTGGCTTTCGACACTCGTCCCCTGACTAAGCGCTCGTGCACTGTCGCCACTTTCTACGCAGCAGAATTATTGCAGCACAACCTGGTCGCCTTCTTTCAATCCGCTAAGCACTTCGGTCTTGGCGCCATTGGAAATCCCAATGTTCACCGCAAGCTTCGTTTTGCCATCCTTGGCGCTGGCTTGTGGAATCTCAACTGATGCTTTCTTGTCCTTGTCGTAAATAATTGATCCTTCAGGGATTTGCAGAATATTCTTATGCTCTTCCAGAATGATCTCAGCGTTGGCCGTCATCTCCGCTTTCAATTCGCCGCCAGGGTTATTGATAGAAACTCGGACTTCAAAAGTAGTTACGTTGTCTTTCTCTACTCCCATCGGCGAAATTTTGGTCACTACGCCATTGAAAGTTTTATCCTTGAAGCTTTCAACTTTGATTCGCGCCGGCTGCCCCAGATAAACCCGCCCAATATCGCTCTCATCCACTTTCCCTTTAACGTAAACCTGGCTGGTGTCGCCTAGAGTCATCACCAGCGTTGCGGATGAACCTAACACAAGGATGGAACTGACTGCATCCCCAAGCTCGACATCTCGGGACAACACGACGCCGTCCATTGGCGACTCAATATCCGTGTAGCTGAGTTGCTCCTCCAACTGCTTCAAATTGGCGCGACTCTGCGCAATCTGCGCCTGGGACTGGGCAATCTTCGCTTGCAGCACGGTGACTTGCGCCTTTGACACATTCTGCTTATTCAAAGCCATTTTGTAATTTCGATCCGCATCATCCAGCGTAGAGGTCGAAACGATGCCATCTTTCGCCATCCCTTGCGCGCGGTCGTACTCATTTTTGAGCAATGGCACATCCGGTCCTTCGGCGTCGACTTTGGCGCGCTGCCAGTCAGCTTGGGAGCTCGCGAGGTTCGCTTCTGCCGCCAACAGCGCGGCGCGGGATTGCTCGACCTGGGCCTCGATCTCAGCCTTATCCAACTGCGCCAGCAACTGGCCTTTTTTTACTTTGTCTCCCGCATCCACATACAGCTTGGTCACGATTCCGCTGGCCTTAGACTTAACTTCGACCTTGGTGATTGGTTCCACTTTTCCCGTCGCGACTACGCTCTTCGCCAGATCCCCTTTTTCAACTTTCGCCAGCTTCGATGGGTCAATCTTCGTTCCACCGCGCGTAAATGCGTACAGCGCGCCCGCAAATATCACAATTACCAGCACCACAATCGTGACAATAATGATTCGCTTACGCCGCTTTTTCTTGCCGTTAGTATTGCCGTTCACATCGCCTCCAGATTCAAGCCAGTAATTCGACCACACCACTTCTACGAATTTGCAAAGGATTCAGTTCCAACAAACTGGGACTGCCCACAAAATACCTCATGACAGGGGCCTTTTGTATTAGACCACCCACCCCGGAAAACGAAAGCAACAAACCTCGCCTTATTGTGCGTCCGGCAAACGGACGAGTAGAGGGCGCGGCCGATTTTCGCGAATACCAAATTGTGGGACTGGTCCCGTTGACTATCGAGGATCGCGTCGTCCCACGCCGCTTATTTCGAAACCGCCGCAAACAGTTGGGAGTGGATTAACGATTGAAATTGTTTATCGTCTGCCTTGAAATGCATCTGCAAGTTCGAGCTATCCGAATTAACGCTCACATCTTCCAGCGCGGATTTTTCGATAGGCGTAGCCGTCATCCGGCGATACAGCACTCCCGCCTTGACCAATGAAGATAGCGTCATTGCGGTCGTCGAATCCGATGTAATCACATCCAGGTCAAAGTTCACGCCGCTATTAAAATTCATCGTGTATCGCGATCCGATAACCCGCTTCTTAATCGTATCGAAATCCGCCAGCTTTCCCGCATCGCCCAGCGCCGAAAGCAGCATATTTTGCGTGCCTTGCTGATCCAGAATGCTCCACACTGCCCCCGAATCTACCGATGCGATCATGTCCGCCATCTGCGGATTCGAATCGAGCGTCGGGCTATAGCCGTCGCGCGCATCCAGAGCCCCGCGAATTGCGCTGCTGTCTCCAAATAGCAGGGTGTTCTCGTCCAGAAACATCATTTGCATGCCGGTTGACATGTTGTAAAGATCAGAGTCGCGATACTTAATCGGCTTTATTTTATGCAACCGGATCTTCTTCAACACCGTCTTTTCCGAAAACGATCCTTCCGCCAAACCCACAACTTTCAGGCCCTGCTTTCCCGCCCGGTACGAAACGAACGTCAGTTTATCCACGTCCTTGTCGGGATCGATTCCCACGCCCTTCAGGGCGGTTTCAAACTGCTTGAGACTGTCGGGCAGCACTTGTTGTTGCAATGCCATGGCGGTGTCGGAATTTTTGAGCGTCACATAATCGACTGAAATCAACTGCTGCAAATCAGCCGGAATAACCGTCCGCGACGAGCTTCCCAACGGCGCGCACCAGGCAACTGTAGTCAGCAATAGAGAAATAAAACCAGCTTTTGCAAAATTCATAACTTCCTCTGAGCGAAACGATAGATACAAAATTAGATGCAGCCTGCAACCATTCTGTGAAAGGAGTCTACGTTATTGTATGCCAAAGCCTCTTCGGGTCTTAAAACCAAAGTACATAGTGCACCACCCAGATTTCCAGCCGCCGAATTCATATCTTTACCCGCGAGCGCGAGCCGGAACTTGCACCGCTGACAGCCTACCTCGAATCTCGGCCGCGAAAGCCCCATCCTTCAACGATTCCAGGTTGATCTCCACATTCGCGAGCGCGCCTTCCGCGGCTGCGTCTGACAAAGCTATCGCCGTCGTAAGATCCGATTTCATATTCGGACTCGTAATCGCCTTCAACCCTTCTGTAATCGCCCTCACCTCTCTTGCCTTTTCCGCGATTCCGAGAGGAACCATTGTCGCTTGCTTCAATGCCGCATCGATTAAGGCCTGCCCGTCTTGCGATCCTTTCGCTTGCTTATAGGCCTTCATAACGGCAGCATAGGATTCCGCGTCCGCGTCAATGGCGATTTTCAATTCTTCCCGCAAGGTTGCCAGCCTTGTGATCGATTCGGTCAACTCGCTTTCATATTGCAAATAAGCTTTCTTTCCCCGCGACCTCGTAGCCACCATAGTCGCCAGTCCCGCTGCCATGGCCGCGCTCGCCGCCGCCGCGCTGCCTCCTCCGGGGGTGGCCGTGGGAGCGGCAAGTTGTTCGATGAATGGCTCGACTCCGGCGCGGAATCCTCCCACCGCCATCTTCCCACCCATCACCGCGGTCAAACGGTTCTCGAGGATCAGGGAGGAATCGAAATGTTCCACTTGCAGAAACCACTCCGCCGCCGATTCCAGCGCCTTCTTCGGGATCAATCCCACAATTTCACTGCTCACCGGGGTGACACCGTGCCGCTCCGCCTCGCGCTTCACTAATTCGAATACGCGGTGGATTGGCGTCTGTTCAAAATCCGTCAGGTTCATCGAAACCTGCGCGAGGCCACGAACCAAAAATCCAGCACCCTTCACGAAACGCAATCCGCCGCTCGAAAACCGCACGGCTTTCGCAACTTTCTTCGCAATTTCCACGTCGGAAGTATCCAGAAAAACGTTGTAAGCGATAAGCGCTTTGCGCGCGCCTACCACAACCCCTCCAGCCGTGGGATGCAGCGCGGCATTTCCGAAGTCGGGCTTCCGCGCGGGGTTGGTGGCAATCTCGGCGCGGATGCCCTCGAACTGCCCGCGCCGAATGTACTCCAGATTCTGCCGTTCAGGACAAGTCGCCGCCGCCTCGTATAGATAAACCGGAACCTGATATCGCTTCCAGATTTCTTCTCCTGCGTGACGCGCCATCGCCACGCAATCTTCCAAAGTCACGCCCTCGATCGGGATAAACGGCACAACATCGGCAGCGCCCATCCGCGGATGCGCTCCCCGATGCTTAGTCAGATCCACAACTTCCGCGGCCTTGCCGACCCCGCGAATTGCGGCTTCCTGAATCGCCTCCCGCTCTCCGACTAGAGTGATCACGCAACGATTGTGGTCGGAATCCATCTCCCGGTCGAGCAGGTACACGCCATCCATCTTCATGGCATCGACAATCGCATCGACCACAGATTTGTTGCGTCCCTCAGAAAAGTTCGGAACGCATTCCACCAGCGTAGACATAACCGAAGAATATCTGGGGGAGCAGGACCCCGCAAGTTCATCCCATACCACGTAGGTACAGCCGCCCTCGGCTGTACATTTGGCAAAGCCAAAGCTGTTTATTAGAACGATTACAAATACACGGCCCGCTTTGCCCGGGCTGGATATCGGGTACGGCGTCCTATGCGATTCGGCGCTAATGCTTAAAAAATCTACCGATGCCCAACCTCACCTGCACCGTATTCAGGCCCGGATTCGGCACCGCCAGCCCGGCGTTTGAAATATGCAGGTACCGAACCTCGACGCTCCAATTATATTTTCCCCCAAGAATATGGGTGCCAATCGCCGCTGAAGGCGTGAAGTTTACAGTATTCGTACCCGCCGGAACATTGCGATTCGTAAACAGCACTCCGCCGCTCAACTCAAAATAAGGAGATATGCGGTCTCGACTCACGAAATCCCATTTCAAATTCAGCGGATTAAATCCCGCGCCGTAAGCCGTGTCGGCCGGCTCGTATTTATTGGCTCCCTGGAAAACAATGAATATGGGCACCACATCGACGGCATATTCAAAACGTCCATTCAGAAAGCTGGGACCATGCGGACGAGTGAGTATCCATCCGAATCGCGCCCCCGCATTCCACGCGCTTGTATTCGACGTGCCCCCGGGAACGGAATGGCCGCCTCCCGTCCAAATCTCAATCTCATGTCCGCCATCCTCAGGACGCGCCTGTGCAAAGGTAAACGAAGATAAAAAAACAATAAAAATAAGAAAGACTTTCATTAGAAATTTCTGAAAGATGATTTTGCTTATGCGGCGCGGACACTCTTGTCCGCCGCTTTTGCTCGAAAGGGTCGCATAAACCTCAAAGCCCCATCCCGCCATCCACCGCTAAAATTTGTCCAGTAATAAAACTCGGCGCCGTGGCAAAAAATAAAACCGCATCCGCCACGTCTTCGGCAGTCCCATTGCGCCGCATCGGTGTCTGTTTCGCCATCTTC
>Ga0182015_10001588_pt1 | contig 29519 bp, 34 predicted proteins | sample 712P3MmetaG_FD_120478 | JGI IMG/M metagenome (GOLD analysis project Ga0182015, IMG submission 120478) | Permafrost microbial communities from Stordalen Mire, Sweden - 712P3M metaG | ecosystem: Environmental > Terrestrial > Soil > Wetlands > Permafrost | place: Sweden: Stordalen | collected... | reverse complement strand
CGCGGCGGTCGTGTTCTTCGCCTACATCGGTTTCGACACGGTGACGGTGGCCAGCGAGGAAGCGCGCAATCCGAGGCGCGACGTGCCGCGCGCGATCATCGCCTCGCTGATCGTCGGCGGGATCTTGTTCTCGGCGGTCGCGGCGGTGGCCGTGGGCGTGGTCGCCTGGAACGCGATCGACGTGAACTCCGGGATGCTCGATGCGGTCAAGCATGCGGGCAACAATCCGCTGCTTTTCGGGCTCGTCCTGGTGGGCACGGTCACCGGCACGACCGCGTCGATGCTGATCTCGCTGCTGGGCCAGGTCCGCATCTTCTACGTGATGTCACGCGACCGGCTGCTGCCGCCGGTCTTCGGTGCGGTCAGCGCGCGCACGCGCACCCCGGTACTGATGACGATGACGACCGGCATCGTCGTCGCGATCCTGGCCCTCGGTGTTCCGCTGCAGGTGCTGCTGGAGTTCGTAAACATCGGGACGTTGTCGGCATTCGTGATCGTGTGCGTCGGCGTCATGGTGCTGCGTTTCACGCACCCGGATGCCGAGCGTGCCTTTCGCGTCCCGCTCGGGCCGATTGCGGTTCCCGCGATCGGCATCGTCCTGTGCGTGTGGCTGACCGTGTGGGGGCTGCAGCCGCTGACGTGGCTGCGCTTCCTGGTGTGGTTTGCGGTTGGGCTCGCGATCTACGCGCTCTACGGCTATCGCCACTCGCAGCTGCGCCGCTCGTGAGAGCGCTGCGGCGCGTCCTCGGCCTGCGCGACCTGACCGTCGTCGCGGCGGCCGCGATGGGCCCGGCGTTTTCGCTGGCCACGACGATGGCCGCGATGATCGCCGGCGCGGGGCGCTGGACGTGGCTGGCGTTCGCGATCGTCACGGTCCTGATGCTGATGGTCGCCGCCGGGTACAAGCAGCTCGGCGAGCGGCTTCGCGACGCGGGTTCGTCGTACGTATGGATCGGCCGGGCATTCGGCGCCGAGGCGGGCGCATACGGCGCGTGGGTGCTGATCGTCGCCAACGTCTTCGCGATGCTCGTGACCGCGCTCCCCGCCGGTACCTATACGCTCGATCTGGTGGCGCCGCAATTGGCCGGCAACGGCATCGCGGTCGCGTTGGTCGGTTCGGCCTGGACGGCGGCGACCGCGCTGCTGCTGTGGTACGGCCTGCGTCCGACCGCCGCGCTGGCTGGTCTCTTCCTGATCGGCGAGCTGGTCGTGCTCGGCGCGGCCGCGGGCGGTGCCGCGACGCATCCGAGGCCGGACGCGGTGGCGTTCTCAACGCTGCCGATCGTATGGGGCGGCCTGCTCAGCGCGATCGTGGTCGGGATCTGGATGCTCGACGGCTGGGAAGTCTCGGCTTCGACGGCCGAGGAGTCGCGCGGCGACAGTTCGGTTCCCGGCACGGGCGGCATGCTGGGGCTGCTCGTCACCAGCGTCGTCCTGCTCGCGGCCGTGCTGGCGTTTTCGCGGCTCGGCTCCGCGGCCGGTTTTGGTGCGCACGAATCGGACGCGCTCGCCTACGTCGGAGGCTTGCTCGGCGGCGCATGGCCGGCGCTGCTTTCCGTGACGGTGCTCGTCTCACTGGCGGCGTCGCTCCAAACGACGCTGGTCTACCTCAGCCGCAGTTTCTACGCAATGGGCCGCGACGGTCTGCTGCCGCCGGTTCTCGGACGGCTCGACCAGCGCGATGAGCCGACGGCGGCCGTCGCGCTGATCGCGGGGCTGTCGATCGCATTCTGCCTCGTGTCGGGTTTCTTTCCGAGCACGAAAGATGCTTTCGATGTCGCGCTCCAGGGCACGGCATGGTTTCTGGGCGTCTTGTTTGCGCTGAGTGCAGCGGCGGCCGTCCGCCTCTTCGCCGGTGACCGGACCAAGCGCTGGACCGGTGTCCTGCTGCCGGGAACGGCCGCCGTGCTGCTGGCGGGCATCCTAGCCGCATCCGTGTTCAGAGATGACCTGGCGCCCAGGGTTTTTATCGCCGCCTCCGCAATCATCGGGCTTCCCCTGGCGGTCTGGAGAGGGCGCGTGGTGCGCCGCGCGCCGGCAGCGGGGGTGGAAGCAGTATCCGGGAGTCGCTTTTGAACGACAAAGAAATCGTTTTGACCAGTGATGGTCTCAAGAAGCTCGAGGAAGAGCTGGACGACCTGAAATCCGTCCATCGCCGCGAGGTCAACGAGCGGATTCGCCAGGCGAAAGAGTTCGGCGACATCTCCGAAAACGCCGAATACGAAGACGCGAAGCAGGAACAGGCGTTCGTGGAAGGCCGCGTCCTCAAACTCGAGTCGATGATCCGCAACGCCCGCGTGATCGATGCCAGCGACTACGTCGCCGACGAAGTCCATCTCGGTGCGACGATCAAGGTCAAGGAGACCGGTGCCGGGACCACCCACGAGTTCACGATCGTCGGCTCGGCCGAAGCCGATCCGAAGAACGCGCGCCTCTCGAACGAATCGCCGCTCGGGCGTGCCGTCATGGGCCGCAAGAAGGGCGAGACCGTCGACGTCACCACGCCGCGCGGTCAAATGAAATACAAGATCGAGTCGATCAACAAGGATCCCAAGAAGACCAAGAAGGCGTCCTAGCGCCGTGCGCGCCGCATAGCGTGGCGAATGCCCCCGACCTGATCGGCGCCAGGCGCGCGCGGCTCGCAGCGCTGCGCGACCGCGGCGTCGACCCGTTCGCCGCCACGCGCTTCGACGTCACGGCACACGCCGCGGAGCTCGCCGCGCGGTATGCCGGCCTCGAGACCGGTTCTCCGGCTGCGGACGCGCCGGAGTGGGCGCTCGCGGGCCGTCTCATGTCGGTGCGCGGTCAGGGCAAGGTGATCTTTGCCGATCTCGACGACCGGACGGGCCGCTTTCAGCTCTTCATCCGGCTCGACAACCTCGGCGCGGACGTGTTCGATATCTTTCGTGAGCTCGAGCGGGGCGACATCATCGGCGCGCGTGGGCCGGTCTTTCGCACCAAGGCGGGCGAACTCACGCTCTCGGTGACCGGTTTCGAAGTACTGGGAAAATCGCTCCGGCCGCTGCCGGACAAATGGCACGGCCTGCAAGACGTGGAGAAGCGTTACCGCCGGCGCTACGTCGACCTGATCGTGAACCCGTTGGTCCTCAACGTGATGATCGCGCGCTCACGCATCATCGCGGAGATGCGGCGCTTCATCGACGGTCACGGTTTCTTCGAAGTCGAAACGCCGACTCTCGTCAGCATCGCGGGCGGCGCTGCGGCGCGCCCTTTCCTCACCCACTCGAACGCGCTCGACATCCCGCTCTCGCTGCGTATCGCGACCGAACTCTACCTCAAGCGCCTGATCGTCGGCGGGATGGAGCGCGTCTACGAGATCGGACGCATCTGGCGAAACGAGGGGATCGACCGCACGCACAACCCCGAGTTCACGATGCTCGAGCTGTACGCCGCGTTCTGGGACGTGCGCGACATGATGGCGTTCAACGAAGACCTCATGGCGCATCTGGCCCGCACCGTGCACGGCTCCGAGACGGTGCTCTACCGCGACGATGCCATCTCGTTCGCCACCCCGTTTCGCCGGCTCGGCTACCTCGGCGCGTTTGAGGAGTTCGGCGGCTTGTCACGCGACCAGCTGCTCGATGCCGAGGCGTGCCATCGTCTGCTGCACGATTTCGGCATCCCTGAATCGCTCAGTCATGCCCACGCGCTGGACAAGCTCTTCGAGCGTGTCGTCGAACCGCACCTCATCCAGCCGACCTTCGTGTACGGGTATCCGCTCGTGCTCTCACCCCTGGCAAAGCGCATGAAGGACGACCCGCTGCTGACCGAACGCTACGAGCTGTTCGCGGCGAACATGGAACTGGCCAACGCCTTCACCGAACTGAACGATCCCGACGATCAGCGCCGCCGCTTCGAGCTGCAGGCGATCGAAAAGGCGGCCGGTGACCACGACGTCCCGCCGCCGGATTGGGACTTCGTCACCGCCTTGGAGTACGGTCTGCCGCCGACGGCCGGGATTGGGATCGGCATCGACCGCCTGGTGATGATGCTGACCGGAAACGAGTCGATCCGCGACGTGCTGCTCTTCCCGCTCCAGCGCCCGCAGGCGCCTGATGACTCGGACGAGCTTTCCGAAGCGACGGAAGAGCAGCCGTAGGGCAAGGGCTCGCAGGCGGCGGTTTACTTCTCGTCGCGCAGCGAGGAGCGAAGCGCGCTTACGAGTTCCGGGCCGGCCTTGTGGCCGTGACTCGAAACGGCGTGTTCGGTCGCGGCTTTGAGCACTTCATCCTCAGTCCCGGCGATCGTGAGCGAGCAATTGCTCTCGCTTGGGAATTCGCGACAGTCGACCATTTTTCTCGCAGAAGTTTGCATCGGAAGTGTCTCCCTTTCGGTCCGAGGTTTGCGGACGCGACGGATGTCGTTGAGGTGACCTCTGGAATAGCGTCGGGCGCGTGCTGCCTTAGGACTTCTTCGCGTAGTCGGTCGCTCCGAACCAATCGACGACGACGGCGGGCTCATCACCGATCACCCACGCGTCGTGGCCTCTGGGCAGAGACGTTACATCGCCGGGGCCGGCGATGAACTCGGTACCGTCGTCCATGCGGATCCCGAGCCTTCCGGACACATGATATTGAAAGTGCGGCGCCTCGCAGCTGGGCGTCTTGGCGAGCGGCTGGACGTCGGTTGACCATCGCCAGCCGGGCCGAAAGACCAAGCGGCCGACCTCGGCGCCGCCGACCGCGATAATTTCGGCCTTGCCGTTCGGGAACTCGCGGACTTCATCGGGTTTCGTGAACGTCTTGTGGTCGATTTGCTGCTGGTGGCTCTGCATCGCATGCTCCTCTCCGCGCGGCTGTAAGCGACGCGACGACATTGTGGTGCGTGCGGAAACACTCGAAGGCGGTCCGGACCGGCGCCGAATTCTCCCTACGGGAAGGAGTATTACCTACTAGTAGGTTAAAGTCAAGGGGGATGGCAATCGAACAAGGCGACCCCGCGCCGGCATCCCAGACCTCTGCGGCTCAGCGGATCCTCGACGTCGCGGAACAGCTGGCTCAAACGCGCGGCTTCAATGGCTTCAGCTACGCCGACGTCGCGCAGAAGCTTCAGCTGACGAAGGCAAGTCTGCACTATCATTTCCCGTCGAAGGGCGATCTCGGTCGCGCCTTGATCGAGCGCTATCATCTCGTCTTCGGAGCGGCGCTCGACGACATCGATCGGCAGGTGCCCGCGGCCGACGAAAAGCTGCGGCGTTATGTCGGGCTGTACGACTCCGTCATGAGCAAGAATCGGATGTGCTTGTGCGGCATGCTGGCGGCCGAATATGCCACGCTGCCGGGCGCGATGCAGGACCAGCTGCGGCGCTTCTTCGACGCGAATGAGCTCTGGTTGGCGGCCGTGCTCGAACGAGGACGTCTCGCAGGCGTGCTCGCTTTTCGGGGATCGGCGACTGAGCGTGCGCAGAGTGTCCTCGGTGCGCTAGAGGGCGCTATGCTGGTTGCGCGTGCGTACGGCGACGCGCCGCGCTTTCGGTCGGCGGCGAAACAGGTATTGGCGGACCTGAGCGCCGAGCCCGGCTGAGCGGGCCGCAACCGCACGCAACCGGCGGCGGTCTTGGTGTCGCATGTTGAAACTCGATTTAACCACAAGCTTCCCGCGCTCGGTGCGCGACAAAGTCCTCGGCGTCGTCCAGCTGGGGCGTGCTTTCGACAAGGGCATCGCCACGGCGAACGGCACCCAGGGCGAGTACCACTATAACTGCCCGATGGACAAGGGCGTGCTCGGATTCCTCGGCATCGACGCCGACGCGTTGACGAGCGAGATCAAGAAGGCCAACAGCCAAGACGACCTCGTCGCGTATGCGAAGCCGTTCGTCGCCAAGAAGTCGCCGGCCGAAATTTCCCACTTCAACGAAGAGTTCCTCAAGTATTCGCCCGAGAAGGGCAGCGACGGTGAGAAGTACTTCCTGGAGCTGCGCAACCAAGTCGCGCCGACGCGGACCGACGTCACGATGTGGCCCGATCTGCTCGACCTCGACGAGAAGCGCCCCGTTCCGGAGCGCGTCCCCGCCTGAGGCGGACGCGTCCCATCGTTCCGCAAGAGGCCGCCGCAAGGCGGCCTCTTTGCTTTCCGTGAAGCGCGGCATGTGCCGACCTATCGGCTGGTCGTCGAATACGACGGGTCCGCGTTCCACGGGCTGCAGTTTCAGCCCGGTCTGCGCACGATCGCGGGTGAGTTGGAGACCGCGCTGTCGCGCATCTTTCACGCGCCGGTCAGCATCAGCGCCGCCGGACGCACCGATGCGGGCGTGCACGCGACCGCGCAGGTCATCGCATTTCATACCGAACGGGAGTTTCCGATCGAGCGGCTGGCTCGCGCGCTCAACGGCACGACGCCGCACGATCTGATCGTGCGCGAGGCCGCCGTCGCACGCGACGGCTTCTCACCGCGCTTCGATGCGCGCGAGCGCCGCTACGACTACCTGATCGTCAATCGCGGCGCGCCGTCGGCGATATGGCCCACTCGTGCCTGGTACGTGCCGCGTCCGATCGACGATGCGCGCTTCACTGCCGCGGCTGCGCCGCTGGTGGGGATCCACGACTTCGTCACGTTCTGCGGGGAGGCGCCCGAGCGCGGCGGTACGGTCCGCGAACTGTTCGAGCTCGCGCTCGAGCGCCGCTCGGACATCCTGCGCGTGCGGGTGCGCGGGAACGGCTTCCTTCACCGGATGGTCCGGATCATCGTGGGCACGCTGGTCGACGCCGCGACCGGCTACCGGGCGGCCGATTTCCCGGCCCGCGCACTCGCGGCGCGCGACCGGCAGGCCGCCGGAACGACCGCGCCGCCCCACGGGCTCTACCTGACCGGCGTCCGCTACGATGACTTCGAAACGAACCTGCCGGTCGTGCTGGGACCTTGAAGCGGCGGCCACGCGTCTGCTTGCTTTGGGTGGCGACAGCGAACCTCGTGGCCGAGCTTGCGGCGGTTGACTTCCGGCGAGCCTGGCCCGTATACTTCCTAGGTTGCCGCGAGCTTTTCGCGGCGTTCTTCACGTTCCGACGGACCCCATGCGCACATATCAGCAGAAGACGGCCGACACGAAACACGACTGGTACGTCGTCGACGCGACCGGACAACGGCTCGGCACGCTCGCCGTGCGGATCGCTCGCGCCCTCTCGGGCCGGTCGAAGCCGACCTGGACGCCCCACATCGACGATGGCGACCACGTGGTCGTGATCAATGCCGAAAAGGTCGAACTGGCCCCGCGCAAGTGGACCCAGAAGGTGTACCATCGCCACTCCGGCTTCCCGGGCGGTCTGCGGACCGAGACGGCGGCCCAGGTACGCGACAAGTATCCCGAGCGCCTGATCGAGCGCGCGGTCCGCGGAATGCTGGCGACCAATCGGATGCGCGACGTCCTGCTGGGTCGCCTCAACGTGTATGCCGGTGCGGAGCATCCGCACACCGCCCAGCAGCCGGAGCAGCTCGCGTAATGCAGACCCAGGATCTCTTTATCGGCACCGGCCGGCGCAAGCGCGGCATCGCCCGCGTCCGGCTCTACCTCGGCCAAGGCGTGATCACGATCAACAAGCGCCCGATGGAAGAATACTTTCCGCGCCCGTCGCTGCAGCAGATCGTGCGCCAGCCGCTCGACGTGACGCAGTCGCTCTCACGCTTCAACGTCGACGTCAAATGCGAAGGCGGCGGAGTGTCCGGTCAAGCCGGCGCGGTGCGGCACGGCATTGCGCGCGCGCTGCTCGAGATGGATGAATCCTTGCGCGAACCGTTGCGCCGCAATGGGCTGCTCACGCGCGATCCGCGCGAAAAAGAATCAAAGAAGTACGGCCGCAAGAAGGCTCGTAAGCGGTTCCAGTTCTCTAAACGGTAGATGGTGGCTGGTGTCGCCGGCCGGCGACATCGTTCGGGTGGGGACGCGGTCCTCGCACTTCGTGTGCGAGGGCTGCTCTGTTTTGGTCATCGCTCTCGGCCTTCCGGGCCTTCGCTCGACCAAAAAGCCCCACCGAACGACGTCGCCGGCCGGCGACACCCGGCACGAGGGTTTGCGTGTCGAACTGGCCTTGGGGTCGGCGGTGGCGGCCGTTGTGAGGGGTCGGCATGGATGGTAGCTGTGATTGGGGGTTGGGGTGAGTTGGGAAGCGGTTTCGGCTATTTCGGCGGTGGTGCAGGCGGCGGTGATTTTGTTGACGGTGGTGTTCGCCGTCATTCAGTTGCGGGATGGCCGGGGGGAAGCGCGCTTTCAGGCGACGCGGAGCCTCATTAACCAGGCGCTCGATCCGAGCTTTTATCGTGCGCTGCAGTTCGTGTTCAACGAACTCGCAAGCCGGCTGCGCGACCCGGAATACGCGAGCGAGCTCTCGTCTTCGCTGGGATGGGCGATCGATGGCGAAAAGCACCCCGAACTCCTGGTGCTCGCGAGGCTCGAAGAGATCGGGCTCTATCTCGAAAACCGATTCATCGATGGGAATGCGGTATTCAATTTTCTCGGCGAGCTCATCGTCGGCAGCTGGGAGAAGCTGATTCCCGTCGTCGAGATCATGCGCGCATCGCACACTAATCCGAACCTGTGGAGCAACGCCGAATCGCTCTACCGAGCCACTCGCGTGTGCCTAGAGCGCGAGCGGATCGTGTCCCAGCGCGTGGTGTAGCAGCGGGTGTCGACTCGTGACGACGGCGGAAATGCGCGGGGTGAACTCCGCAAAGATCATCGCTTCGTCGACTGCCACAGCTCTATTTTCGTGCCGTCGGGATCGAGAATCCAGGCGAACTTGCCGCTCGGATCGGAGTCGTCACGCTTGAGGATCGTGACGCCCTTTGCCTTCAGGCGAGTGAGAAACGCGTCGAGGTCATCCACGGCGAAGTCGAGCATGAAGTCGCGCCGCGAGGGCGCGAGATAACTCTCCCCTTCCGGGAAGGCGTTCCAAACCGCGACGGCCGGATGCCCGGGCGCGTCGTAGCGGAATGTCGCGCCGCCCCACGGCTCCAGCGAAATGCCCAATACGTCCCGATACCAAGCCGCCAGGGCCTTGGGGTCCTTGCTGACGACGAAAATGCCGCCGATCCCGGTGATGCGGCCTGGCGTGTCGGAGGCTGTCACCGCTGTGGCCGGCCACATGAAAATCGATGCCGCGAGGACGGCGAAAGAGACCCACGTTCGCATATTGTTCTTCCTGCTTGGCCGACCAGGAATGGCTGGCGCTGCGACATTGTCACCACGTTGTCGCTGACCGAGCGCAGTCCTTCGAGCGGCATGTCGCGGCGCTGGAGCTGCCATTGGTCGTTCTGTTCGAGCAGCAGTGCTGATGTCAACGGGGCCACGCTAGGACGGTTGGGCCGCCACGATGTGACCTGGGCTCGTTCATGGCGTGGACATGCGGCGGCAATCCGTGCGCGGCACGATCTTCGACATGACGGATGGAGTTGGATCGGCGACGGTTGAGGCGTCGTTAGCGGGGCGGGAGAGGTTGGGGGCGATCGCCGGCGGAGCGGCCCGGGATGAGCATGGTGCCGGTCGCGTGGCGCGCGTGGCGCTGTTCGAGGAGGCGCTGCTGGGCGCGCTGCGGGCTCGATTTGCGGAACTGCGGACGGTCACGAAGTGAGCGAGTTCGATCTGCTGACGACGGCAGCCGACGGGATGAGCGTGCAGCGAGCGATGCTCGACGTGGCGGCGCGCAATGTCGCGGCGGCGCAGGCCTCGACCCCGACGCATCCGTACGCGCGCCTGGTGGCGCAGTTCGCGCACACTGAGACCGACGACGGCGACGGCGGCGCATTCGATCCCGATCCGTTTGCGGCGGACGGCGACGATGCGGCCCGGACGCGATTCGTGGGGTCGGTGCCGGGCGGCGAGACGGCCGATGCGCTGACCGAGATGATCGCCGTCCTTCAGGCGCAGCGCGCCTACGAGGCCAATGCGTCGGTGTTCGACGTCGGGAAGCGATTGGCGGAGCGCACGATCGACGTCGGGCGGTTCTGAGGCCGTGCAGGTCGAGCTGCTCGTTCCCGACGCTGTGGCGCCGGTTCCCTCGGCGGTGCACGCGCGCGGCGGCGAGCCGAGCGCGTTCGGAAAGCTCGTCGATGCGGCGGGCGCGCTGCTCGGTCGTGCCGATCGCGCCGAGGCGGCCTTCACCGCACATCGCGGCGGGCTGCAGGAGATGGTCGTCGAGCGCGCGCGGGCCGACATCGCGCTGGCCGTCGCTACGGCGGCGGCACAGCGCGCGACGCAGGCGTTGTCGTCGCTGCTCGGCATGCAGCTCTGATGGCGCTGGCCGTCGCGGCGGTCGAACGCGTACGCGCGCTCTCGCCGCGCGCACGGCTGGCGTTGGCGGTGGGGCTGCTGATGCTCGCGGCGAGCGGAACGGCGGCCTTCATCGCGGCGCGCGACGTGCGGGTGGCGCTGTTTGCGACGCCGCTGCATGCCGATCAGCTGGCTGAAGTCGAAGCGCGTCTGGCGGCCTGGAGCATTCCGTATGCGGCCGGCGGCGACAACGTGCGCGTCGATCCGGGCCGCCGCAGCGGGCTGCTACTGCGGCTCGCTCTGGCCGGGGTCCCGCATCCGCATCTGGCCGGCAGCGACGAAGCGCTGGCGCACGTCGGCGCCTTGACGCCGCAGACCGTGCTCGAAGCGCAGACCCGTGACGCGCTGGCCGCGGATCTGGCGTTGGGACTGCGCGGGCTCGACGGCGTCGCCGACGCGCGGGTCGTGATCGCACCATCGAGCGGCGGCGTCTACGCCGACGACACGCACCGCGATGCGAGTGCCAGCGTTCGCATCGCGCTGGTAACCGGCGCGCGGTTGGGCGGCCGAACGGTGGCGGGAATCAAGGCCTTCGTCGCCGGCGGCGTACCGGGGCTGGAGGCGGCGCGTGTCACGGTGGTCGACGATCGCGGGATCGCGCTCGACGGCGACGCCGGCGACGATGCCTCCGACGTGCAAACCGCGCTTCAAAGCGCCCTCGATGCGGCCTTCGGGGCGAAGACGACGATCGTGCGCGTCCATCGCGAACCGCTCGGCGAGCGGCGCGAGGTGCACGACATCCGCCGCGGCGCGATCGGCGGCACGATCGCGCGTTCGACCAGCGACGAACGCTACGCCTCGAGCGCCAAGCACTACTCGAAGCTGAACGGAACCGAAGATCGCGGCAGCGACACGCGTGAGGAACGGCGCAGCATTACTCCCGACGCCACCGCGCGGCTGTCGGTCGCCGTTTTCGTCGACGCGGCGCGCGGGCTCGATCTCGACAAGATTCGGGCGCTGGCCGCGGCGACCGCCGGTACCCGCAGCGATCGGGGCGACACGCTGCGCGTCGAGGCGGTCGCGTTCGACGACGCGACCGTGCGTGAGCCGGGCAACGGCGCGCCGCCATGGCTGCTGGCCGCGCTGAGCGCGCTGCCGCAGCTGGCGACGGCGGCGGCCGTCATCGCGATCTCCGCGTTCGCCGCGCGTCCGTGCGCCGCCGTGGCGATGCGCACGCTCGAGACGGCGTCGGCCCGGAGCACGGCTCGCAACGCCTCGGGAATACCGCCGGCCCGGATGCGCGGCGTACTCGACGGCGAGCCGCCGCACGTGGCGGCCGCGATCATCTCGGCGCTGCCGACCGCGACCGCGGCCGCGGTGCTCGAACTCTATCCGCCGGAGGAGCGGGCGGCGATCGTGCGCCGGCTGGCGCGCGCGAACGCGAACCTGGTACCGCCGGCCGAGGAGCTGCTGCGTGCGCGAGGCTGACTTCGTCTCGCTGGCCGAGATGCTGATGCCGACGACCGACGACTCCGCCGGCGGTGAGATACCGGCGACGGTGGTGACGGACGCCCGCCACGATGACGATCCGCTCGACGAGCGCGTCGCTGCGCTGCGCGATGCGCGGCTGTTTCGGGCGCGTTTGGCGGACGCGCTGGATGAGGCCTCGGCCCGGCTGCTGCGCGAGCTTGCGGCTGACGTGCTGGCGCGCGAACTGCAGCTCGCGCCGTGTGACCTCGCGAGCATCGCGCGTCGCGTGCACGCCGCTGCGCCGATCGCCGGCGTGCGCGTCGCCGCGGAGGATGCCGCGCTGCTCGGCGACTTCCCGGTCGTCGTCGATGCGTCGCTTCGCCCCGGCGACGCGATCGTCGAACTCACCGGCGGCGCGATCGATGCGCGCCTCGGCGTGCGCCTCGCGCAGGTGCTCGAGGCGTTCGCGTGATCGGCCGCGCGCGTGGAACGATCGTTGCGACGCGCGGCGGAATGCTCGAAGCGGAGCTGCCCTTCGTACGTGCCGGCGACACGGTCGTGATCCGGGGCGGTGGTCGGGACGCCCGCGCCCGCGTCGTCGCGCTGCAGGGTACGTGCGCGACGCTCGCTCCGTGGTGCGCCCTCGACGGCATCGCGCGCGGTGACCCGGTGAGCGCCGACCCGAGCGCCGCCTTTCCGGCGCTGGGCACTGCGCTGCTCGGGCGCGCCGTCGACGCCTCCGGGGCGGTGCTCGACGGGGGGCCGCCGATCCGGTCGGCCCGCATGGGACGCGATCCGGGTGCGCTCGCGCTCGGCGAGCGGCGTCCGTGCGCGGAACTCTTCCACACCGGCATCCGCGCGATCGATGGGCCGCTCGCGTTCGGGCGCGGCGCACGGATCGGCATCTTCGGGCCGGCGGGAGCCGGCAAGTCGACCATCTTGGATGCAATCGTTCGCGGCGCGGAAGCCGACGCGACCGTCGTCGCGCTGATCGGCGAGCGCGGCCGGGAAGCGGAGCGGCGCGTCGAGGCGCTCGATGCCCGCACGACGATCGTCTGCGCGACCAGCGACCGGCCGCCGGCGGAGCGCCTGCGCGCCGCGGAGGTCGCGTTCGCGCAGGCCGGCGCCCTGCGTGCGCGAGGGTTACACGTCCTGCTGGTAGTCGACTCGCTCGCGCGGATCGCGTCCGCCGCACGCGAGATCGCGCTGGCGGCTGGTGAGGCGCCCGGACGCGGCGGCTTCCCGCCCAGCGTCTTCGCCGGGTTGGCGCGGCTGTTGGAGCGCGCGGGCCCCGCGGCGCGCGGGAGCATGACCCTCGTCGCGACCGTTCTCGCCGAGGGTCCCGACGAACACGATCCTGTCTCCGAGGCGGCGCGCGGCGGCCTCGATGGGCACCTCGTCCTGAGCGAACGACTCGCGCGGATGGGCCGCTTCCCCGCCATCGATCTCGTGCGGAGCACGAGCCGCACCTTCACCGACTGCGCCGCGGCCGGGCACGTCGCCGCTGCGCGTCTGCTGCGCGCAGCCGTGGCTGCGCTCGACGAATCGCGCGACGCGCGCGGGCTCGGCATCGATGCGGCGGCCGGCGATCCGTTCCTGGGGCGGTGTCTTGAGCAGGAGGCGACGATCGACGCATTCTTGTCCCAAGACGCCGCGCCGTCACCGTTCGCGCGCACCCTCGCCGGCCTCGCCGCCGTGACCCAGCCCCTGCACGCGTGACCGTCGCCGACGACGTCGCCGCCGTCCAGCGCCGCATCGCGCAGATTGCCGGCTCCGGCGATCGCGCGGCATGGGCGGCTGCGGTCGGCGGGATCCGCGCGCCGGCGGCCGCTCGGGGCGCGGGCGGCGACCTCGTGCCGGGGCCCTCGCCGCGTATCGACGACCTCGTTCGCCGCAATGCGGCGCGCTGGCGGCTCGAGCCCGCCCTGCTCGAGGCGGTGATCGCCAACGAGTCGGCCTTTGACCCCGCCGCGACCTCGCCGGCCGGCGCACAAGGTCTCATGCAGCTGATGCCGGCCACGGCTGCTGCGCTCGGCGTGCGCGATCCGTTCGATCCCGCCCAGAACGTGGCGGCCGGCGCGCGCTATCTGCGCTCGCTCGTCGATCGCTTCGGCGGGGATGTCCGTTTGGCGCTGGCGGCGTACAATGCCGGTCCGGGTGCCGTGGAGAACCATCGTGGCGTACCGCCCTATGCCGAAACGCAGCGCTATGTCGAAGCCGTCCTGGCTTCGCGTGCAAGGTATCGCCGCCGCTAGTGCGATCTGCCTGGCGCTGCTGCCGGGCGCCGCATCGGCGGGACGCGGCGACGCCGACGTTGCCGTCGTGACGATCCTTGCGGCCTATACGCGCGCGACGCATGCCGACGACGTCGCGACGTACGCGGCGCAAGGAACGCTTGTCGGCGAAGGGCTGACCGGGACCTTTACCGACGTGCGCGATGGAACGAACGAACGCGAGGACGACGTCATGGGCCCGCGTCACGAAACGACGCTGCGGCTGGGTAATCGGATCTTCGTGCGCAACGCCAACGGCAACGTGCGGGAACTGCGCGGCTATCTGCACCGGCGCGGTCTTACCGAAGACTTGCTCGACTCCGGCGAGTTCGCCGCGCATCCCGAGCTGTCGCGATTTGCCGGCTGGGGCGATGCGAACGGCGTGCGCGCCTGGCGGCTCGAGGTGCGCGCTGCCGGCGGCGAGCCGGAGACGCTGTGGATCGATGCCGGGAGCGGCCTGCCGCTGCGCTTGGAATTTCTCGACGGTGATGGTCCGTCGTTCCTCGAGTACGGCGATTGGCGCGATGTCACCGGACGCAAGATTCCGTTTCGTACGGTGCTGACCGACGGCGACCGCCGCTTCGATACGGTGCAGCAGACGACGTCCGTGACGATCGATCAGCCGGTCGACGCCGCCGCGTTTGCCCCTTTGCAGCCGCGGCTGCTGGAGACCGACCGCGTCCACACCGTGCCGCTGATCGAGCGCGAGGGACACGTCGGAATCACCGTGCAGTGCGCCGGGCGCGATTGGTTCTTTTTGCTCGACACCGGCGCCCAATCGATCCTGGTCGACACAAGCATCCTCAGGGCCGCGGGTGTGTCGCCGCAGGGTGCGCTCGAAGTGCGCGGCGCGACGCGCAGCGGCGGGCTCGGCGTGGCGGTGCTGCCGTCGTTAGCGGTCGACGGCGCGGCGCTCGACAACGTCGTCGTCTCGTCGCTCGACCTCGGCCGCAGCATCGGCGGCCGGCTGCACTTCGACGGCATCCTCGGCTACCCGTTCTTCGCCTCGGCGCTGGTCGAAATGGATTTCGCCAACCATCTGCTGCGTTTCGGTCCGCCCGGATCGTTCGCGCCGCGCGGCACACGCATTTCGCTGGACGTCGACCGGGAACTGGCCGAAGCCTCGTTACGCGCGAATACCATCGAAGCGCCCTTCATCGTCGACACGGGAAATAGCTCGGAAGTGCTGCTCTACCGGCCGTTCCTCGATGCGCACCCCGGCATCGTTCCGTTCTCCAGCGCCGGGTCGTGGAACTACGGGATCGGCGGCGCGAACGCGAGCTATCGCACCACGCTCGACGCGCTCGATATCGGCGGCGTTTCGCTCTACCACCGCGCGGTGGAGGTCGTGTTGGCGCGCGAAGGTGCCTTCGCGGATCGAGTCGATGCGGGCAACGTCGGTCTGGGCGTCCTGCGCAACTTCGTGGCCACCTTCGATTTAGGCGGTGCCGCGATGTATCTCGCGCCGGGCGCACAGTTCGATGACGGGCGGCTGCGCAGCGCTTCACGGCCGGCAACATCTTCGTAGCAGGCACGTCATGCGCGGCGCGTACGGTCGTAGCGGAGGCACGATCGCATGCAGACAGCCGGCGTCACGATCCTGAGCACGGAACTCACCCACACCGACCGCCGCGCGCTTTCTGAAGCCTGGTACCGCACGCTGCACCTTGCTGAGCCGGCTCCGCGCGGAGCGGTCGCGCAGTCGGCCGGCCCCTCCGGGCGCGCTGCCGGCCGCGGCCGCCCGGTAAGCCCGGTCCGTCCCGCGGCGGCCGCACCGAAGGGCGCCCCCGCTGTGACCGTTCGCCTGATGCGCGACCCGCGGACGCCGGACGAACGCGAACGCCGCGTCGCGGCAACGCCGTTGGCACGGCGGCTCGCACGAGCGGCCGCGGTCGGGGCGCGGCGGCCCCGCTCGTCGGTGTGCACGATTCATGACGGCGGCGGCCGCATCGTGGTGCTGGTGCGCAATGACGGCGCTCGGACGCGTGTCGTCGCGGTCTGCGCGCCGCACCTGCGCGAGCGGGTCGAACGCGCGCTCGCGCATGCGCGCTTCGCGCTGGCCGCCGCCGGCATGCGCAGCGAGGTCGCCTGATGGAGGGGCCGTCTCCGCTCGATGCGTTCGAGCGGGTTGCCGCACGCGCCGAAGACCTGCGCGATGCGTTCCGTCCGGGCGGCGTGCCGCTGCACGGTGACGTGACCGGCGCACCGCGCGTGCTCGGTTCGACCGACCCCCTCAGCGTTGCGCTGCCGTCCGGCGCGTGGCTGGTCACCGCCGGCGGTGAGGGGGCGCGCGCGTACACGCGCGACGGCGCCTTGACGCTCGCCGACGGTACGTTGCGCACGCGCGACGGCGCGGCCGTCCTCGGTTATTCCGGCGGCGATGCGCGCGGCAGCGTCGCGAGCCCGCTCGAGCTCCCGGCCGCCGATCGTGCACTGGGACGCTGCGACGACCCGGCAATCGAAGCCGACGGCAGCGTTGTCTATCGGCGGGTCGCGATCGACCCGCGCACCGGTGAGCGCAGCCTGGAACGGCGTACGATCGGGCGCATCGCGCTGGCGCGGTTCCCCGCCGGCAGCGAGCCGGTCCGTCTCGACGGCGGACACGTTGCCGCCCCGCACGGCGTGGTGCCGCACCTAGGCACGGCAGGTGATGGCGCGTTCGGCCCGCTGACGACGGCCAGCCGCGAAGCCGGCAGCGTCGACATCGCCGCGGGCGTCGAGCGTTTGAACGAGTCGTACCGTCAGTTCGAAGCGCTGGGCGCCGCGTTTCGCTCGCGGGCGAGCGTGCAGAAGACGACGCTCGACCTCGTCAAGTGATCGCCGAAGCCCACTTCGCACCCGCCTCCGACGGCCTGCGGCGGCTGCGCTTCTGGCCGCGCTCGTCGATCCCGCTCGAAGCGGCTTGCGTGGTCGCCAACGGTTTGCGCGAGACGCTGCGCGAGCTGTTCGGCGAGGCCTGCGAACTGGTCGTCGGCGAGCCCTCAACCCTGGCAGCCGAAGCGTGGCGCGTGGTTTCCCGCGATGCGTTTCTGTTCCTGACGCGCGGCCGTCAGACCGACATCGTCCTCGTCATCCCGCGCACCGACGCACGTCGTCTCGTGCTCCGTGCGTTTGGCGAGCCCGCGGCGACGGCGCACGCGCACGCGCCGCCGGAGCGCGAGTGTTCGGCACTCGAGGTGCACGCTATCGAGCGCATCGCGGCGCGCTGCGCGTTAGCCTTCGATCCGCTGTGCGCCGAACGGCGGAGTCCCTCGCGGGCGGTGACGCAGGGTGACGTCCCGTCCTGCGCCGCGTATTTCGACGTGCGCGTCCAGGTGCCGGCGGCGCTGGTGCTGGGGATCGCGATCGTGCGCGCGCTGCCCGATCCCGGGCCTGCCGCCGGGTTTGGCCCCGGCGCGCTCGATGCCGTCGCGCTGCCGCTGCGGGTGGTATTCGCGGCGGGCCGGATCGACGCCGGAGCATTCGCGCGCTGGCGCGCCGGCGATATCATCCCGTTGGCGACGCCGATCGGCGCCCCGGCGACCCTGGAGATCGGCGGCCGTGCGTTTGCCACGGGCGCGCCCGGCGCATGCGGTTCGCGCGCCGCGCTGCGCATCGACGCGCCGGCGGGAAACGTCACGTGAACGGGGCGCCCTGGCCGGGGTCGATGGATCGCTTGATGCACGTCCCGCTCGACGTGACGGCGGAGCTAGGCTCCGCGACGATGCTGATGCGCGACGTCCTCGCGCTCGGCGCAGGCTCGATCGTCGTGCTCGACCGGCATGCGTCGGGCCCGGTCGACCTGCGCGTGAACGATCGCCTGGTCGCGCGGGGCGAGATCGTCGCCGTCGACGACCGCTTCGGCGTGCGCATCACCGAGCTGGTCGAGAAGCCCTAACGTCGTGGATGCGCTGCTGAGCCTCGCCGGCCGCGGGCATGCCGCCCTGCCGCTCGACATTCTGGCCGCGCTGACGCTCCTGTCGCTCGCGCCCTTCGTGCTCGTCCTTTCGACCTCGTTCGTGCGCATCGTGGTCGTGCTCTCGCTGGTCCGGTCCGCGCTCGGCGCCTCGATGCTGCCGCCGAATACGGTCCTGACGGGCCTCGCGCTGGTGCTGACCTGCGTGATCATGACGCCGACCTTCGAGACGATCGAGCGCGACGCGATCCGGCCCTACGCCGCCGGGAAGCTTTCGCAGTCGGCATTCCTCGCCCACGCCGGCGAACCGCTGCGCGCCTTCATGCTGCGTCAAACCAAGCTGCGCGACATCGGCGTGTTCGCCCGGGTCGCGCACCGCCCGGCCGGTGAACCGGCGGCGCATGTTCCGATCACGGTTCTGATCCCCGCCTTCGTGGTGGGCGAACTCCGTTCGGCGTTCGCGATCGGGGTCGCACTATATCTGCCGTTCGTCGCGATCGATCTCGCGGTATCGGCGATGCTGATGGGCCTAGGCATGGTGATGCTCAGCCCGCCGGTGATCTCGCTCCCCTGTAAGCTGCTGCTGTTCGTCCTCGTCGACGGCTGGACGCTCGTCTGCACCGGCCTCGTCCAAAGCTTCCGCTAAGCGCCCATCTGGACGTCGTTGGGGCGGTAGAGGAACCGCGGCTGGGGAACGCCAGGGCGTGCGCATAGCGGAGAAGGTGCGGGTCTCGCGGCCGTTCTTTTCGTTCGAATTCTTCCCGCCGAAGGACGATGCGGCCGAGCGGACCCTCTTCCGGACGATCGAGGCCCTGCGGCCGCTCGATCCCGGCTTCGTCTCGATCACCTACGGGGCGGGCGGGTCGACGCGCGTCCGCACCGTCGAGCTGGCGAAGCGCCTGCGCACGGAAGCCGGACTCGACGTGATGGCGCACCTCACGTGCGCCGGAGCGACCGTGGCCGAGCTGCGTGCGACGCTGACCGACCTGCGCCGGGCAGGCATCGAAAACGTGCTGGCTCTGCGCGGCGATCCGCCGCGCGGCAGCGAAACCTTCGAACCGCAAGCCGGCGGCTTGGAGCACGCCAACGATCTGGTCGCGCTGATCAAGTCGGAGTTCGGCTTCTGCGTCGGCGGCGCGGCCTACCCGGAGAAGCACCCCGAGGCGGTCAGCCTCGATGCCGACCTCGCCGCGCTTTCGCGCAAGGTCAGCGCGGGGGCGGAATTCCTGGTGACCCAGTTATTCTTCGACAATGCGCGCTACGTCGAGTTCATCGAGAAGGCGCGTCAGTGGGGAATCACCGTGCCGATCCTCGCCGGCATCATGCCGATCACCAACTACGAACAGATCGACCGCTTCACGCGCGGCTGCGGCGCGACGATTCCGGCCAGCTTACGCGAGGAACTCGAAGCACGGCGCGACGACCCGCAGGCGGTGATCGATCTCGGCGTCGCGTACGCGACCCTGCAAGTCGCCGACTTGCTCGCCCGCGGCGCACCGGGAATCCACTTCTACACCCTCAACCGCTCGCCGGCCACCCGCGCCGTGGTGTCGGCACTTCTGGCCGCACGCCGCGCCTGGTGATGTTCACGTAACAGCGCGGTAACGACCGGCGCGTAGGGTGAGGCCGGTGCACGGCTTCGACGACCTTTTGCGCGATGCGCTGGTGTTGACGGCGCTGCTGACGCTGCCGGTACTGCTGACCGCGACGGCGGTTGGGGCGACGGTTGCGGTCGTGCAGGCGGCGACGCAAGTGCAGGAACAGACGCTGACGCTGCTGCCGAAGCTGCTGACGGTCGGCGCCCTGATCGTGCTGTTCGGGCGCTTTGGTTTGGGTCTGTGCGCGCAGCTGCTGTACGAAGTCGTCGCGCGCATTCCGCAGCTGGTGCGCGGTTGACGCAGACCTGGCTGCTCGTGTTCGCGCGGGCAGCCGGGCTCGCATCACGTGCGCCGGGGTTCTCGCATCCGTCGGTTCCGCCGATCGTGCGCGCCGGGCTGGCGCTTGCGCTGGCGTGCGCCGTCGCGCCGCATACTGCGCCCGTGCGACTGGACGGGGCACACCTCGCGCTGGCCGCGGCCGCTGAGGCGGCGCTCGGAGCCGCGATCGGATTCGGTGCGGCGCTGCTGTACGACGGCGCGTATTTCGCCGGGCGGACGATCGACGATTACCTCGGCGTGCGCGGCAGCGTGCCGGGCGCGAACGTGACCAGCGCGCAAGGTTTCGGCCGGCTCTGGTCGGCGACGTTTTTGGCGGCCTTCATCCTGCTCGACGGCTGGGTGCCGGTGGTGCTGGCATTCGCCGATTCGTTCGAGCGCATTCCTCCGGCGACGTGGCCATCCGGCGGCGCTTGGATGCACTTCGCACTGGCCCTCCCGGCGACGCTGCTGCAGGCGGCGCTGCTCGTTGCCGCGCCGGCGATCACGGTCGCCGCGACGCTCCACTTGGCATTGGCCGCCGTCACGCGCATCGTGCCCCGCTTCGGCGGTTTCAGTCTGGCTTTTCCGGCGGTCTTCGCCGGCGCATTGGCTCTGACGGTGATGACGCTGCCGCTGCTGATTCCGCTCGGTGCGCGGCCTTGGCTGGTCGTGCCGTGGGAGAACGCGCGGTGAGCGACGGCAACAAGCCGTTCGCGGCGACGCCGTCGCGTCGCCGTCGCGCGCGCGCGGAAGGGAACGTCGCGCGCTCGGCCGAGCTCGGCAGCGTCGCGGCGTTTGGGTGCGCGACGCTGGCCGCGTGCGCGAGCATTCCGTTCGTCGCGGGCGCGCTGGCAGCGGCGCTGCGCGAAAGCGCCGCCCAACCGCGAGCCGGTATCGCGGTCGCATCGCTCGGCATCGTTGCGTGCGCGGCACTCGCACCGGCCGCTGCCGCGGCGCTCGCCGGTTCCGCGCTCGCGCTCGCGCAAGGCGGCGGGCTGCATGTTACGGCGCTGCACTTCGATCCGAACCGGCTCAATCCGGTCGCCGGACTGAAGCGAATGCTCGGCCCGGAAGCCGCGCTCGGCGGGGTTCGCGCTGCGGTCGCGTTCGCGGTCGCGCTGGCGGCGCTGCTCCCGATCGGGCGGGACGTTCTCGCGGCCGGTGCGGCGCTCGGCGCACCCGGCGCGGCCGCGGGAGTCGCAGGCGCAGCGGCGCTGCGCGCGTGCGGCGCGGCATTCGCGGTCGGACTCGCCTTCGCCGCGGCCGACTACGCGCTGGCACGCCGGCGCTGGCTGCGCGGGCTGAAGATGTCCTTCGACGAGCTCAAGCGCGACGCGCGTGAAAACGACGGCGACCCGCAGACGCGAGCACGCCGCAAGACGCTGCATCGCGATCTCGTGCGCGGTGCGATCGCGCGCACGCGCGAGGCGTCCTTCGTCGTGGTCAACCCGACCCACGTCGCGGTAGCGCTGCGTTACGCCCCGCCGCAGATTCCCGTGCCCGAAGTGCTCGTGCGGGCCGCCGACGGGGGCGCACTGCGGGTTCGCGCCCTCGCCCGCGAGGCGGGCATACCGGTGATCGAGGACGCGCCGCTGGCGCGATTGCTCTATGCGACCAGCGCCGGCAGCCGCGCGATCGCGCCCGAAACCTACGTCGCGGTCGCGCAGATCGTGGCCGACATCGCCCACGCGGGACTGCTCGCATGAGGATCGACTTCACGACCGTGTTCTCGATCGCGGTGCTGTGCATCGTCGCGATCCTGATCGTGCCGCTCCCGGCGCCGCTGCTCGATGCGCTGCTCGCGCTCAACGTGTTCGGCTCGGCGCTGGTGCTGCTCTTGAGCCTACGCGTCGAAGAGCCGCTGCAGTTCTCCGCTTTCGCGCCGTCGCTGCTGCTGGCCACCTTGTTCCGCCTGTCGCTCGAGGTCAGCGCGACGCGGCTGATCCTGACCCGCGGGCACGACCCGGGCGGCGTCGGCGCATTGATCCCGGCCTTCGGCGCGTTCGTGGTGGGCGGCAACATCGTGGTCGGCCTGATCGTGTTCGCGATTTTGATCACCATCCAATTCGTCGTCATCGCGAGCGGCGCGCAGCGCGTCGCCGAGGTCAGCGCGCGTTTCACCCTCGATGCGATGCCGGGCAAGCAGATGGCGATCGACGCCGACGTGCACGCGGGGCTGCTCGACGCCGAAGGCGCGCGTTTCAAACGCGCCCGCGTCCAGCGCGAAGCCGACTTCTACGCCGCGATGGACGGGGCCGGCAAGTTCGTCAAGGGCGATGCCGTCGCGGCGCTGATCATCGTCGCGCTGAACCTAGCCGGCGGGATCGTCGTCGGCACCTTCTATCACGGCCTTCCCCCGCTCGAAGCGATGCAGACGTTCGCGATCCTCTCGATCGGGAACGCGCTGCTGACGACGCTGCCGGCTTTTCTGATCTCGACCGCGATGGGGCTGATGGTGACGCGCGTCGCAGGCGACGGTGCCTTGGGTGTCGATCTCGCCGCGCAGCTGTTCGCGCGGCCGGACGTGCTGCGGGTCGCCGGCGTGCTGGTGCTCGCGCTGGCGTGCATCCCCGCCTTCCCGGGCTTGCTCTTCGTCGCGCTAGGCGGCGGCGCGTTCGGAGCCGCCGCGCTCGCCGGGCGCGGGCAGGCACGCGCCGAAACGGCGCGGGACGCCGCGCAGCAGCGCCGGCGACGTGAGGCAGTACGGCGGCCCGAGAGCGCCTTCGCGCTGGTCGGCGTTGACGCGCTCGCGATCGAAATCGGCGCCGACTTGTACTCGCTGCTCGTGCAGCCCAACTGCGACGCGCTGCTCGACCGCATCGGTGACGTGCGTCGCTCGCTCGCGGCCGAAATCGGAATCGTCATTCCGGGCGTGCGGCTGCGCGACGATCCGCTGCGCGACCCGCGCACCTACGGGATCCGGGTGCGCGACCGCGCCGTCGTCGAAGGGATCGTGCGGCTCGACCGGCTGATCGCCGTCGGCGCGCCCGAACAGCTGCGCCGGGTCGAGGGCGAGCCGACGACGGAACCCGTCTACGGCCTGGCTGCGCGCTGGATTGCGTACGAGCAGCGCGAGGCCGCGCAGCAGGCCGGTACGCTGACCTTCGATGCGATCTCGATCGTCGGCTCGCACTTGGCCGAGGCGGTGCGCTTGCACGCTGCCGAACTCTTCGGCCGTCAGGAATTCGCCGCGCTGGTCGAACACCTGCGCGTCGCGGTGCCGTCGCTCGTCAAGGACGTCGGCGGCGACGCGCTGCCCATCGCTCTGGGACATCGTGCGATGCTGCACTTGCTGCGCGAGCGGATCTGGCCGCGCGACCCGGTGACCGTGTTCGAGGCGCTGCTCGATGCGGCCGCGCTCAGCCGCGACCCGCGCGAGCTCGCCGAAGCGGTGCGCCGCGTGCTGGTTCCGCAGCAGCTGCGCCGCGACGGCGTGCAGCGGTTGCGTCCGCTGATCGTCACGCCGGAGCTCGAGGCGGAATTGAGCGCGATGTGGGCCGCCGAGGGCGGCCTCGCGCCGGATCCCTTCACCGCGCTGCACGTCCGCGAAACGGTGGCCCGCTTCGTCGCCGACGGCGCGTTCGCGCCGCACGCGCTGGTGGTGACGGCGCCGCTGCGCCCGCTGGTCGCGGAGTTCCTCGAGCGCACCACGCCCGGGCTCGCCGTGTACGCGTACGGCGAACTGCCGCCCGAACTCCGGCTCGAACCTGCGGCCGTCATCGATCGGCCAGCGGCGCTGGTCTAGCTTCCGGCGGTCGATGCGCCGTTGCGCGCGAGCCCGGCGCAGCGCGCGCAGCGGCCGCTCACAACGAGCGCCGCGTCGACGCCGGAATAGCGATGATCCTGCGCGATCGACAGCGCGAGCGCGGCGATCTGCGGTGCCGGGATGTTGACGATCTCGCCGCAGCTCGCGCACACCAGATGATGGTGCTTGTCGAGTGCGGCCTCGTACCGCGCGGCGCCGCCGTGCGCGAATACTTGGACCAATCCGATCGCGCGCAGGATATCGAGCGTGCGGTAGATCGTTCCGAGGCTCACCGCGGGCAGCGCGGCGCGCACGCGTTCGTGAATCGTTTCCGCGGTCAGGTGGGCACCGTCCTCGAGCGCACGTAGGATCGCGGCGCGCTGCTTCGTGAGACGGTAGCGTGTTTGAAGGAGTCCTGCATCAACTCCCTTGGAGTCAATCATAGAGGCGCCCTCCGCGGTCCGGGCCTCATCGACCTTTGGTCCGGACGACCGCAACGTCGTTTGACGCTGTTCGCCCCCCATGCTACCATCCGAGGGTTCTCCCCTTCCCCGGAACCGGTATGTGGAATAAGCTCAAGCGGCCGCTCGAAGCGGTCCTCCTTGTGGCTCTCGTCGGGCTCTGCATTTGGGCGATTTGGCCCATCCAGCAGAAGATCCACTTGGGCCTCGACCTTCAGGGCGGCGCGCGCGTGCTGCTCGAACTTCAGACGACGCCCGAGGTCAAAACGATCACGCCTGATATCCAGAATCAGGTCGAGCTCGTGGTGGAGAAGCGCGTCAACTCGCTGGGCGTCTCCGAACCGGTCATTTCGAAAGTCGGCTCCAACCGGCTGCTGGTCGAAGTTCCCGCGCTCAAGAACTCGGACGAACTCGAAAGCCTGCTGAAGAAAGTCGCGGTGCTCGAGTTCAAGATCGTGCCGCCGCAGGTCAGCCAGCGCGCGCGCAGCGACAAGAAATACGCAGCCGATCCGAACGGCGCATACAAGGACTCGGGGGCGGTCATTTACTCGGGCGCGGAGTTGAAGAGCGCGCACGCCGGCTTCGGTCAGGGCAGCGAGCCTCAGGTCGACTTCACCACCAAGGACTCGACCAAGTTCGCGAACCTGACCCGCGATCACATGGGGCAGCTGCTCGGCATCTTCCTCGACAAGCAATTCATCAGCGACGCGACGATCGAAGGGATCATTTCGACCGACGGCATGATCCACGGCTCGTTTACCGAGGACCAGGTCGCCGAGCTTGCCAACGAGCTCAACGCCGGTGCACTGCCGGTCCCGACCACGATCAAATCGAAGGACGACGTCGGAGCGACGCTCGGCAAGGACGACTTGATCCGCTCGCTCTATGCCTCGATCGCGGGTCTGTCGCTGGTGCTGCTGTTCATGGCCGCGGTCTATCGGCTGCCCGGCGTGCTGGCCGACATCGCGCTGTTCGTCTACGTGCTGATGCTGCTGGCGCTGCTCGCTGCGGCGCACGCGGTGCTGACCCTGCCGGGGATCGCGGGCTTCGTGCTCTCGATCGGTATGGCCGTCGACGCCAACGTGCTGATCTTCGAGCGCCTCAAAGAAGAACTGTGGGCCGGGAAGTCGCTGCGCGCCGCGGTGCGCATCGGGTTCCAGCGCGCGTTCAGTTCGGTGTTCGATTCGCACTTCACCACGATCGTCGGCGCCGGCGTGCTCTACTTGTTCGGCACCGGCACGGTCCAGGGTTTCGCCTACACGCTCTTCTGGGGCACGGCGCTTTCTCTTTTCACGGCCGTCGTGGTGACGCGCTTCCTGGTCGATGTCGTGGTCGACAACGATCTCGTCACCGACAAGGCTGCTTGGGGCGCCGCGCCGCTCGCGCCGCCGGTCGTCCCGGCGCGGGCGGGAGCGTAGATGTTCTTCCGCCGCCTGAATTGGAACGTCGTCGGCTGGTTCCGCACCGTGTCGGCGATCTCGTACGCGATCATCGGCCTCGGGATCGCGATGATGATCTTCAACTACGTGAAAACCGGCGCGCCGCTGCGGTTGGGCCTCTCGTTCACCGGCGGTACCGACGTCTCGGCGAAGTTCACTCAGCCGGTCACGAAGGACAAGCTGGTCGCCGCGCTGGCGACGGTCGGCGTCACCGACGCTCAGATCAATACCGTCGCGCCGCACCCCGGCGAAACGGCCGGCGAACGCTGGACGATCGAGACGCAGCGCGATTTCGGCAATAACTCCACCGAACTGATCGGGGCGCTCCAAAAGATCGCGCCGTACGACCGAAATCAATCCTCGGTGTCGACCGTCGGGCCGTCGCTTTCGCACGAGTACTTGTTCAATGCGGTCAAGGCGCTCGTCATCGCGATCTCGATCCAGTTCCTCTACATCGCGTTCCGTTTCGGCTGGAATTTGATCTTCGGCTGGGTCTGCGTGGTGGCGCTGGTGCGCGACTCGCTGATGATGATCGGCATCTACGCGCTGGCCGGCAAGCGCGTCGACGACGCGTTCCTGGCCGCGGTGCTGACCGTGATCGGGTACTCGGTCATGGACACGATCGTGATCCTCGACCGGATCCGCGAGAACATCAAGGTGCTGGACGGCAAGCCGTTCGACGAGATCGTCAACACCTCGATCCTTCAGACGATGACGCGGTCGGTCAATACCCTGGCGACCGTCGTCATCACGCTGGTCGCGCTGCTCACCTTCGGCGGAGCGTCGCTGCAGAACTTCGCCTTCGCGCTGCTGGTCGGCATCTGCTCGGGCGGTTATCATTCGATCTTCTACTCGGCCCCGCTGGTCGCGGTGCTGCAAAAACGCGCGAATAGCCGGCGCATCTTCCGCGGCTCGTCGCTCACGACGCCGAAAACGGTCGCGCAGGCCCGCGCGCAGAGTGCCGCCGCGGCCCTGCGTGATCGCGAAGAAGTTGCAGCGTCGCGCCGCGCCCGCCGCGAACGCGAACGCGACGGCGCGACCCGTCGTACGACCGCGCCCCCGCGCTACAAGCGCACGCGTCAAGAGCAGATCGACTTCGAGAAACTCGAGAATCGGAACTTCGGCGTCCCCGAGCGGCCGGCGCCCCCGAAGGGTGAGGGCGCGCCGCACGACGAGCCGGAGGCGGAGATCGTCGATCCGCTCGATGCACAGGCGATGGGCCTGCACGATGAAGCCGCCGAGCTCGGTCACGAAGAGATTCACTTGGACCTCGGCGATGAGGAACCGGCGCCGGTCCCCGAACCGAAACCGATTCCCTGAGCCGGCGTGCGGGAGAAACGCCTTCCCCCGCCCACCGCATCGGAAGCGGCGTTCCTGCAGCTGGTGCAGGAATTCGGGACGACGACCGCCGCCGTGGCTCCGTCCGAGACGGGCGCGTTTCTCGACGATCTCTACGCCAAGGCGAAGTCGTTCTTGTCGCGCGACGCATACGCCACGATCGGCGATGCGAGCGGCTTCAACACCAAGGTCGTCGGCGTCAGCTTTGAAGGCCGCCAAGATACGGTCGCCGCGCTGCGGCACGGTGAGACGGTGGAGCTGCGCCGCGATCCCGGCAATCCGCACGACCCCAGCGCCGTCGGCGTGTGGTACGGCGCGCTGCAGCTGGGCTTCCTGCGGCGTCAGATCGCGGCGCGGATCGCGCCGAACATCGATGGAGGCGAGCGCTACACCGCCGCCGTGACGGCCGTGACCGGCGGCGGCAGCCGCTCCTTCGGCATCAACATTTTCGTCACGCGCGAACGCGCCGCGCTCCCGGCTTCACATCGCGACCGGCGCGCCGTCGTCCGCGACGACGTGCTGCACGCGCTGATCGGCGACCGCCCCCTGCGCGACGCGCAGCGTGCCGTCATCGAACGCCTCGATGCCGGGCACAACACGCTGGCCGTGTTCGGAACCGGGCGCGGGAAGTCGCTGTGCTTCCAGTACCCGGCCGCCGTGCGCGCGCTCGAGCGCGGCGCGAAGACGGTCGTGCTCTACCCGCTGCGCGCGCTGGCGAACGACCAGTACGAAGCGCTGGTCGCGCGGCTCGAGCCGCTGGGACTGCGCATTCACCGAGCCAACGGCGCGATCGACGGCGGCGAGCGCGCTGCGCTCAACGAGGCGCTGGAGAGCGGTGACTGGGACATCGTGTGCGCCACCCCGGAGTTCGTACAGTTTCATCTCGAGCGCTTTTGCTGCGACGCGTCGCGGCCGTCGCTGATCGTCGTCGACGAGGCGCACCATCTGTTCGAATCGACGCACCGCGCGGCCTATCAGAAGATCGGCACCGCGCTCGACGCGCTCGGACGGCCGCAGGTCCTGGCGCTGACGGCGACCGCCGGCGACGAGGCTTTCGCGAAGATTCGGCAGGCGCTGGGAATCGAGGCTTGGGTGATCGACCCCACCATGCGCGAGAACCTGCGCGTCGTCGACGCCCGCGGCATCAGCGACAAAGCGGGCTACATCGAACGCTTCTGCGGCGACGACGTCAAGGCGATCGTGTACTGCACCTCACGCAAAGAGGCGAGCAACACCGCCGGCAAACTGCGCGCCCGTCTGGGTGACGTGGTCGCGTTCTATCACGCCGGGGTGGGCAGCGCCGAGCGCGCCGAGGTGGAGCGCTACTTCCGCAGCGGCGCGATCCGCATCGTGGTGGCGACCTCGGCCTTCGGCGAAGGCATCGATCTCGCCGACGTCCGCCACGTGTTCCTCTTTCACCTCAACTTCGACTTCACCGAGTTCAACCAGCAGTCGGGACGCGCCGGCCGTGACGGCGCGGAGGCATCGATCCACTTGCTCTTCGGCGAGCGGGATCGCACGATCAACGAGTACATCATCGATCGCCAGGCGCCGCGGCTCGAAACCCTGCGCCGTCTCTACGCGGCGATGAAAGGGCTGGCTCGCGACGGCGTCCTGCACATGAGCGCGGCCGACGTGGCGACGACGCTCGACTTCGACGGTGTCGAAGCTGCGACGGTGTCGATCGCCGTGCGCATCTTCGCAGACGCCGGGCTGGTCGCGTTCGGTGATGACGACGACGGACGCTTCGTGCGCTTCCTCCCCGTACGCGGGAAAGTCGACCTGACGCAGACCGAGTCGTTCCTCGAGGGTGAAGCCGAGCGGGAAGCGTTCGCGCAATTCGCCGGCGTCGTGCTGACGGCCAAACCCGAGCTGCTGGAGCGGCTGATCGACCGCCCGATATATCCCAGCGCCGTGCCGCTCCTGCGTTGACATGAACCGCAGCGGCGCGCTCGTGTGCCTCGCCGGCGGTCTTGCGGCGCTCGCCGGCTGCGTGCGTTCGGGCCCGCATGCCATGGCGAAGGTCGTGTCGGTGCCGGCTCCGCGCAATCCCGATCTGACGCCGGTCGCCGAGCGTTTCTACGAGCAGATCGTCGGCGGACATCTCGGCATCGCGTACGGGATGCTCTCGCCGGCCGGCCGGGCGAAACTCGACCGCAGCGCGTTCGACGCGCGCTACGTAAACCTCGATGACGCGCAGATCGATGCGCGCCAAGCCGGCGACCGCGCCATCATCGCCGTCATCGCTGTCCCGGCGCGCGGCAGCCGCTCCGCCCGGTCGCTGCGCGAGCGTGTCGCGTTCACCTGGAGCGGGGACGAGTGGACGATCGACGCGATCGACCGCCGCGAAGCCCCGCCCACGGCATCCCGCTGATCGCTATTTCACACGAGCGGCCGGCAGGTCGTTTCCGTTCTGGTGCAGCGTAACGCGCGTCGCGTTGCCCTGCGCATCGACGTCGAAGGTCAACTGCGCATCGACGGCTTTGAAGAAGAAGGCAGTCGCTGAGGTGGCGTACATCGATACCGGCGGCTGCCCGGTGAGCTGCGCCGAGAGACGCTGACCGTTGCGCGCGATCGTCAGCGTGATGCCGGGTGCCATCTGATAGGTTCCCGTCAGGCGGTCGAGCGCATCGGGTGCGAGGTCGATCGCGATGCGAGCCGCCGGCACGGGAAAAGACGGCGCGAGCGCGTGGACGCCGATCGCATCGAGTCCGGGGTCGGCGACGTTTGCGAGCAGTACGACGCCGGTTTGCTTTGCGTGAT